>Ga0315541_1000337_pt1 | contig 50095 bp, 38 predicted proteins | sample SalMarSW160190MG_FD_203095 | JGI IMG/M metagenome (GOLD analysis project Ga0315541, IMG submission 203095) | Salt marsh sediment microbial communities from the Plum Island Ecosystem LTER, Massachusetts, United States - Salt Marsh Sediment SW1601-190 ...
AGGTGAAAGGAGAGGCGGAGGAGCGCGTTCGCTTAAAGAAGGTCCCTCAAGGGGAAATCGAGGTCTCGTTTAAGGCCGAATACCTGATCGATGCACTCAAGCGGATGCACTCCGAGGAGACCGTGCTCTGGCTCTCCTCCTCGGAGAAGGCGGGCTTGATCGAGCCCTCAGGGGAGAAGATTGCTCCAGAAGACGAGGGATTCCTCTACGTCTGTATGCCGGTTCGCCTCGGCGGCTAGCTGACGGCTATCTTCCTTCACACCCCCCGAGCTGGAGAGGGATTTGTTCGTAGCGTCGTACCTCGTGTGCGACGTTCCTTCTTCGGCGGACACAGGTCCCGCCGCTACACCGTGGCTAAGCTAATCGGCAAGCGTGGCACGGGCAGCCGCGACGCCGCTTGTAAGTGCCTCGTCGAGCTTGGAAACCTCGGATCCGCCCCCTTGTGCAAAGGAACGGTTTCCCCCTCCACCGCCGCCGAGGGACTCGGCCATGGTGTGGAGAAGTGCGTTCGCATTAACAGCAGTAAGGCTTTTACTCACCTTGCAGACCGCAATTCCCCGATCACCGGCGTTTCCAACTAGAAGGACGATCGCCGGAGGCGATTTCTCTTCGAGCAGATCGGCGAGGTGCTTGATCTCCTCGGAACTCATGTCTAACCGGCCGGAGAGGAGGGTCACTTTACCAACTTTCTCCCCATGAGCGAGGATCTCATCGCGCTTTCTTTTAAGGGTCTCCTCGGTCATTTGCTTCGAGCTTTCGCGTAAGGTAGCGATCTCATCGCGCAGGTACGCTAAGCCCGCAAGCGGCTCCTCACCTAGCTCAGCTCTTAGCTGCCCGAGGAGATCCTCCTGAGAGCGTAACTGAGCAAGCACTCCATCACCGGTAACGGCGCGGACCCTTCGCGTTCCTGCAGCGACGCTCTCCTCAGAGATGACCTTGATCAGGCCGATCTCCCCGCTTCGCGTCACGTGAGTCCCACCGCATAACTCGCGGCTGAAGTCGCCGACCGAGACAACGCGGACAAGATCCTTCCCTTTGTACTCCTCGTCGAAGTGGGCCGCGGCCCCAGAGGCTTTGGCCTCCTTAAGCGACATCTCTTCGGTTTTGACCGGTAGGTCCTTCATAACGACGGTATTGGCGAGGTCTTCGACGCGCGCGAGTTCCTCAGGCGTGACCTTCTCGAAATGGGAGAAGTCAAAGCGCAGCTCCTCATCAGAGACGTAGGAACCAGCCTGGATCACATGCTCGCCAAGCACCTCGCGTAGGGCGGCGTGGAGAAGGTGGGTGGCAGTGTGATTACGCGCAATCCGCTTGCGGCGGGCTTCGTCAACTTCGAGGTGACAGCGGTCACCGATAGCGAACGTGCCATCGGCTACGCGAACGTGGTGCAGGTAGATTCCCTTTCGATCCCGGCGAACGTCAATCACCTCAGCCTGGCCCGGTTGCGAGAGGTTTTCGATTCTCCCCGTATCGGCCACCTGCCCCCCGGCCTCAGCGTAGAATGGGGTTGCATCAAAAACGAGGACGAATGTGTCACCGGTGCCTGTTGCCGTGTCGATCAACACCACGTCCGCCGTAACCGATTCATACCCGACAAAGCGTGTTGGGTTTACAGAGTCAATTTCGATTTCTGCTGTTGGCTCCATCTCTTTGACGGCGATATTGCGCGATCGCTCTTTCTGCTTTGCCATTGCGCGTTGGAAACCATCCACATCGACTGTAATCCCCTGTTCTGACGCAATCTCCCTAGTCATCTCAGGGGGGAAACCGTAGGTGTCGTACAGTTCAAAGGCGATCTCGCCGGAAAGCGTCTTCTCCCCTCGGGCAACGAGATCTCCCAGAATCTCCTGGAGTCGGTGTTCCCCACTGCGAAGCGTCTTGCGAAATGTCTCTTCCTCGCGAGCGATGATCCGCTCAGCGAGCGAGTGAACAGAGACGATCTCCGGATATGTCTCCCCGAGCGATGCGATGACCGGATCGACAAGGTCCTTCAGGGTTCCAGAGGGAAGTTCGAGTTGCTCCCCGGCTCTGATCGCCCGTCGCAGGATGCGGCGCAACACATACCCCTGCTTCTCATTCCCCGGCACGACACCGTCCGTTAGGAGGAAGACCACGCCACGAATATGATCGGCAACGAGGTTACGATAGGCTATAGTTCCTTCCGTTACCGACCCTGGCATTGCTTCTTTAATCGCTCCGACAATCGGTTTGAACAAGTCGATCTCAAAGTCACTTGTCACCCCCTGCAGTACGGCAGCGGTTCGTTCAAGGCCCATCCCAGTGTCGATGTTCTTCCGTTTAAGAGGAGTGAGATTCCCATCCTCTTGCATATCGTACTGCATGAACACGAGGTTCCAGATCTCAGAGAACCGAGCGCACTCGCAAGAAACTCCAGAGCAGCCTGGTCCGCACGCCTTGCCAGCTCCCGCGTCGTAGAAGATCTCGGAATCAGGTCCGCACGGCCCGGACTTCCCCACCGGCCCCCACCAATTGTGTTCCTTTCCCAATCGGACAATTCGCTCAGGGGGTAGGCCGATGACATCCCTCCAAATAGCGTATGCCTCCTCATCCTCCTCGTATACCGATACCCACAGTTGCTCATGAGGGATCGACAGTTCCCTGGCAACAAACTCCCACGCGAGTTTGATCGCCCCCTCCTTGAAGTAGTCTCCGAAAGAGAAGTTTCCCAACATCTCGAAGAAGGTGTGGTGGAAGGCGGTCTTTCCGACTTTTTCGATATCGGTAGCACGAAAGCACTTCTGACACGTGGCCACACGAGGGGAAGGCGGATCGACATGCCCCCAGAAGCTATCTTTGAACTGGACCATCCCTGCCGAGGTGAACAAGAGCGTAGGATCTTTGGGAACCAATGAGGCACTCGGGAGGACCTTATGCCCTCGCTCGGCAAAGTATTCTAAGAACAGTTTGCGGAGTTGGTCGGTCTTCATTAGAACCCCTTTTGCAACGCGCAAGAATTCTAATAAGCCCCTCCGAGGAAATCAAAGCTTCCATCTTGGCGTTGCAATTCTTAGCTCGCTATTGTAGGCTGTGATTCTGATTTTCTTTGGTCTTGGAGTGATTTGTAGATCGAAATGAGGATGTTATGGGTGGTATAAGCCGATACATCGCGCAACGGCTCCTGTTGACCATTCCGATGCTCCTCATTCTCCTGACCCTGGTCTTCCTCATCCTGCGGGTGATGCCAGGCGATCCGGTCTTGGCGATGCTCGGCGGCAGAAACGTATCTCCTGAGCTGATCGAGGAGTATCGCCACAAGATGGGGGTCGATCGTCCGATCCCGGTGCAGTACGCGGAATACCTTAACGGGATCATCCACGGTGACTTCGGAAAGTCATTCCGTACGAACAAACCCGTTGTGTGGGAACTGTTCCAGCGCTTTCCCGCTACATTAGAGCTTGCCGCATTCGGATTGCTGTTTGCCGCTCTTTTCGGGTTTACCACCGGTGTCCTCGCTGCTACTCGTGCCGATCGACCTATCGATCACGCCGTACGCATCTTCCACGTCGGTTCGTTTGCCATGCCTCTATTTTGGCTTGGGCTGATGTTGCAGGTGCTCTTCGCCGTGAAGCTTGGTTGGTTCCCGGTGGCGAGCCGACTCGGGGGACGGATCGCGTTCACTTTTGAACCAATCACCGGGTTTTATCTTCTCGATTCTTTGATTCGAGGAAACGGGGAAGTGATCGCCGATATCGCCAAGCACCTGGTCTTACCATCGATCACTCTGGGGTTTGCTCTAACCGGGTTGCTCGGGCGGATGACCCGGGCGAGCATGCTCGAGGTGCTCGACCAAGACTACGTTACCACAGCGAGGGCAAAGGGACTAAAAGAAAGGGTGGTGATCCTCGCCCATGCCCTGCGTAACGCTCTTATTCCTATCGTTACCGTGTTCGGGCTTCAGTTTGCCATCCTCATGGGTGGGGCGGTCCTCACCGAGACCGTCTTTTCCTGGCCCGGAGTGGCGAGCTTCCTTGTTCGTAGTATCGAGGCGCGCGATTGGCCCGCAATTCAAGGGAGTATCGTATTCATTGCGATCTTTATCTCCATCATTAACTTAATCGTTGATGTCCTCTACTCGGTCATTGACCCACGGGTGAGGTATTAATTCATGCCAGAAAACACGGGACAAACAAAGATCGAGAATCCTACTTTTGTAATCGGGGTTATTCGCTGGATCGTGAGGCGACTCTCCAGTGGACGACATGCCCTGCGCAGACAGACCATCCTCAAGGTCGGGCTGATCATCGTGTTTCTTTTCATTCTCACCACAGGCTTGACGCAGATCGAGGGACTCACTCCGTATCACACGACAAAGTACCGAGACGCTCCCCGACTTCAAGGGCCTTCGGCCAGCCATTTAATGGGAACCGATCAGCTGCACCGCGACGTGTTCAGCCGGGTGCTGGCTGGGGGGAAGGCGTCCTTGATCGTTGCCTTCGGGGCGATTGCCCTAAGCATGACAGTGGGATCCGTCCTTGGATGGATCTCCGGGTTTACCGGTGGATTCCTCGACCGCGTCCTTTCCCTGATCATGGACGCGATTTACTCCTTTCCCTCGATGATCCTTGCCATCGTGCTCGTCGCCATGTTCGGGGCGGGAATCGGGCCGATGATCTGGGCCGTTGGGTTTGTCTACATTCCTACCTACTTCCGCGTGACGCGCGCCGAGGTCTTACAGGTTCGGGAGACGACATACATCGAGGCAATACGCGCCGTGGGGGCGAGCAACACCCGCATTATCCTTAGACATGCGGCTCCCAACACGGTAAACGCGATCATGGCTGTCTCCTCGTTTAACCTCGCCGATGCCATCCTCACCGTTGCCGCGCTCTCCTTCCTCGGGTTTGGGCTGCCTCCGCCGGCTCCGGATTGGGGTTTCGACATACAAAACGGGCAGAAGTACCTGCAGTCGGGTTCATGGTGGCTGATCACCTTTCCCGGGTTGATGATCATCGCCCTCTCCCTCGGGTTTGGTCTGATCGGTGAAGGGATCAGCGACCTGGTCAACCCCAAGCGCAAGCGAAAACGGGTTTGACTTCCACGTCCCTCTATGTTAGACTAGTAGCCACGCAGTGCATATTTCACAAGATCACAGGGAGGTGATGCCTACCCAGCAATATCAACGATGAAGAGAGGTTTACGGGAACCTATTGCAAGGAGGTACAAGAAATGAGAAAACTTTTGGGAGTTCTATTCGTGGTTGGTCTTTTTGCCCTGGTTGCAGTAGGGCAAGAACCCCTAATCATGGGGACGACTGATCGGGTCACTCAGCTTGCGTTCGCGAACAGCTATGACCACTACTCTTGGCACGTGCTGCGAGCGACCACTGATGCGCTGATGAAGCTCGATCCGGATACACTGGAACTAAAAGGGGGAATCGCCGAATCCTGGGACATCTCCGCGGACGGAATGGAGTACACGTTCCACATCCGGCCAGGGATCACATTCTGGGACGGAGAGCCGTGTGATGCCCACGCCGTCAAGTGGTCACTTGACCGCAACCTCCGACTGGATGGTCCAGAAGGTGGTGTTGGGCTGATCAAGGTCATCGACCACATCGTCGTGATCGACGATCTCACCGTGAAGATCTACCTGACGATGCCGGACGCAATCTTCCTTCTGCGCATGGAAGAGAGCCTCGCGCCGGCGCTGATCTACTCGCCGAAGAGCACCCCGGAGAATGACTTTGCTAACGGTGTCTACGCCGGGACTGGTCCATACAAGCTGATCGAGCACGTGCCCGATCAGTACGTGAAATACGAGGCTTACGACGGCTACTACGGCGAGGCGCCGAAGAGCAAATTAGTGATCGAGAAGTTGTATTCTGATGCGGCGGCCCTGCGCGCGGCGATCGAGGCTGGTGACGTCGACTTCGTGTTCAGGACCCTCAGTCCGCAGGACATCAGGGACTTGGATGCCAACCCGAACGTCTTGGTGAAATTCTTCCCGCCCAGCCCAGGGGTCCGCTACCTGTTGTTCAACGTCACCCAGCCGCCGGTTGACGATCCGCTGGTGCGGCAGGCGATCAGCTACGCGGTCGACCGGGCTGCGATCTGCTCGCAGGTGTTCGAGGGAATGGTCGATCCGATCTACACCATGGTCCCGATGGTCGATCCGCCGTTCTTCGGCGCGATTCCCGTCTTCCCCGAGCGCGATCTAGAGAAGGCCGTGGAGCTGCTCGCCAAGGCTGGCTATACAGCGGCTAACCCACTCGACCTTAACCTGTGGTACACCCCGAAGCACTACGGGACGACCGAGGCCGATGTGGCCACCGTTGTCGCGGGGAGCCTGGAGGAGATCGCTGCGATCAAGATCACGATCCAGGTCCTGGAGTGGGGAGCCTACACCGAGCGCATGTCGAGCGGTGGGTTTGACATGTTCTTCCTCGGCTGGCACCCCGACTACCTTGAGTCGAGTAACTTCCTCGCCCCGTGGACGACCGAGTCGCCTGAAGGCATGGGAACATACTTCAATAACCATCCCAACTACGAGGCCTATAAGAACATCCTTGAGGTCGCCACGTCGACCGCCGATCCGGCGAAACGGACGAAACTGTACAAGGCGATCCAGATCCTGAGCGTGCAGGATGTCATGTGGATCCCACTGTGGGCGATGACCGACGAGATGGTTATGGCCTGGTTGCCAAATGTCCATGGATGCACGCTTAACATCACCATGGATGTTCACATCGACCGGATCTGGAAAGACTAGTTACACAAACTCTGGACGGGGCCGAGTAATCGGCCCCGTTTTTTCTTTTTACCGGCAGACTCCAGACGGCTGTCCTTGTCCGGTTAAAAGCAGATGATTATACTCGCTACGCCATGATATGAGGGGAGGAGTGAATGGTGTTAATCGGAGATATTCAAGCACGAGAGATCATCGACTCGCGCGGAAACCCTACGGTCGAAGTCGACGTCATCCTTGAGGACGGTTTCTTTGGCCGGGCCGCCATCCCATCGGGCGCGTCCAAGGGGAAATACGAGGCCCTGGAACTGCGCGACGGGGACCAAAAGAGGTTCCACGGCCGTGGGGTTATGCAGGCCGTAAAGAACGTCATCCAGGAGATCGCGCCGGTCCTGATCGGCCAGGACGCGCTCGCTCAAGGGAAGATCGACCGGCTCCTAGTCGATCTCGATGGGACGAAGAACAAGACCCGCTTGGGGGCAAATGCCCTTCTCGGGGTCTCGCTCGCCACGGCAAAAGCCGCGGCGGAGAGCCTGGGACTCCCCTTCTTTTACTACCTTGCCGGAGCCAGAGAGCCGCGCCTTCCACTTCCCCAGATGAATGTGTTAAACGGCGGACAGCACGCGGATAATAACGTTGATATCCAGGAATTTATGCTTGTTCCCATCGGTGCTACGACATTCCGTGAGGCAGTGAGGTGCTGCTCCGAGGTCTTCCACACGCTTAAAGGGATACTCAAAGGTAAGGGGCTCGCCACCTCGGTCGGCGACGAGGGCGGATTCGCCCCCAATCTTGGCGAGAATCAGGAGGCGTTGTCGCTACTCGTCGAGGCGATCGAGAAGAGCGGGTATCGACCGGGTGAAGACGTCGCTCTAGCAATCGACGCCGCAGCCACTAGCTTCTACGATGGCTTCTACCGATTCACCGTTAATGGCAGCTCAAAGCAGCTATCGGCTGAGGAACTTGTAGCTATCTATCAGGAGTGGGCGTCGTCCTACCCGCTTGTTTCGATCGAGGACGGGCTTGCTGAGGAGGACGAGGCCGGATGGAAGATCCTTACGGAGCGCCTTGGTGGGAAGCTCCAGATCGTGGGAGATGACATCTTCGTCACTAACCCTGAGCGGCTGCGCCATGGCATCGATGAGGGGATCGCCAACTCTATCCTGATCAAGCTCAACCAGATCGGAACCCTTTCAGAGACACTGGAGACGATGGATCTAGCCCATTTTGCCGGCTACACCTGTGTGGTTTCCCACCGCTCCGGGGAGACCGAAGACACGGCAATTGCCGATCTGGCCACTGGAACGGCATGTGGGCAACTAAAGAGCGGATCGATCTCGCGCAGCGAGCGCGTGGCCAAATACAATCGACTCCTACGGATCGAAGAGGAATTTGAGCTACGACTGGCCTTGTGGCCGGAGCGGTTCCGGCCGTAGGATCGCTGCACTGGAAGATGGGGGGGATGCGAACGAGCACGTACGGGTATCCTGCGGCAAAACGTCATGCTAGACGAGGTCACCGGCATATCCTTGTGTGGGCACTTCTTGCTATAGTGTTCTTGCTTACCTTCTTCTATCTTGGTCGTACATTTGAGATAAGGCGACTTCGAGGAAATCTGTCTATCCTAGCGCAACAAGCAAAGGGAGCCCTTGCCACCCAGGAGGAACTACGGGCACGCCTTGCCCTGCAAAATGACCCCGCAATGATTGAGAACGCGGCACGTAGATTGCTTGGTTTGGTGAAACCGGGCGAAGAAAAGGTCATCTTTATCGAAGGGGATTGAGGGCGTTGACGGAGAAGTTTGTTCATTTACATACCCATTCCGAGTACAGCATTCTGGATTCTTCCTGCAAGATCCCTGCGCTCCTTGACCGAGCCGTAGCCTGCGGTATGCACGCTCTCGCTCTTACCGACCACGGGGTGATGAGCGGGGCGATCAAGTTCTACAAAGAGGCAAAGAAGCGCAAAATTAAGCCGATTATCGGCTGCGAGGTCTACCTTTCTCCCGGGGACCGGCGTGAACGCAGGGTGCAAAACGGCAAGAAGTACTACCATCTTGTTCTGCTCGCTACAAATCAGGAGGGGTATCAGAACCTCATTGCCCTCGTCAGCCTTGGCCATACTGAGGGGTTTTACTACAAACCACGAGTTGATAAGGAACTGTTAAGGCACTATCACACCGGGCTGATCGCCCTCTCCGCTTGTGAGAGCGGCGAGATTCCAGTACTCCTGCTTGCCGGCCACGAGGAAGAGGCTGCAACTGCAGCGGCTAAGTACGCTGAGATCTTCGGTGAAGGAAATTTCTACATTGAGCTTCAGGACCACGGAACCGATCGGGGAAGGCTCCTTAAGGAGCGCTTAACGCGGCTTGCTCGGTCGTTAGATCTTCCTCTTGTTGCCACTGCTGATGTCCACTACCTTTCTCCGGAGGACCGCCTTTCACACGAGGTGTTGCTGAATATCCGGGCGAACAAGAGGATCACTGACCCTGACCGGATGTCATTTGACGGAGACGGATATCACTTTCGCAGCTCTGAGGAGATGGTGGAACTCTTCTCCGATGTTCCGGAGGCGATCGCGAACACGTGGGTAATTGCCGAACGCTGTAACCTCGAGCTTCAGTTCGGCTCCACCATGATCCCACCGTTTGCCCTTCCCGAAGGATTCAAGGATGCGGATGAGTACCTGAGGACTCTTGCCTATGAGGGCGCGAAGGCTCACTTCGAGACTGTGAGCGACGCGGTAGGAGAGCGTCTGGACTACGAGCTTGAGGTAATTGAGAGGATGCAGTATGCCACTTACTTTCTTATCGTGTGGGATTTTGTCCGCTTCGCGCATGATAGTGGCATACCGGTGGGACCTGGGCGTGGCTCAGCCGCAGGGAGCCTTGTCTCCTACTGCCTCGGGATCACCCGAGTCGATCCTTTGAAGTATAATTTGATTTTCGAACGGTTTCTCAACCCTGCCCGCATCAGCATGCCGGACTTTGACATCGACTTCTGTGTCAAAGGCCGTGATCGGGTGATCGATTACGTTAAGGAAAAGTACGGTCAGCAGAAGATGGCCCAGATCGCCACCTATGACCGGATGGCTGCCCGTAGCGTGGTCCGTGACGTGGGACGTGTCCTCGGCGCCCCCTATCGAACGACTGACCGATTGGCCAAGCTGATTCCCTACGGCTACAAGCTACAGACGGCGATAAAGAACGTGGCTGAACTGAAGTCCCTCTATGAGAGCGATGAGGAGGTGCGAAAGATCGTCGACATTGGCCTACGCCTCGAGGGGTTAACGCGCAATGCCTCGACACACGCCGCCGGTGTGGTGATCGCCTCAGACGAGCTGATTCGCCATGTCCCTCTGCTGCGCTTGTCCGACGGGGAGATTGTCACCCAATTTGACATGGGAGATGTAGAGGCAGTGGGGCTATTGAAGTTCGACTTTTTAGGTTTGCGTAATCTCACCCTGATCGACGTGACCTGCTCTTCCTTGCAAGAACGAGCAGGGATCAAGATTGATGTGGACCACATCCCGCTTGACGATGCAAAGACCATCAAACTGATCCAGGAGGGGCAGACGGCTGGGATCTTCCAACTTGAGGGTACAGGAATGACGGCGCTTATCCGGCGGGTGCAACCGGACAGTTTCGAGGATTTGATCGCTCTTTTGGCCCTCTACCGCCCGGGGCCGCTGGAGAGTGGAATGACCGATGATTACGTTAAACGACGCAGCGGTCTCCAGCCAGTGAGCTATCCTCATCCGAGTCTAGCGGAGGTCCTTGAGGAGACCTATGGTCTTCCGATCTACCAGGATCAGCTGATGTTGATGGCGCAGAAACTCGCCTCCTTCTCCCTTGCTGAGGCGGACATCCTGAGAAAGGCAATGGGGAAGAAGAAGAAGGACATCATGGCGAGCCTGCGTGAGAAGTTCATCGCCGGCTGTCGGACAAACGGGGTCTCCCAGGAGCTAGCCACTCAGGTATTTAACGATATGGAGAAGTTCGCCCGGTACGGGTTCAACAAAGCTCACGCCACCGCGTACGCCATTGTCTCCTACTGGACCGCTTACCTGAAAGCCAACTATCCGACTCACTTTATGGCGAGCCTCCTTGCCAGTGTGCAGGGGGACACGGATAAGGTAGCACAGTACATCGGCGAGTGTCAGCGGATGGGAATTGAGGTTCTCCCGCCGGACATTAACGAGAGCGAGTGCGACTTCGCTCCGGTGAACGATGACCGAATTCGCTTCGGTCTCGGGGCAATCAAGCACGTTGGGAACGGAGCAATTGACTCGATTCTTGCCGTGCGGAGAGACGGGTTTTCCTCCTTCTTCGACCTGTGCCAACGGATCGAAGGGAACGGAGTGGATCGGGAAACGTTGGAGGCATTGGTCAAGGCGGGTGCCTTTGACAACCTCGGTGTCACGCGCCGTGGTCTTCTCATGCGACTATCGGAGGGGCTGGAGTTGATGCAGATTGCCCACCGCGAGCGTCAGAGTGGGCAACGCTCCTTTTTCAGCAATGTGGGACGGACATTCGTAGAGCCGACCATCAGGGATGAGGAGTTTCCTCAGGCCGAGCTCCTCTCCTTCGAAAAAGAGCTTCTCGGTCTCTACGTCAGTGCTCATCCCCTTGACCGCCATCGCGAGGCGCTCGCCCTCTATTGCACTCCACTCTCTGAGATCACCACGATCAAAGAGGGAGAGGGTGAAGCCGTGGGGGGGCGGGTGAAGAAGATTCGCCGAATCGCGACAAGAAATGGAAGCCAGATGGCCTTTCTCACCCTAGAGGATGGCACCGCTGAGGCTGAGGTGACGGTCTTCCCAAGGGTTCTAGAGACTGCCTACGACCTGTTGAACGTGGACCGACTCGTGGGCCTCAAACTCACCGCGGGGAATCGCAACGGCGAACTCAACCTTGTTGCTGACGAGGTTTTCCCACTCGACGAACTTGAAACACGCATGCGGCTCTCCGTCACCCTCACCCTGAAGGAGCCAGAGGTTGATTCAGAGAGGCTTGAAGCAGTCTCCACTTTGATGAAGGAGCACCCGGGAGAGGCGCCGGTTCTGTTCCGTGTGGAAGATGAGGGAGAAAGCGTCGGGGTGATGGCAGGGCGGAGCTTCTGTGTGCATCCCTCCTCTGAGCTGAAGGAGGGGTTGGAAGCGCTGCTTGGTGAGGGGCGGGTCCGCTTCCTAAACGGGGTAAGGCAATGAGCCTCCACCTGCGAGGGGGGCTTCGCTGGCTCTATCCTGGAATGCGGGTGAAGCGTTGGGCCCTGTTATCCCTTTTCTCGATGGGCCTTATCGTCTTTGGCGTACTTGAGATTGTAGGCAAAGAAAGGATTAGGGAGATCTACCGGCTCCTTCCGAAAGGGGAACTGGCTCGCTACGCTTTGGTCGCCGTCATTCTCCTTGTTGGGATCGGTGGGTTCGCCATAGGAGTAGCCTGCCTCGTTCGTTCGATCGCCCGTGGAGTCGCCCCCGGACGAGAGGAGAAACCCTCGGATCTTATCTACCGTACTCGTGTTCTTCAAAAAGGCCCGCGGGTTGTCGCCCTGGGAGGAGGAACCGGCCTCTCCACCCTCCTACGCGGATTAAAGGAGGGGACATCAAACCTCACCGCGGTGGTGACGGTAATGGACGACGGCGGGAGCTCGGGCCGCCTGCGGGACGAACTGGATGTGCTCCCCCCTGGCGATGTTCGCAACTGCATTCTCGCCCTCGCCGCGGACGAGGAAAGGATGGCAAGCCTCTTCCAGCACCGCTTCCGTGGAACGACTGACCTTAAGGGACACTCCCTGGGGAACCTCCTCCTGGTAGGGATAGAGCAAGCAACCGGCGGGTTCGACCACGCGATTGAGGAGATGAGCCACATCCTAAACGTGCGCGGCCAGGTCCTTCCAGCGACGCTCTGCAAGACCCACCTCATCGCCCAGATGGAAGATGAGGAATGGGTAGAAGGGGAGACTCGGATCAGCGCCGACCCACGGCGGATCGAACGGATCAGACTCTCCGCTGCAGACGTCAAACCCTACGGCCGGGTTCTTCAAGCGATCGCCCGCGCTGAGTTGATCCTCCTCGGGCCGGGTAGCCTGTTTACCAGCCTTATCCCCAACCTGCTTGTCGAGGGGATCGCCGCGGCGATCGAGGAGGCGGCTGCGGAGAAGATCCTCGTAGCGAACCTGATGACACAACCAGGAGAGACCGAGGGCTATACCCTCCGCGATCACTTGCGCACCCTCGATGAGTACATCGACCTTCACTGCTTTGACGGTGTCATCGTCAATACTTCCCTCCCTGATAAGGATCTCCTTGTCGGCTACCTCGAGGAGGCCGCCGAGCCGGTAGAAGATGACCTGGGAGAAGAGGACCAATACGGGATGGAGGTGATCCGCGCTGACCTCGTGGGGATGATCGAGCTAGAGGGAAAACCGACCGTGAAGCACGATCCCAGCAAGCTAGCACGGGTGATCATCCATCATTCGCGCGCTTTTTCCCGCAGCTTGTTTACCCCTTGATCACGAGAAGGGGACGGAGGCACGCCACCGGTTGGTTGATCCCCGCATCGGTTGCAGCGTGGACCACGCGCTCAACGTCTTTGTAGGCGCCAGGGGCCTCCTCAGCAATCCCACGGAGACTATGCGCACGCAGAATGATTCCATCTGCCGCCATCGCCGACTCCACATCCTTTCCCCAGTATTTCTTGGCCGCTTTCCTGCGTGACAGAGCCCGCCCTGCTCCATGGATTCCACTGCCAAACGCCTTCTCCATCCCAAGGTTTGTCCCCCGCATGACGTAGGAGGCGGTTCCCATCGTGCCGCCGACGAGAGTTGGGTGACCAACAGCTCGATAGTCAGGTGGGGACTCTTTTCGTCCCGGGCCGAACGCCCGCGTCGACCCTTTGCGGTGGACAAGAAGCTCACACGCCGTTCCATCAACGAGGTGGTGCTCAACCTTAACGTTGTTGTGCCCAATGTCATAGACGGTGCGCACTTTCTCTTCTGCCAGGCTGAGGATGCGAGCAAACGATGAACGGACGAGATGGGCGATCATCTGTCGGTTAGCGAAGGCACAGTTTGACCCACAGGCCACAGCGCTCAGGTAACGTTTTCCTTCATCACTTAAGATCGGGGCGCAGACAAGCTCCTTTGACCGAATCGGGATCTGATACCGGCGGCTTGCTTGCTCCATCTCCTTTAAGTAGTCCTGGCAGATCTGATGGCCTAGGGCGCGCGAGCCAGTGTGGATGGAGGTGACGACCTGTCCCTCCTCGAGGCCATAGGCCGCTGCAGCCTCTGGATCGATGATTCGTACCACCGTCTGCACCTCCAGGTAGTGATTTCCCGAGCCAAGGGTCCCCACTTGGCGAAACTGGCGTTGCTTGGCAAGCCGACTGACCACGGTCGGATCAGCCCCAGGGATTTGCCCTTCCTCCTCAATGTGGACCAGGTCTTCCTCCACCCCATAGCCCCGCTTAACGACATAGCGCGCTCCTTCCCGAAGGAGTTGGTCGATCTCATCGAGTGTGAGGCGGAGCTTCCCCTCCGAGCCAAGTCCGGCGGGGACAGTGCGATAGAGGTCATCAGCGAGCTCGGGAAGGACGTCGCTTAAGTCTTCCTTATGGAGCGGGGTGGCGAGAAGTCTGACCCCGCAGTTGATATCGAAGCCGACTCCACCGACCACGACGACCCCCTCCTTGAGGTCGAACGCCCCCACTCCACCGATGGGGAATCCATAGCCTGGGTGGACGTCAGGGAGGGCGAGGGCTGCGGTCACGATTCCAGGGAGGCAGGCGACATCGCGCACCTGCCGCAGCGCGTTCCACTCCTTTTTTTCCGCTACGTCAGTTTGTAGCTGTTCGATCGTTTGAATATCGGCGAATATCCGTCCGGGGACCCGCATCTCTCCGCTTTTTTCAAGGAGCCATTCCGACTGTGAGATTCTCTTCAAGGTGAATTCCTCGCTCATCGTTCCTCCTTCAGATATCGACTACACACTGGGCGATCCAAATTTTCCCTTTATGAGCGACGTGAAGCCCGGAATAAGTTACCCCTTTGACCTCAAGCTTCACGCGGTGCCTGGGCGGATCAAGCGGTTCCCCCCACCCTTCTCCTTCGAGGTGGAACCCATCCTTGCCTTGCCGGATATCAACATGAAATCTCGATAGGAAAAGGCCGGTGAGGTCCTTTTGGACCAACAACTCGGACAGCCACTCCACAAGGAGGAGTTCGAGCCGTTCCGCGAATAAGGAGACCCGCTGTGATCGCTTCGGTGCGACCTGCTCCAGGTCGATCATCAAGTTGAACAGCGCTCGCGCCGCCTCACAGAACGCCTCCTCGACCGTCTCCCCGGTCCCACGCAGGCACACATCGGCAGTATGGTCAAGGTATTCAAATGGCATGATCATTTGCACCCCCACTCGCGTCGGTACCGCAGGCAGCGGCATCACCAAATCTTTGCGTAAACACTGGGGTATAGGCTGCTCCATGTGCGGTGAGGCGGCTCTCCATCAGTATGAGTCGGTCAGCATGCAGGGTCCATCCCGGAAGCTTCCCCAGCGAGCGGATTGCCTCCCCGATCGACCGGTCAGCCCTCCCCTTGATCCTCGCCAGGGTAATGTGTGATATGGTGGCCTTTCGTTCTTTTGGAAAGCCGATCTTTACCAGTTCGTGGTTGAGGGAGGAGGCGAGATCGCGGAAGGTAGAAGGAGCCTCGCCACCGGCCCATAGAACCCGCGGGCGCTCCGGTGAAGGAAACATCCCCAGCCGGTCTATCGAAAGGTTAAAAGGTTGGATCCGTCTGGTGACTACGCGGCAGAGCTGCTGAAGCTCGATTGTCAGCATGGGTTCAATCTCCCCCAGGAAGCGCAGCGTCACGTGGAAGTTCTCTGCTTTGACCCACGAAGCTCGGACCTGCACTAATGAGCGAAGTTCCCCGGAGAGGTTAGAGAGGGCTTCGCGCAGGGGAGTGTCAATCGGGATGCACAGAAACGTGCGCATATTCACCTCCGCACTGAATGATAGCATAACGAGCACCGATCGAACGACTGCTTTTGCTGGATTACAAGGTAAAGAGAAGGAGGACGAGACTCATCCATTCCTGGGATGAGCAGTCTCACATAATTTTTGCGCCTGTGCATGGTCCCGTTGTGAGAAGACACCAGGCGCTTCACGGGCAGCCAGCTCAGGCCAAGTTATCCTCTAACACCCGCAGAGGCTCGTTTACCGCTGCTCCCTTCCGGGCCTGACGGGGTTCACAAGCATGCGCCGCAGAGGGCTCGACCCTCAACACCACTTGCCCGAGAACGGACCCTACTGCCTTCCCCCGCCGGGAACCCTTCGGCTCCACTATAGCGGGTTGTGGATTTCAGGGGACCGCTAGCCCCCCACCTAGCACAGGCGTTTTCGGAGGGGGCGGGATTCGAACCCGCGGTACCCGAAGGTACACCAGTTCTCCAAACTAGCGGCTTAGACCGCTCACCCACCCCTCCTGCTTTATTGATCATTCTAGAGGCAAAGGGCCACGATTTCAACTGCACTTACGTTCTGAAGGCTACTTCTTGGATTCAATCGGACAGGAGATCTTAACCAGGATGCGCTACCGCCTGCGCCACATTCCGCCGAACTACGATGGGTTTTTAAGTGGAGCGTCGAAACGCCGCTTTTCGATCCCTCGGGGTTGTGACATGAATCTAAGGAAGGTTTTGATTCAAGCTATTTGAGTTTAGAACCAGGGATTCCTTAAATGAGTGACTCTACGCTGAGCTTAAAAAACTTTCAAGCGCTCGTGGCGCAAGTAAAAGATGTGAAACTTTTGCCATACTCCACCACACCGCGATGTTCATCGCTTTGGCTCGGAGGTACGTCACAAGGGCCAGCGTTCGTAGATCAGCTTTCTTAAGCTTGAAGACTGCGTCTCTTAAGTTAATCTACTTCTTTTCTTCCCGCTTGAGATAGTCAAGAATCGCGTCAACAACCAGGTAGTTGATCGACCGATCGCGTTTCCTGCTCAGGCGAATCAGCCGCTCGACGGGTTTCTGATCCTTCTTTGTCTGTGGGATGTAGATGGAGATTTTGTCGAAGATTTCCTTTCTAGCCATGTGGCTACCTCCTTAAGATCTTTATTGCATTATACATTCTATAGCATAGGAGAGAAACGCGCAAAATTAACCCCTTTCCTCATTGTAAAAAGGACGAGGTGCCCTTCCGGAGTCTCGTCTCTATGACGGGTTCTAGCTCTTATAATCTTCCCTCACCGACAGCCTGTGTGGACATTCTATAAAACCTTGGATGGCGCTTCCTACCTAATAATAAATCTAAAAGTGTAATACTTTATCTGGGGTTCGGTGCAGCATGGGTCACTGGCTTCTAACGCCAACACGAATAAGAACGGTCCCTGGTCAAACACATTGGAGGAGACAGACCAACCATCGTCGATCCAACCAACCTCTGATAACGGGAAGACCGCGTCAAACAAATCACCACCCGGAGCAATCGAGATGGGTGGGGAGGACAGCGGCCCGAATAGGCTTAGCTGCTCTTCATGGACGATGTTGACCGTATTTGCACAGGGAAGCTGTATTGAGCAAAGATCCCATAGGATGGTCACAACATCGTCTGAGGCGTTGTGTAGCCAGAAAGGCAGCTTGCTCTCCACGCCGTCAGCCGTATAAGCGGCGTCAAAAGATATGCGGATAGTGTCGTCTTCATAGACTGCCTTCTCCGAATAGATTGGGTCCAACATCTCAAGCGACTTTGGAGGAAGCACGTTTATTTCCGTAGTTTCTGCGACCTCTGTGACTTCTGGCGCTACGGTTGTGTATCTAAGTGCAAGGCCACCCAGGAGCAGGGCTGCCATAACAGCAGAGATAATCCCTATTTTTACAATATCATCCACGTTTCCTCACCCCTTTTTAAAAATCCTTAACTAGCCGATCAGGTTTAATTTATCATGCCATCACAGAGATCAAGTGAGAACCTCACTTGACCACCTGGAAGAAGAAGCCGGTCACCACTTTTGTGGGGTCGTAGGGCCGAAAGGCTTGATCAGGCGAGCCAACGTCACCAAGGTTGGAGGGAGAGGAACGGCAAAAGGAGACGCTCCTGACTTGCTTCCTTGAGATAGGTAAGATAATTCGCGTTGCAGCACCAGAATGTGATGTTAGGCTGTCTTTACCAAGCGTAGGAACTTCAAAGGGTTAATCCTGACAGTAAAGAGCAAAAAGCCGGCGAGAGGGGTTGAACCTCCGACCTACGGTTTACGAAACCGTTGCTCTACCACTGAGCTACGCCGGCGGTATAATGGCGATTATAGCGGTCTTACTTCGATCAATCAACCGGAGAGGATATGGACGGATTGGCAATTGCAGCCTCGCTCACCGAGATAGAGAAAACGGTCGTTGGAGGGGTCATTCGGACCATCTACCAGCCGGAACAGGAGACGTTTGTCCTACATCTGTTTGCAGGCAGGACTATCCGCCTCCTTGTCTCCCTGAGAGAAGCGGCCTTTCACCTGACGCAGCTTGAGCTTCCCTATCCTGTGATTCCTTCGCCGTTTGTGATGCTCCTGCGGAAACACGTGCGTGGCGGGAAGATCGTCAGTATCGAGCAATCGGGGTGGGACCGGGTCGTCACCCTGACGGTAGAACGTCGTCGGGCGGAGGAGGAAGAAACATTCCTCCTGGTTGTGGAGCTTCTTGGAGTGCGAGGAAACCTGATCCTCCTGCGGGGCGATCGAGTTCTCGCGGCGCTTCGAACTGGGCCTCGTGTGGCCCCTGGAGAGGTCTATCGGCCGCTCCCCCCGCAGGATAAGATCGATCCGTCAAAGATGAATTGTGCGCTTCTCGAAGAGGCCTTTGATCAAGAGGAGCCGGTTCGTGCCTTGGTGCATCGCATCGACGGAATCGGGCGCAGTACGGCGGAGGCGATTGTCGCGCGAGCACAGGCTCGCTCCGATGGATCGCTGACAGAGGGGATCCTGGAGAGTTTGTCGTTCCTCCTAAGACGGGTGGAGGACCCGCAAGCAGAGGTCGATCGAGTGTCGAATCGGGCCGCGTTCTTCCCGCTCATTCCTCCTGGCGAACAATACCCCAGTTTCTCCGACGCGCTCGACAAAGAGTGGGGAGAAAAGCGCGAGGCGACACAGAGTGATGAGGCACAGAAACCGTTTCGAGAGGGGCTCTTGCGCGCGATTGCTAAGCGAAAACGGACCGTGAAGAAGCTCAAGGAGTGGCTCGCTGATGCGGAATCTGAGGAGCGATTTCGATATCACGCCGACCTGATTATGATCCACCAGAGTTCGCTCACCCGCCGGATGCGCGAGGCGGCCCTCCTTGACCCAGTAAGTGAGGAGAAGATCGTAGTTCAACTCAACCCACGGTTGAACCCAATCGAGAACGCACAGGCCCTGTATGAGCGAGCCAAACGGCTTCGTCGAGGACACCCGATTGTCACCCGACGCCTGCACCGGTTGGAAAGGGAGCTTGCGCGGTTACGAGAAGGGGTTAAGGCCCTCGATAACGGTGAGGGATTGAGTGATAACCTACTCTCTCTTATCTCAACCCAAAGGACGCGAAAAAAAACTTCACCCCCGACTGCGCCCCGCATCTTCTCCATCCTTGGCTATACGGTAAAGGTGGGGAAGAACGCTCTCCAAAACGAATCCCTCCTGCGAAAGGCGCACCCGGAAGACCTGTGGTTGCACGTCAAAGGAGTCCCCGGCTCACACGTCATCATCCGCCATCGCGAGAAGCAACAGATTCCACAGGCCGTGATCAAGGAGGCAGCCCTTCTCGCTGCCAGGTTCTCGAAGTTGAAAGGGGAAACACGTGTCGAGGTGAGCCATACCCCAGTTAAGTACGTGCGCAAGCCAAAAGGAGCCCCCCTTGGCCTGGTAATACTCACCCAGGAGGATACACTCACCGTGAATCCAAGCGAGGGGAAGAAGGAGCCATGAACATCGCACATATCCTGGAGATAGTCCTTTCGCTTGTTGCCGTGTTCACCGCCATTGTCCTCCACGAGGTCTCGCACGGCTACGTCGCTTACCGGCTCGGCGATCCCACCGCTAAGGCGCGGGGAAGGTTGACTCTGAACCCGCTGGCGCACATCGATCCGATCGGGACAGTCCTCGTGCCGCTTGTTCTGGTGGTTCTGCACTCTCCCTTTCTCTTTGGTTGGGCGAAACCTGTCCCTATAAACCCCAACTACTTCCGCAACCCATTTAGGGGAATGCTCTATGTGGCTATCGCCGGTCCGATAACAAATCTTGCGTTGGCCCTCGGAGCTACGGCAGTTGGTCGGCTCCTGCTTCTTGCATTTCCAGATCCCCTCTTCTTCTTAAGAGGAACCTTCACCGCAAATATCATGCAGGCTATCTTCTTCCTTATGGGGATCTTCGTCATCTTCAATATCGTTCTCGCTGTGTTCAACATGATTCCCATCCCGCCGCTCGACGGGTCGCGAGTCCTCACCTACTTCCTTCCCTCGGAAGGACGACGGGTGATGATCCTCCTCGAACGGTATGGGTTTCTGATTCTTATTGCATTTATCTTCCTCGGAGGACTTAACGCCCTTTTTGGCCTGATGGGTGGAATCTGGAACGGGCTCCTCGGCAACTACTGGCAACTAATCGTCGGAATTTAAGAACTCCCGGACCTATTCTCAATACTATCTTGCTTGAGGGTCAGTCCACTCGTATAATCTTGGCAGCAAAGAAAGAAGGATATGGAGGGGTTTTTCGTGACAAGCAACGGTATTAACTACGAGATCAAGGAACGCTCGGCCACTGAGGTCACTCTGCAGGTGACCGTGGAGCCACCAATCGTGCGAAATGGAATTGATACGATCTATAGCCGCTACGGTCGGGAGGTGGAGATCCCCGGTTTCCGCAAAGGCCACGTGCCACGAAGCCTCCTCGACTCGCGCTTCGGTCGCGAGATGTTCCTCGAAGAGGCACAAAAGGAACTCACGGAAGAACACCTTCCCAAGGCTCTGTCCGAACTGAGCCTCCACCCGGTTACGCTCCCGCAGGCGAAGACTATCTCCTTTGAGGAGAGTGAGCCGTTCGTGTTCGAGGCGAGTTTCTCCGTTCTCCCTCAGTTTGACCTTCCAGTCTACCGAGGAATTGAGCTAACAGTAGAGCCAGTGAAAGAGGTTACTGACGACAGCGTGCAGGCGGCCGTGGAGGAGATTCGTCGTCAGTACGGAACGCTCTCTTCTAAGAAAGGAGATCTCATCACCGACGGGGACATCGTCCACGTGCAGGAAGGGGAAGAGGAGTGGGACACCCGCGCCGAGATGGGAAACCCAGTGACTGAGAAGTTGATCGGCCACAAGATTGGGGAGACAGTTAAAATCGAGCTTGATCTTCCTGGAAGTAAACCCGTTCACACGTCCCTTTCTATCCTAGGCTTAAAGGAGATCGTCCTTCCGGAAGTGGATGATGAACTGGCTAAGGACGCGGGCTTTGAGAGCCTGGTCGCTCTGGAGGTAGATGTAACGGAGAAGCTAAAGCAGGCCCATGTCGCGAAGAGAGAACGTGCAATAAAAGTAGGCCTTCTCGATCATCTTATCGATCAGGTGGAGATTCCTCTTCCCCAGGCACTGGTGGAAGAGGTCGCCGAAGAAGAGCTTGAACGGCTGAAGAAGAACCTCTCCCACCCACGCTCCCCACTATCCTTTGAGGACTATCTCGACAAACACGAGAGGAGAGAGGAAGAGGTGCGAGCCGACTACCGTGAGATCGTAACCCGCAGGATTCGCCATGAGCTTCTCCTTAAGAAGATCGCCGAGAAGGAGGAGATCGCCATCGAGGATGAAGAACTAGAGCGAATCGCGACCGAAGAGGCAGCAAGTAAAGGGGAAGCGCCACTTCGTTTCATCGCTCGCCTCAAGGCCGAAGAGCGTTGGGATGACTATCGCACTGAGAAGGTGAACGAGCGCGTCCTTGACCTCCTGTACCAGAAAGCACAGCTTGCCAAGGAGGAAAAATGAGAGCCCAGATCCCGTTTGTAATCGATCACACCGGCCACACTGAACGGACTTATGATATCTACTCCCGTTTGCTGGAGGATCGGATTGTCTTTCTGCGCCATCAGATCGATGACGAGGTGGCAAACCTAGTTATCGCGCAGATCCTATTCCTGGCGGCTAAGGACCCGGCAAAGGACATCAAATTGTACCTCAACTCTCCGGGCGGATCGGTTACTGCCGGCTTCGCCATCTATGACACCGTGCGTTACGTGAAGTCTGACGTCACCACGATCTGCATTGGCCAGGCAGCGAGCATGGCGGCGCTCCTCCTTGCCGCTGGAACTAACGGGAAACGCTCAGCCCTACCTAACTCACGTATTCTCATTCATCAGGCCTTCGGCGGAGCTCAGGGGCCGGCAACCGATGTCAAGATTCAGACCGATGAACTGCTTCGTCTGCACGATCAGATCATCGGCGCTTTTGCGAAGCACACTGGACAGACAGTGAAGAAGATCCGCAAAGACACCGATCGCGACTTCTATATGTCCCCTGACGAGGCGCTTGCCTATGGCCTGATCGATCGGATCATCACCCCGAAAGACTAAAGAGAGCTCCGCCGTGCCGGCAAGAGCAATTGCCGCGTAAAGCAGGATAAACACCCCGATGAACCTGCTAAACATGTTCATACCTCTTGTTATCCTACGCTTTTAGACATCTCCTGACAAAAAGTTCCTGATAAAAGAGGTGAGCAGTGAGTGAAGAGTCTGTTCATGGAAAGATCGAGGGAGGACGCTCCCGATTCATCCACCCTGTTGTCGGGTTAAATAAGCAGGTTAATCCGGGGGAGATTTCGAACCTGATTGAGGAACCACATAAAGCAAATTCGCAATGCGTAGAAGGTAGTCCTTATCAAAGACGCTAAGCTACTTGTGATCTGAAAGCGTGATGATGGGGGCACGTTCTACTTTCTTCTCGGCGACGGGTAGCGTTCCGGAGAGACGTCCCCGGATACATGGCAAACCGGGATTACCTAGTTAGAGTTAGTGATCGAAGGTCTGGTAGATTACTGGTTATGTCCTGCTGCCCTTGAAGAAGCCTTATCCAGTGACTGATGCGCCAGAATCTCTCCGGGCCTGGCTACCTGGATAACGTTAACTGAAGGAATAGGAGATCAGAGGCGAGAAACTCCAGGGCAAAGCACATAACGAAGATGGGGGTCCTCCCTCATTTTTCGTACTGAACTTTCAACACCTACCTCGGATTGCTAACGTCCTTTGTGGTTTTACCGCGCAAGACTAAGGCCGGCCTTGCCTTTTGACACCTTTGTTTATTTGCAGCTCCCCCCGCAACCGAACAGCTTTGCTGCAACGATCACGGCCATCAAAAATAGGACAATCCAGGAAAGGTCAACTGCCATAGTGCACCTCCTTTCCACAGCTTGCACGCCATCAAATCCACGATTTAAGAGCACGGTTCGTCAAGCATCATACAGAAAAAACCGTGCATAGTCTGATGAAAGGGACAGAAGAGAGCAAGCAGAGGGTTATTGCCCCACTTTCAAGCCGGCGCCGGTGGGGGCGTAGCGGAGGATCGCCTTAGGAAAGGCGAGGACCGAGGCGTAGAGCCAAATGTCGTCCTCTTGCGCTTCGATCCCCAATCTCAAGCAGTCACACAGGTCCCGAAACAGGCCGAAGGTTGGATCCAAGATTCCTACTTGCCCCTGCTCGTAGCGGCCACCCAGACTGATTCCCCACCCGGCCTCTGAGCGAAGCTCTGTTTGAAGCGCAACCGAAATTGTCTCCGGTGCATAGCGGCCACTCAGGCCGATTTTCCACCACTCCAGTGGCTGGAGGTCCGTCTGGATTGTCACCTCGGTGAAGTGTCTTTGCATGAGGTCGAACCTTCCTTGTAGGGAGAATGTCCCTAGGTTATTCTTGCTGTGAGCTTGGAAGATGAACGGTTCAAACCTCCCCGCTGGAGGATTATATGGAATCTCCCAGGCGAGCGCGTTTGCTTCACTTTCCCACCGACCTCTAAGGGTAATTACCTCTACAACTGCTGTCAGAAGGTCGAAGCGGGCAACAAGCGATGACGAGGCCCACCTGCTCCAATCAGCGCTTACAAGCAGCGGATCGAACGTTCCGTTGGCTAAATCAACCCCACCCTCCACCCGCACCGAGAGCCAGCTCTCACCTGAAAAGCGCCATGCTAGCCGGTTGGTGGAGGCGAGCTGATCGAAAGAAAACGGACTCCTCCCGTAAATCTGAAGGTAAGTGTAGGTCAGATTCATTCCTGGATACCCAAGCCATATGGAGAAGGAAAAGGCTTCACGGCTTTGGCTTTCTGTGCCACTCTCGTAGCGGGTCAAGCGGGAGCTCGCCTTCGGGGTCAAGGTGAATCCGAGAAGAGCAAAAGATGCAAAAGCTGCCTCAAGCCCTCCATCGAAACGAAGCGATTCACTGATCAGCACTTCATTCTCCCACTCGCGAAACCATCCTGCGCTGAGTTGTGGGGTGAGACTAAGCGGGCCAAGAGCAATCTGGGTACGGGAGAACGTGACTTCAGGGAGGCGTTCTATAGTATGTATCGTCTCCCCTTCTTCTTCGTAGCTGCGCTCTGCGGCCAGCGCGAGCCTCCAGGCTTCGAGTTTGCTATCCAAGGAGAAGGCGAAGGTAAGATCTCGCTGCTCTCCAAGCTGCTCGAAATCGAGTTTTCCTCCTACCTCCCAGTTCTCTACTAATGGCGCCGTGTGCTCAAGGGAGACCTCGACGACCCGGTCCCCCACCTGGGCAGGAAAGTAGTAAATCCGAGCCTGGCCTTGCTGTAGGGCAAAGGCGTAATGAAGCACCGCTCCGAGGCCCACCTCCTGGAATCGGCTGAAGTAGTCGAACAGGACGGCTCCGTAATTCCCCTCATCAAGGTAGAATGGGAAGTTCCACTTGAGAAACCAGCCACGAAGCCCGCTTTTCCCGATCGCGGGGAAAAGCGGGCTATCAAGCGTCTCATCAAGCGGCTGAACGTAGACAGGAAGCCAAAAGACGGGATATCCGAAGGACAAAACGGTGAGATTAAAAGCAACGAACAGCCGATCCGGGTAGAGGAGAAGCCTTCCCGTCTCGATCGAGTAGGGCTGATCTCGGAGGGCCTTTCCGTAACAGTCGCAAGTCGTCAGCTGTCCCTCGCGTACTTCGATCGAAGTGACCTCTCCATTGGAATCGAACTCGATACGTCCCTCCTTCCCTTGGTAGAGGAGGAGTTGCTCCTCTCCCTGGGAGTTTAAAAAGGTGCTCTTACCGCGAAAGCAGATCGCCGTTGCCTCGCGAGTGATGAGCGATCCATCCTCGAGTACAAGAAGGGTTGAGAGATCATCCCCAGAAAGGGTTAAATCTTCTCCTATGGCGAGGTGCACCTCCCCCGAGGCACGCAGCTTCCAGGAATCTTCCTCCTCCTCATCCAGGGTCACCTGATCGGCCGAGAGTAGAGTCTCCCCATAGGAGAGGCGTACCGCTCCCTGAGCGTGCACATGCGTGCGGTCGGCTGAGATGAAAAGCTCTTCACAGTCGATCTCGACTGGGATCTCATCTCCCCACACGAGGAGGCTTACCAAAAGAAGAATTCCTAAAAACGGGAAGGTGTGGCGAATCCGAGTCCACAGGTCGCGGTAGCTCAGCCGGTCGAGCCGGAGGAAAAGGAAGATTCCGATAAGGCCGAACAGGATATTAGGTATCCAGGCGGCAAGTGAAGGGGGGATCATCCCCCGTCTTCCCAAGGTCTGTGTCCACAGAAGAACACCCTGGAAGAGACCGACAAGCAGGAGGCTAATCACCACTCCTGCTGCCCGGCTCCGCCACCCGAAGATCAGGCTAGTCGAGCCACCGAACAAGACGAAGACCAGCGTTGCCAACGGAATCGCTACTTTGAGGTGACACTCGACGATGAGATCGGCAGCAGGAAGGCCGCTTGTTTGCAATAGGGTGATCCGGCTGCGAAGCTCCCCAATTCCCATCTCTGCTGGTGTGCGCGATCGAAGAAGGAAGTCCGCCTCACTCCGGTCGACCGTCACGTGGAGCTGCTCAAATGTGCCAGTATAGATCAGCTCTCCTTCTTGATTGTAGCTGTACACCCTACCTTCGTTAAGATCCCACGCTCTTTGCTCCCAACGCCCCGTCTCGGCAGTGAGGATCGTTACCGCTGCCTCTGCCTGGGGGAACACCTTTCCCTCGATGTCGTAAACGAGGATTCCGCGAAGGGTACCATCCTGCGCATCGTAGCGACGCACATAGAAGAACTGCCCTTCCGGTCCTTTGAAGAAGGTGTTTGCCTGGATATGCGGTACCCCCTGGCGGAAGATGATTCCCCGTAGTTCCCGCTGATAGGCGTGCTCCGAGAAAGGGACGGCCCAGTTGTAGAGAGTAAAGTCAAGACCTCCAAGGAGGAATGCCGCTGCAAGTAAGGGCAGAAGAATGCGACGAAGCGAAATCCCTGCTGCTTCTAAGGCCATTACCTCCCGGTCATGCACCAACCTCCCCAAGCCGAGGAAGGTGGCAAAGAGCCCGCTTACGGGGAGAGCAAGGACAAGCAGACTGGGCATCTTTAGCAACAGGAGTCTCATGAGCGTGGTAATCCCTACTCCTCGGTCAACCATTAGATCAGAAAGGGAGAGGATCAAGTTCAAGAGGATGAAGAGAAGTAGGCCAAACAGGGAGATGAGGAATGGTCCGCTCATTTCCCGAAGCACATATCGATCGCACCGGCGGATAATCATCTTGCTAAGATGATACTGGAATAGGCGCACTGGCGGCCACCGCGATGACTGCGTTCCTCGAATTCAGCCTTGATCGGCGTTTGATCGACTATCCCCTATCAGTTATATTGAAGTGGACCGATCATGAAAAAGCGCCTGTACATCGAGACCTGGGGTTGCCAGATGAACCTCCATCAGTCGGAGGGAATCGCCGGTATCCTTGAGGATGCTGGGTTTGAAGTCGCCGACTCACTCTTTGACGCTGATATAGTCCTGTTCAACACCTGTACTGTCCGACAGAAGGCCGAGGAGAAGGTCTACGGTCGCCTCGGGGCGATAGAAGCATTAAAAGTTAAGAAGAACGTGCTGTTCGGGGTCGGTGGGTGCATGACGCAAGTGCGTGGGGAGGCCCTACTGAAACGGTTTCCTGTAATCGACTTCCTCTTTTCTACTACCGACCTGGCCGCGCTTCCTTCACTCATTCACAAGGCAGATAAGGGCAAGGGTGGTGTTGTCCACCTCCCCGATCCCTATAGAACGCAAGAGATTCCCTATAAGCGTCGAAGTTCAGTCACGGCGATGGTCACCATCACTGAAGGTTGCTCTAATTTCTGTTCCTACTGCATCGTTCCCTACGCCCGGGGGCCCCTGCGCAGCCGACCACCAGCTAAGGTTTTAGCTGAAGTGGAGAGGTTGATGGAGGCCGGGTATAGGGAGGTCCTTCTCCTGGGGCAAAACGTCGACTCCTACGGGAGGGACCTCCCGGGCTACGGCGACTTTGCTGAGCTTCTCACCCGGGTAGCACAGATTGGGATCCCACGCATCCGCTTCACGAGTTCTCATCCTCGGGACATGACACCACGGGTGATCGAGACGATCGCTCGCCATGAGAATATCTGCAACCACATCCACCTTGCCTGCCAGTCCGGGAGCGACCGGATCCTCCGCGAGATGAACCGGGGCTACACACGGGAGGAGTTCCTATCCATCATTAAAGGCGCGCGGAAAGCCGTGAAGGGGATCAATATCACCACTGACCTGATCGTTGGCTACCCCAAGGAGAGCGAAGTGGATTTCCGCGATACCGTTGAGCTGATCGAGGAGGCTCGTTTCGGCTCAATCTTTGTGGCGAAGTACTCCCCACGGCCAGGTACCCGCAGCGCTTCATTTCCTGACGATATCCCCAAGGAAGTCAAGGACGAACGTCTGCAAGAGGTCCTCAGCCACCAGCGGCGTATTGCTCTTGCAGAGAACCGCCGACGTATCGGAGAGACAGTGAAGGTCCTCGTGGAGGGAAGAACCCGGGAAGGAGCGTTCTTCGGAAGGAGAGGCGATCACCGCACGGTGGTCCTAAGCGGAGAGACAGAGTTGGGAGCGTTTGTCTCCGTCTGTATTGAGGCGGCCTCCACTTCCGCACTCGCGGGGAGAGCTCTTATTCCCGCCGTGGTGAAAGGAGTCCTATGATCATCACAGTTACACTGAACCCGGCTATCGACAAGATGTATTGGGTCGATCGGTTGAAGATGGGGAGGGTCGTCCGTGAGGAGTTCCTGACCCGTGCCATTAGGAGTGACACCTCCGCGGGTGGAAAGGGGATCAACATTTCAATCTTCCTCGCCCGCATGGGAGTAGAGAACGTCGCGATGGGGTTCGTTGGGGGGCACACAGGCCACGTGGTAGTTCGTGACCTACGCGAGGAGGGGGTGACGACCAACTTCGTCTGGGTGAACGGGGAGACGCGGACCAACGTGACAATCTTGGAACACGGCCGCGAGCATATCCCCATCCTGATTGACGAGGAAGGCAGCCCGGTCTCGCAGGAGGAGATCTCCTACTTCCTGCGACGCTACAAGCGGATGCTCAAGCGCGCCACCTGGGTCGTTCTTGCCGGAAGTCTCCCCCCAGAGGTCGATGCCGATCTCTGCCGTGTACTCACTGAGATGGCGTCAGAGGCCGGGGCTAAGGTTGTGGTGAGCGCTCGCGGAAACGCTCTCACCCACGCCCTCCGTGCTGTTCCCTACCTCGTCAAGCCCGACACGCGGGAGCACCTCTCCATGGAGGGGGCCCCTCTCACCACCAAGAGCAGGATCATCGCCGCCGGGAGGCGAATCATCGAAACCGGCGTTAAAATCCTCGTTGTCTCTCACGAGGTGACCGGGGACATCGTCATCACGCAGGATACAATCTGGGAGATTAAAACGCGGGTGAAGACGACGCACTTCAAGAACCTGGTCGGCGCGGACGACGTCCTCCTCGGGGGGATTCTCTACATGCTGGACAAGGGGGAGGACCTCGAGGAGGCGCTGCGCTTTGGCATGGCTGCCGGTATCCTGAGCGCAGAGAGCGATAAGAAGATTTGCCAAAACATGAAGAAGATCAAGGAGGAGATGGCACACATCTCCCTAGAGCGGATATAAAGAGGAGATCCCATGAAGGTTCGCCAGATCATGACCAAGGACCTGACATCAATGGAGAAGGACGCTCCTGTGAGGGGACTGATTTTCACCCTGGACAACGCGGAGATGTCCAACATGCCGATTGTCGATGAGGAGGGGAAACTCATTGGGTTCATCTCCGAGAAGGACCTCATCAAGGCTGCTCTTCCCGGTTACTTTGAAATGCTTCACAGCACCTCGTTTATTCCCGATATGAATCAGCTTTCAAAGAAGCTCGCTCAGATCGCTGATGATCCGATTGAGAAATACATGCAGCACGACGTCATCTGTGTGGAAGAGGACGATGACGATCTTCAGGCGGCAGACCTGATCATCCGCAAGGATTTGAAAAGCCTTCCCGTAATCGACAAGGAGAGGAGGCTGGTCGGTGTAGTCAAGCGGATCGATCTGCTTCGTCATCTTCTGTAGGTCGGATGGACCTTCCATGGGGAGAGCTAGGACTCTCTAAATTCCTCGCGCTTGATTCTCACGGGGCCCTTCTGTTCGTTGACGGAGAGTCCCGCCCGGAGGCGAGGGCTGAGCTGGGCGAAGAGCTTCCCTGCGTTTCCTATACTGTAGAGGAAGATAACGCGCGTGTAATTGAGCTGCGGCTTATTTCCCGCGTCCTCCTTCCTACTCTTCCTGACCACACCTTGAAAAGCCTCTGCGCTCACTACAAGATCCCACTGAAGGCGGAGAGGGAGGCAACCGGCACTCTTTTTGCCTTTCTCATCGCAGAGGCGTTGACCTTCAAGCGTGACCTCGTCTTACTTTTAAGCCAGCTCCTCCCTGCTCCCAATGGGGAATTATTGGCGCGTCTGGTTCCTTTAGTGGAGAGAAACAAGCCCCCTGCACAGCGAGAGGAGGTCCCCAAAGAGTTGCAGGTGGGACCGAGCACCTCCGTGGAGGAGGTGCTAAGTGGCGAGATGATCGGCAAGGGACTCATCGCGTTTGAGGATCGCATTGGACAAAAGGAAATGGCCAAGCTTGTCTCTCGAACCTTCGAGGAGGGCGGAACCCTCGTCGTCGAGGCCGGGTCAGGGACTGGGAAGACGTTCGCCTACCTGATTCCGGCCCTCCTTTACCTGCGATCCCACGATACCGCCCACCTTGTTGTCTCCACTCGTACCAAGCAACTGCAGGAGCAGCTCTATACTAAGGACCTTCCATTCCTCATCTCTCGCCTTTCCCCAAAGCTTAAGATTGCTTTGCTTAAGGGACGCGAGAACTACATATGCCTGCGGCGATGGCGGCTCGTCCTAGGGGAGATCACGCAAGGGCTCGAGCGGGACTTGCTCCCCGTGCTCGCACCGCTAGTTACCTGGCTATTCAAAACAAAGACAGGTGACATCGAAGAAAACAGCGTTTTTCTCGCCGATCCGCAGGGGCGCGCGCTGTGGCCCCGGTTGCGTGACGACCCTCGACATTGCCTGGGGACGATCTGCCCATTCTTCGACGACTGTTTCTCTATCGCTGCTCGCCGTCGCGCCAAGGGGGCAAATCTAGTGGTAGTAAATCACTCTCTGCTCCTTGCCGACCTCAAAGCTGACCAAGGAATCCTCGGAGACTATCAGTACTTGGTTGTGGATGAGGCACATGCCCTGGAAGGGGCAACACGGCAAGCGTTTACCTCAACACTGACGCAGCGCACCCTTGATAGTCTGCTCGCGGAGATTGAGCACCCAGCTAGACGGCAGATGGGTGGGTGGATTGCCCGTCTTCCCCGTTTCCGCACCGATGGGCAGATCGCGCGCGTGCGGGAGTTGGCTGAAGCCCTGCGCGTGATTAACATACGCCTCTTCGCCGGCCTTGCCGATTGCCTTGCTTTTAAGCGACGGGGTCCCACCCCCTTTCTAGAGGATCTCCACCCAGAGGTCGAGCGGATCCTAGGGACGCTCAAGGAGCTACAATCGACAATTGAAACAATCGGCGAGGCGATTGACGAGCCGAAGGCGCGACACGAGGCCGACGGTTTGATCGCGGAGATCGAGGCGGTCACCTCTCTACTCGCCGCGTTGTTTGGCCCTTTAGAGGAGAACACCGTTTACTGGTACGAGCGGATAAATGAAGGAGTAACCCTCCACTCCTCACCGCTTGAGGTGGCAACCTCTCTTAAGGAGGCTCTCTACCCAAAGCTTAAAGGGCTGGTTCTGACGTCGGCGACCCTCTCCCTCGGGGGAGGGTTCAGCTACCTGCGTGAGTCCCTGGGACTTGCTGCCGCCCCGGCGGAGGTGACCTACACCACGGTCGAGGGCCCCTTCTCTCTTAATGAGCGGATGCGCCTTTACCTCGCCGAGTTTCTCCCTCCGGTCGACGGTCCAAACGAGGTGTATGCCAAGGCGATCGCCTCCCTTGTAAGCCAGGTAGCGAGGGAGACCAAGAGGAAAGTCTTGGTCCTTTTTACCTCTTACCTTCTCCTGCGCGCCGTCCATGCGTGTATCGGAAGGGACCTGCCAGTTGTTGCCCAGGGGATAGATGGCCCCCGCAGCAAAGTAATTGAGCGGTTCAGGGGCAGCGATGGAGGCGCGATCCTCCTTGGCACGGACAGCTTCTGGGAGGGGGTGGATCTTCCTGGGAAGGACCTGGAAGTACTTGTCATTACGCGGCTTCCGTTTCCCGTCCCTACCGACCCCGTGCTCTCTGCCTTGGGGGAGCGTCTGGCACACGAGGGGAGGGACCCATTCTTGGAGCTTTCCGTTCCACTGGCTATTCTCAAGCTGCGCCAGGGGGCCGGCCGGCTGATTCGAACGAGGAGCGATCGCGGTGTGGTGATCATCACCGATCATCGTATCTTACACAAGAGCTATGGTCACATGTTCGCCACATCGCTTCCAGTTACGGGAAGGAAGATGAGCAGTCTCAGGGAACTCCTTCTGGATCTTCACTCGTGGTTTGACTACTCTTGAACTCAGTCACCATTACCATAGGAGATAACTATAAGTACTGGTCTTGTCATCTCATCCCCTTCGGGATTGCCTTCCTCGAACGGAAAGATTGACTTTCGCGTGCTGAAAGGGTAGAATGCAGGTGATAAAGTGATTTACATCTCTGATTGGGTTGTCCTAATTCTGGTCTGATGAATGTTTCCGTGGTGGTGCCAGCATACAACGAGGCCTGTCGAATTGGCGCTGTTCTCCGTCCCCTCGTATCCTGTTCTCATGTAGATGAGGTAATCGTGGTCGACGACGGATCCGACGATGGCACCGCTGAAGTGGCCGACCGTTTCGGGGTACAGGTAATCTCCCTTCCAGAGAACCGCGGTAAGGCAGCTGCACTCGACGAAGGAGTCGCTCAGGCACGAAATGACATCCTTCTCTTTCTTGATGCCGATCTGGTTGGACTTAAGGAGGAGCATATAGAGCGGTTTATCAGCGCCTACCGACCCAGGGAAGTAGATATGGTGGTAGGGGTCTTCGCCAACGGTCGTATGAATACCGATATTGCGCAGAAGATCAATCCGTTCGCCTCTGGACAACGCATGCTCTCTAAGACCCTTTGGGAACGGGCGAAGGAGAACGTGGAAGAGATGGATTACGGTATCGAGATAGCCCTCTCTAAGCTGGCGGCGAAAGAGGGGTGGCGCAAGGAGAGGGTGAAGCTTGACGGAGTGACCCATATCCTGAAGGAGGAGAAGCGGGGGTTCACCAGGGGGGTGCGTGACCGGCTCAAGATGTACGGGGATATGATCAGGTGGCTCGTGAAGAAGGTGTAGGATGAAGGTCGCGATCGGCTGCGATCACACTGGCGTGGCATTGAAGCGTGCTCTCATTAAGCGCGTCCTTGTCGGCTACACGATCATCGATCTTGGAACCGATTTACCGGAGCCAGTCGACTATCCGGATATTGCCAAGCGGGTCTCCAGTGTGATCGCGGCAGGGGAGGCCGAACGAGGAATCCTTATCTGTGGGACCGGAATCGGTATGGCGATGGCCGCAGGGAAGGTGGCGGGGATCCGGGCGGCAACATGCACGGAACCCTATTCGGCCGAGATGAGTAGGCGCCACAACGATGCGAACATCCTTTGCCTGGGGGCGAGGGTGATCGGGGTGGAGATGGCGGAAAAGATTACAGAAACGTGGCTTACCACCCCCTTCGAGGGGGGAAAACACGCGCGTCGGGTTGACAAGATCGGATAGGCACTAAGCGTTAGAGGCAAGGACTCAACTACCGAATGACTATCCATTGGATTACCTTTCTTCTCGCTTCTTTGGCGATCATCATCGCCGGATTAAAGCTTGCCTCCTTCGGGGAGGCGCTCGGAAAGCGAACTGGAATCGGTCAGGGGTGGATTGGGCTGTTGTTTCTTGCCACCATCACCTCGATCCCCGAGTTGACCACCACCGTCACCGGGGCAACGATCAACGCCCCCAACATTGCTGTGGGCAACGCCCTGGGGAGCAACATGTTCAACGTCGCCATCGTTGCTGTCATGGATATTCTCTTACTCGGGCGTGGCCCGTTCTTGGTTAAAGTACGCTCTTACCACATGATAAGCGGTGGTTTCGCTATTTTGCTCACCACGCTCGTCATCCTCGGAATTGCGGTCGATCCCGGAGTGGAGATCCTGGGACTAAGTCCGATCAGCCTGATTATCCTCCTTACCTACCTCTTCGGGATATTCATCCTTTACCGTGTTGAGAAGAGGGAAGGGGTCACTGAGCTGGCTGAGGCGGGAACTATGTCGCTTGTCCGAGCGGTCGGTGGGTTCCTCATCTGTGCTGCGGTGATCATCACCGCTGGAGTCTTCCTGATCCACGCAAGCAAGGCAATTTCGGTCGAGACCGGGCTTTCGGCTTCATTTATGGGGGCGATCCTGGTGGCGGTTGTCACCTCGCTTCCCGAGCTTTCTACCTCGATCGGAGCGCTTAAAATTGGGGCGTACGACATGATCCTGGGAAACCTGTTCGGCTCGAACATGTTTAATATCCTGACCGTCTTTGTCGCCGACGTCGCCTTCCGCCGTGGAGCGATCCTTGCCCGTTTGGGTATAGGGAAAGACGACCAGTTAATCGTTGCCTCTTTGGGGATCGGTCTCACTGCTATCGCGATCATCGCCATCGGCTACCGCTCCCGTCGTCGTGTCCTTGGGATGGGGGTCGACGCCGCTTTACTCCTCACTGCGTACCTGCTCGGAACTTACCTGATTATCTATCGTGGAATCAATATTTGAGGTGATACAATTATGGAACTGGCACAACTAAGGGGAAAAAGCATTGAGTTACTCCGGGAACTCGCTCAAAAACTTAAGATAAGAAATGGAACGCAATTTGGAAAAGAGGAGCTCCTGCGAGCGATCATGGTGCAGCTCTCCAAAGCGAACGAACTGCGTTTCAACGACGGAATCTTGGAGATCCTTCCCGACGGGTATGGGTTCCTGCGCGATGGTAACTGTCTACCAGGGAGAAATGACATCTACGTCTCCCCCTCGCAGATTAAGCGCTTTGCTCTAAGAGGCGGGGATTTGGTGGGCGGGTTGATCCGGGCCCCAAAGAACGATGAACGTTACTTTGCCCTCCTCAAGATAGAACAGATCAATTACGGCGATCCTGGGGAAATGCGCCATCGCCCGGAGTTCCGGGAACTCACCCCGCTTCACCCGGATGAGCACCTGAGGTTGGAGCACTCCCCGGAGGACATCGCCACCCGGATTATCGACCTGTTTTGCCCGATCGGTAAGGGACAGCGGGGCCTGATTGTCTCTCCACCGAAGGCAGGGAAGACGACGCTTCTCAAGGATATCGCCAAAGGGATCAATCTCAATTACCCTGACGTCAAGCTCTTCGTCCTGTTGGTCGACGAGCGGCCGGAGGAGGTGACCGACTTTAGGCGATCGATCGCAAGCGGTGAAGTGGTCGCCGCAACCTTCGATCAGGAACCGCGTCATCACACGCGGATCGCCGAGCTTGTCACCAATCGGGCAAAGAGGCTGATAGAGGTCGGTCGTGATGTGGTGATTCTCATGGATTCGATCACCCGTCTGGCGCGTGCCTACAACCTCTCCAGCGCGCCATCAGGGAAGCTTCTCTCAGGCGGGATGGACCCAACTGCCTTGTACAAGCCAAAGGAATTCTTCGGGGCAGCCCGCAACATCGAGGAGGGAGGGAGTCTAACAATTATCGCTACCGCCCTCGTCGATACCGGAAGCAAGCTCGATCAGGTTGTGTTTGAGGAATTCAAAGGAACTGGTAATATGGAGTTGATCCTTGATCGAAGCCTCTCTAACAAGCGAATCTTTCCGGCGATCGACATCGAACAGAGTGGGACTCGTAAAGAGGAACTCCTTCTAGAAGAAAAGGTGTTGAACCGTGTGTGGATCCTGCGTAAGATGTTGGCCGAACGGAACGATTCACAGGCCGCTCTCGAGTTGATCAAGAACAAGATGGAGGCGACTAAGGACAACGAGCAGTTCCTCGAGTTGATGAGCAGTGATTGATAAGAAACCGATACGTAAAGACCGCGTCCTTTTAGTGATTGTCATCCTGCTGGGAGTGATCCTTATACCGATCTTGCTGCGTTCGGGAGGCCCAGAGCCTCCAGAATCCCCACTTTCGATAGTAGAAGCACCACCGCAGGAAGCACCATCGTTAGAAGAACCGCCGATAGAAGAGCCTTCTTTTGTAGAGGAGCCCCTCTTTGTAGAACCCCGGGAAGAGGAAGAGTTCGTCCTCCTTGAGCACGTCGTAGAAGAAGGGGAAACATTGAGTTCGATCGCTTCCCTCCTGGGGGTCAGCGTCAAGCAGATCATGGCGAGCAACCGCATTCGCTCCCCAGGGGTGATCGTACCAGGTGAGACCCTGCGTGTCCCTAAAGAAGGGATCCTCCACCTCATCAAGGAGGGACAGACCCTGACCGATATATCTCTCACCTATGCCGTCCCGATCGAGGAGATTACAGCTGCCAATGGAATCAGCGATCCTGGGATGATCTACGCGAGGGAGGAGATCCTGATTCCCCAAGTGATTGCCTCCCCATGGGAGAACGTCATCCACCTCTCCAAGGGGGAGGAAACGCGCTTTATCTGGCCGCTTACGGGCGAAGTTGTCTCAACTTTTGGCTGGCGGGTCCATCCTGTTCTCGGGTATCATCACCATCACAATGGGATCGACATAGATGTGCCGATCGGGACAACCGTCTATGCCGCCGCGATGGGAAAGGTGACCTATGTCGGGGAGGAGGAAGGGTACGGGACCCTGGTCATCCTCGAGCACGCGGAGGGCTACTATACTGCCTACGGACACCTTTCGAGCGTTCTTGTGTACGCGAGGCAGTTTGTAGAAGCAGGGCAACCGATCGCCGAATCAGGGAACAGTGGAATCTCCAGTGGTCCACACCTGCACTTCGAGGTGCGCAATCGCGAGTTTCCGGTTGATCCGCTCCGTTATCTTCCTTAGCGAGAGCCGATGGAGCACCTGTCAATTAAGGGAGGAAGGCGGCTTACCGGATCGATTAACGTAGAGGGGGCAAAGAACGCCGCTCTACCTGCTTGCGTCGCTACTCTCCTGACCGACGAGCCAGTTATCCTTCATCGCATACCGCAGTTACGCGATGTGAGCACAATTCTCGCCACCATCACCTCGTTGGGAAAGAGGGTAACACGTGAAGGGGACCGGGTGGAGATTACCCACGGGGAAACGTTGAAAGCGGAGGCGGAGGCGCGTTATGTTAAACAGATGCGCGCTTCGTTCCTCGTCCTCGGTCCGCTTCTTGCCCGCCTCGGGCACGCTGTGGTTCCGCTTCCCGGCGGATGCACGATCGGACCCCGCCCAATCGATCTTCACTTGCAGGGGCTTAAACGACTTGGGGCAACGATCGAGGAGCGTGTTGATTCTGTCGCCGTCAGTGCGGAGCAACTCCGTGGTGCTCGGATCGACCTTCCGTACCCGTCAGTGGGAGCAACCGAACAGCTGGTCATGGCTACCACGCTGGCCAAGGGAGAGACGTGGATTGAGAACCCGGCTAAGGAACCTGAGGTCGCTGATCTGATCGACCTTCTACGTAAAATGGGCGCCCAAATCGAGGTCACTCCAACTGCAATCAGAGTCGTGGGGACAGAGAGTATTCACGGGGCCGAGCATACGGTTATCCCTGACCGGTTGGAGGCGGGAACCTATCTCCTTGCGGCGGCAATCACAGGCGGCGAAGTGGAAGTGAAAGGTGTGGTCCCGAAGCACCTGCGACCGTTGCTCGCCGTCCTTAAGGAGGCCGGGATGATGTGTTTCGAGGGGAACGATACAATCGTGCTTGCCAATACCGAGCGTCCGCACCCAGTGCAAGTGAGTACCGCGCCCCACCCGGGATTTCCAACTGACCTCCAGCCTCCGCTTGTCGCCATGCTCAGTTTGGCGAGGGGAAAAAGTGTAATTGAGGAAATGGTCTTTGAGCGCCGCTTTGGCTATACCCCGTCACTCAAGCGTATGGGAGCCCACATTGTACTCACAGATCGGACGGCCACCATCACCGGTGTGAGCACCCTGTGGGGAGCAGAAGTGGACGCGCCAGACATTCGCGCTGGAGCCGCCCTCGTCCTCGCCGGGCTCGCTGCCCAGGGTTTCACCAGAATTTCTCAGCTTGAGCAGATTGACCGTGGCTATGCAAAGATCGAGGTAAAACTAAGCCTCTTGGGGGCACAGATTGAACGAGAGCGGTGATCGAAAAGGCCGGCCATTGATCGAGGACCGTCTCGGTGAGCGGGCGCGCATCTATGGCTCCGAGCGCGCTTTACTTGTCGGCCTACAACCTCCCGGTGAGGGAGCGACAGATTCCCTGCGCGAGGTGGAGTTACTCGCTGATACAGCAGGAGTCCCAGTCCTAGCGCATGTAATCCAGAAGCGACCGCGCCCTGACTCGTCCACCTTTATTGGGAAGGGGAAGGCTACAGAAGTGAAGGCGGTAGCGAGCGAGCTTGATGCTGAGGTAATCATCTTCGATGGCGAGCTCTCGCCAGCACAGGCGCGCAACCTGGAGGAGGCGATTGGTAGAAAGGTGATCGACCGCACACAGCTGATCATGGACATCTTCGCGCAGCGGGCGGCAACGAAAGAAGCAAAACTGCAGGTGGAACTTGCCCAACTTCGATACCTCCTCCCGCGTTTACGCGGCTGGGGAAGCGCCCTTACCCGACTCGGCGGAGGGATCGGGACGCGTGGCCCTGGAGAAACGCAGCTCGAGCTCGACCGTAAGAAGATCAATCGGCGGATTCACACTATCGAGCGCCGCCTCGTGAAGGCGAAGGCCGAGCGTGCACTGCGGCGGAAGAGGCGAAAAATAAGCTCTCTTCCGCAGGTTGTCCTCGTCGGTTACACCAACAGCGGCAAGTCGACGCTCCTAAACCGCCTGTGTGGGTCAAATGCCTTTGTCGAGGACAAGCTGTTCGCTACCCTTTCTACCACGGTCCGCCGAGGAGAACTCGACTCAGGGAGATGGGCACTGTTCATCGATACGGTTGGGTTCATTCGCGCCCTCCCGCATGATTTGATCCCCTCTTTCGCCGCTACGCTGGAGGTAGTACGCGACGCTGACCTGATCCTCCACATCGTCGACCTTGATAGCTCTTCACTCGAGGAGGACTATGAAGCTGTTCTTGAGACCCTCAATCGGGAGGTTTTCACCACCGATGCCTTTCGCCCACCAATCCTCAACGTTCTGAACAAGGTCGATCTGATCGATCATGATGGAGAAAGGGCGGAGTTCTCGTCTGCGGGGGTTCGGATCTCGGCGAAAGAAGGCACTCACATCGACGGTCTGCTTCACCGCATCCGCACCGTGTTGAACCAAGATGAGGTCGAAGCGTCCTTGTTGGTCCCCTACGCGGCGAGCGACCTTGTGCACCGCTTCACCCAGCAAGGAAGGGGGACCATCAAGGAATACACTGAAGAAGGGATCGAGATTGAGGCCTTGCTCTCTACCCACGAGCTTGGTCGGTTGAAGAAGGCAGGGGCACGGATTATCGCTTGCTCTTCTTTCCAGAGGGAATGATCTTCACCGAGGCGACATTTGCCTCGATACGCTCCTGGGCATTAGTGAGGATAGTTACGGTGTGGCGGAAGATGTTGTGCGCGATGACCTTCCCACATTTGTCGTCGTAGGAGACCGACGTTCCCAGCTTCGGCATCCCTTTGAGTTCACGCTTGTAGGCTTCGTGTTCATAGGAAAGACAGCACATCAGCCGGCCGCAGATTCCGGTGAGACGCTCCGGTGAGACGAACAGCTCTTGGTCGTACGCCAACTCCATGGGGACCGGTTTCGGCTCGCGTAGGAACGTGTAGCAACAGACAGTCCTCCCACAGCGCCCAACCCCACCCTTGATCCGCGCCTCGTCGCGCACCCCCATCTGCCGCAGTTCAATCCGCACTCCGAAGAGAGTAGTTAACTCCCGCAACAGGACACGAAAGTCGACTCGATGCGGGGCGGTGAAGTAAATACGCAAATGCGAGCGGTCGAGCGTGTACTCGGCGGCGACAAGGTACATCGGAAGCTCGTGGCGGGCGATCGCCTCCCGGGTGGAGAAAAGAACACGCTCGGCGCCAGTCCGATTGCGCTCGTAGGCGTCGAGGTCGGCAGCTGTAGCCAGCCGCACGATTCGCTCGAGCTGCTCGCCGATCCCCTCACCGGCGGCCAGGAGGCTCTTCACCACCCCCAGCCTCAGTCCGCCGTGGTCAACTATACAGCGCATCCCCGGGGTGAGGGAAACAGAGGAAGCGTGGAAGTACTCCGTATCGCGCTCCAAATTGAGGACTCGTACCAGGGCAATCTGTCCGTCAGCCATCTTACAACCTCCCCGCAGCAAGAAGTAGCCAGAGGAGAACCGCCTCCAGCGGGGAGTGCCCCTCCACCGCCTGTCGCGCCCGCTCAATGTACTCGGAGAACCGCAGTATCTCCTTTATCTTCACCCGTGCACTCAACGAAATGAGAGTCTCATCCTGATATGAAACAGGAACGGAGAGGTTTTTGCGAACCAAGTCGAAGGAAACATGCATGAGGTCCTCCAATAAGGTAGTTATTGACTTGCTCTCCACCTTCGCGAGGATCCGTGCTCCTACCACAGCAAGTTCCATCTCTCCCTTTATCAAACGGTCGAGCAGAGAGAGGATCCCTTCGTGGCGGAGAATCGGATCGCGGCTGATTACGGCAGTGGCCAGAACCTCGGCAATTGCCGTACGGGCGCTCGTTTTCGCCTGTGTGCGCAGTGTTGCTATATCCTCGCGTGTTGCGATGAAACGATCGAGCTCCTCTTCGTTATGGGTTACAGCGATCAGGTAACGCCCCTCCTCCTCGCTATAGCCGACCGCTGTGAGCTTAGCGAGAAGGATCTCCTGTGAGGGAGGCTTAAACCGCACGACGCGGCTGCGCGAGAGGATTGTCGGCAGAATATCACCGGTATATTTTGCTAACAAGAGGAATACCAGATCACGTGGAGGCTCCTCGAGGACTTTGAGGAGCGCGTTTGCCGCCTCTGAGGTTAGTGTCTCGGCGTGAGTGATTAGACACGCCTTCCGTTTTCCTTGCACCGGGGTAAACTGCCCCCCTCGAATCACCGCGCGAACCCGATCGATCCCGATCTTCTCCTTGCCCGGTGGAGGGACAAGTTCCATCAGCGCTGGGTGAACTCCCCGCAGGACGAGTTGCTGCTCCTTCAGATTATCGGTGATAAGGGATGCTGCCAGCCTCCGCCCCTCTCTGATTCGGTCTATCCCTCGCGGAACAAGGAACAAGGAAGAAACCGCGCCGTGCACTTCCTGGTCGGCCAGAATCGCTTTTTGCATGACGTAAAGAAGGGTAGCACAGTGAAGCAGGGCGCGCAAAGCCCCCTCGCCTTTTTAAGTATCTGTTACAGGAGGTTTCCTTCGAGGAAGTCGGCGACCTCCTCTGGCCGGCGGGGCGATAGGATTCTCACCCCGTCGGGGAGGGCGACGTGTTCGTCGGTGACAACCGCGACCACGTCGATCTCACCGGCGAGCGGTTCGGTGCGTAGCTCGGTTAAGCGGCGGAAGACTTCGACTTTGGGGAAGGGGCCATGCTTGAACCCCTCGATGAGAACCACATCGAATCCTTGAAAGAGTCGCTCGATTGTCTCCTCAATCGTCTCTTTAGGGAAGGGTTCCCAGAAGAGGGCGCGACCGGATCGGCTCACCACGAGGGTCTGCTCGGCGCCAGCCTCACGGTGTCGAAAGCTGTCGGTTCCCGAGCGGTCGATGTTCTCCTCATGGGGGGCGTGCTTTACTGTCCCCACGCGGTAGCCTCGGTCCAATAAGAAGGGGATCAGCCGTGTTAAAAGCGTCGTTTTCCCGCTTCCCTGATGCCCGATGAACGAAACGGTAGGGATCACCGAAGATCACCTCGCTATAACCCCAATGCAGTCTTCCAGGTCAAGCCTGCGCAGCGTCTCGTCGGTTGGGCCAAGCTGGTCGTAGCCGCGCTCTTGGTAGTAGATCTCAATGGCGGTGCGCATCGCTTCCGCACGGATCGGATGATCGGCACTCGCCCCACGCGGAAGGGGCTGGGAGAACCGCACAGGAAGCCCGTCACCATCCATGGTGTAGCCAGCGCGGGCGGCGTGCAGGCGCAAAAGCGCGTAGTTTCGTTCGCCGATTTCAAGCATCTTAACTGGGGAAAGGCCGATCCCGGTAGCTGCCTCAAGGAGCGAGCGGATCTGTGGGAGGGTGTAGTGCTCCCCGGTCTCCCTCACCGTGAACACGCACAGGATGAGGGAGTTTTCGAATGAGCGCAGGTCCTCATAGGTCTTGGTCACCCCCGGCTTGTCGGCGAGGGTGAACCGATCGTAGGCGTGATCGACTCCGAGCTCGGAGGTGGGAGAATCGACCTCGAGCATCGTGTCGTGCATCCCTTCCAGGTGTGTCGCTCCCCGCGGTGAGGTAGCGTAGCTGATCCCCAGTCCTTGTTTTCCGCGCGGCTCGTGCATCGGGATCTCCATCCCCTTGATCGTCATGTGGAAGTCGCTTCCTAACTCATCCGCAAATGCCTCCAGACCGCAAGCGATGCGATCGCCAATCCCCTCGCGATGGGCGATCTGGTCGATGAGTGAAACGATCGCCTCCCCATCGCCCCAGGGAATCTCCTCGTCAATCAGTCCCTTCTCCGAGGCCTCCATGAGAAAGGCGATAGCCACCCCTGCAGAGATGGTATCGATTCCATAGTCATTGCACAGTTGGTTGGCGAGACAGATCGCATCAAGGTTGTCGTTTAAACAGAGTGAGCCAAAGGCTGCGATCGTCTCGTACTCCGGCCCGCCAAATTCCGGGAGGACCTCTCTTTTTGCAAAGGAAGTTTTTACCACGCGCTTGCAGCGAATTGGGCAGCCAGTGCAGCCCTCCCGTCCAACGAGGATCGTGTCGTGAAGCTTATCCCCACCGATCGACTCGGCATGATCGAAGACCCCCTCCTGAAAGTTCCTTGTGGGAAGAATCCCCATCTCGGAGAGCCAGGTAACCCCCCCGGCCGTCCCGTACTTGCCAAAGTGTTTCATTCCATCATCGAGGACGAGCTTTGCGTATTGGGCGCGTTCTTTTTTGAAGCGTTCACGGTCGTAGAGTGGCTTTTCTTCGTTTCCTTGAACGAGGATCGCCTTCAAGCGTTTTGACCCCATCACCGCGCCGAGGCCGGGCCGCCCGGCCGCGCGAGAGCGGTCATGGATGATGCACGCCATTTGCACCAGCTTCTCGCCAGCGATCCCGATCGAGGCAACACAACCACCGGGATGGCGTTCTTTAAGTGCCGTTTCAGTCTTTCCCGTTCCTTTCCCCCAAAGGTCGGTCGCCGGATGGATCTTTGCCACTCCATCAATCAAGGTGAGGTAGACCGGCTCGGCTGCCGTCCCCCGGAGGAGGATTCCATCGTAACCACTTCGTCCGAGTTCGTGGCCAAAGTAACCGCCTGTATAAGAGCCACAAACGCTACCTGTCTTCGGCGATATCCCCATAACTAGGTGCCTCCCGGCCCCGAGGAGTTCCGTCCCCTGGAATGGACCGGTAGCAAAGATGAGGATGCTCTCAGGGGAAAGCGGATCCTCCTTCCCGGATAGCTCTTTGAGGAGAACACGCGCGGCGATCCCCCTCCCACCGAGGTGGAGTTCTTGCCACCTTGATGAAATCTCATACTCCCGGATTGCCCCCACGGATAGGTCGACGTCCAGGTATCTACCGAAGATGCCGTACATACACCCTCCAATTTATCGGTTAGGTTATTGTATGCGAGAAAATAGCCAGGAACCAGTTTGCGCACGCTTTTCCTTTCCCCGATAATCTTTTTTTGAAAACATAACCTTCGCAATTGAGGTGAACCGATGCGAACGCTTTCCCAGGTACTCTCCGAAACGACGAGGGCCTTTCCTCAGCGAAACGCGATCATCGATCAGGGATGCAAGATCAGCTATCAGGAGCTAAACGAGCGTGTCAACCAACTCGCCCGCGGACTGATCGAACTGGGAGTGCAAAAGGGGGAGAAGGTTGGTCTATGGATGCCCAATGGTCCGAAGTGGGTGATTGCCTACTTTGCGATCGCCCGCATCGGCGCAGTCGTCGTGCCCATGAACACCCGCTACAAAAGCCATGAGGTTTACTATATCCTTCAAAACTCTGAAGCGACGACACTGTTCATAGCCGACACCTTTGTGGGGATCGACTACTGCAAAATGATCGGTGAGGTTCGTGAGAACCTACCTGGTCTTAAACATATTATCATAAGCGGGAAAAAGGGGAGCGATATGCACACCTTCGATGAGGTCGTCGCTCTCGGCGTGTTACACCTCGAGGATAAGAAGATCGACAAGCGCGAAGCAATCTGCGATCCGCGTGACAACGTGTTCATCCTCTACACCTCAGGAACTACGGGAAACCCCAAAGGTGCGATGCTCTCACATCACAACATCGCCGAAAACGCCAGGCAGGTGACGCAGGTGCTGCACACAAGCGAGAAGGACACATTTCTTCTTGCCGTTCCCTTCTTTCACTGCTTCGGCTGCGTGATGGGAATCATGGGGGCGATCACCTGGGGGGCGAGCCTTGTCCCGATGAGCGTATTTAAGGCCAAGGAGGCGCTCGAACTGATTGAGGAGGAGGAAGTTTCGATTCTCTACGGCGTCCCCACGATGTTCGTGTTGGAACTCGAGGAATACCGCAAGGGGAAGGACGATGGTTCACAATATGATGTCTCGTCACTTCGTACCGGGATCATGGCAGGGGCCCCCTGCCCGGTCGAGGTAATGCGCGGGACGATGGAGGAGCTCGGGTGCAACGTCTCCATCGCCTATGGCCTCACCGAGGCCTCGCCGGTGATCACGATGACCCGGTTCGATGATTCGCTCGAGCGGCGGGTGGAGACAGTCGGAAAAGCCCTGCCCGGGATCGAGGTTAAGATCACCGATGATGATCGCTGGTCGCTTCCACCTGGGGAGATGGGCGAGCTCACCTGCCGCGGCTACAACGTGATGCTCGGCTACTACAAGATGCCGGGTAAGACCGCCGAGGTCATTGACGAAGAGGGGTGGCTCTATTCGGGCGATTTAGCCACCGTGGACGAGGAAGGCTACGTTAAGATCGTCGGTCGAAAAAAAGACATGCTGATCACCGGCGGGTTCAACGTTTATCCGGCCGAGATCGAGGAATACCTGTTCACCCATCCCAAGGTGCAGAACGTCTCTGTAGTTGGGGTCCCCGACGAGGTCATGGGTGAGGTAGCGATCGCCCATATCATCCCCCGTGAGGGGATGACGATTGACCCGCAGGAGATAGTTGACTATTGCATGGGGAAGATCGCCAACTTCAAAGTCCCCCGGTATGTTGAGATCATGGACGAGTTTCCCATGACTCAGTCGGGGAAAATCCAGAAGTTTCGCCTGCGCGAGGTCGCAAAGGAAGCGCTCGAGGCAGGTCGGCTTCAAAAGTTAAAGCCAGCAAAGAAGTGACCGCGGAAGCGGTGAGCGCATGGGAGCGCGATGACTAGGTTCAAAGAGCGCCTATCACAGGAGCGTATCCTTATCGCTGATGGCGCGACCGGCACGATGCTTCAAGCCGCTGGACTGCCGCCCGGCGTTTCACCTGAGTGTTGGAATCTGGAGAGACCCGAGGCGATCCGCGCGTTGCATCAGGCGTACGTGGAAGCTGGGGCCGACCTTATCCTTTCAAACACCTTCGGTGGCAGCCGTCTGCGGTTGGAGAAGGCGGGGTTGGGCGGCCGCGTGCGCAAGATCAACCTGGCGGCAGTCAAGCTCGCTCGCGATGTTGCCGGCGAGAAGATACTGGTTTTGGGAGACATCGGCCCTACCGGAAGGATGCTAAAGCCCCTGGGGGACCTCGCCATTGAGGAGGCACGGGCCGCCTTCGCCGAACAGGCCGCCGCACTGGCAGAAGGAAGAGTTGACGCCATCATCATCGAGACAATGAGTGATCTTAAAGAAGCGCTCGCCGCTGTCGAAGGAGCAAAACAAGCCACAAGCCTTCCCATTCTGGTATCGATGAGCTTTGACACGCATGGCCGCACGATGATGGGGGTAAAACCGGAGGAGGCAGCAGCAAAGCTCTGGGGGCTCGGTGTCGATGTGATCGGCGCCAACTGCGGTCGCAGCTTAACTGAGACGTTAGAAGCCATAAGGAAGATGCGAGATGCTGTACCCAAAGCAACCATGATGGCAAAGCCCAATGCAGGACTACCCCATGAGAAAAACGGCGAATCTATCTACGACGTTACCCCGGACGTGATGGCGGAGTACGCCCTTAGATTTGCAGATCTTGGTATAAAGATCTTCGGCGGCTGCTGTGGCAGTACGCCTGAGCACATCCGCGCTATCGTCGGGGCGCTACGTGGTACACACTGACTGCCAGACCCCTCGGGAACGGATTAGTAAACGGGCTTACAGAGATCGGCCAGAAAGCTCTGTCAAGCGGTGACCGCGGCTTGAGAAAAGCTTGGATCAGTAACCAACCGATCAGGAGAACTTATCAAGGTCTTTCGCAAGGTGGCTGACGAAAGGCGGGGTTGCAACAGAGAGCCAATAGTACCACTAAAGAAGGCCCCCGTGTCAGTGGCTGTCTCTTTCTAGTCCCATCGTACCGGTTTTCCGGCCGGTGCTTTACACGATATGCCTCATCGGTGCAGGTTTCTCGCGGCGATGAACGAGAGGCCGTGCTGCGTCAACGCCGCTGCTGTACGGTTCAGCGCATCGTGCTTGTCCAGGTAGTTTCGCTCGAGGGACGGCATCAGGCCCTTTTCTTCGATCTCCTCTTTGGGGAGGAAGTACTCAAGGATGTCTGAAGGGTGCTCCCGCGTAGCATCGATCTTTGGCCCGGCCCCCTCGTGCTTGGCTGAGATGTTCGCCACGTGATCGGCTAGTGCAACCAGTTCATCGGTACGATCGTAGGGTTGGATGACAATCGATTTGTAGGTCTCAGTGATGTGGTGCTCAAAGCGGACAACGTCCTTGAAGCCGAGCGCCTTACGGAGCGGTGCTGTCGTCTCGATCGTCTCATTATTGACGGAGTTCGACCAGTTGAACCCGATGAGTGAGGTCATCCCATCCCCGCGCGCAAAGAGTTTTGCTCCGATCAGAGTCCACAGGGCCGCGTAGGGGTTGTCATTTCCCATGTACACCGAGATCTTGAACTCGACATCCACTCCGAGCTTATGTAAGAGGTAGCCAAGGAGTACGGTCCCTGGGTTGATGTTCAACACTTGTTTGATTCCGTAGGTGGTGTAGTAGTGAAGGAACTCGTCTACCCACTTTAAGGCGTGCTCGTTCGGTTGGCCTACCCCTCCGAAGTAGCCGGTGATCGTCTCCGGGCCACCGAGGTGGATGTTTGACCCATCGGTTCCCTTGGTGTCAAGCGTCTCCACGTAGCTTGCCCCCACGATCTGCATCGCCGCCGCTACGGCTAAGGTATCGCCGTTGTCCTTGACTTGTTCGGCCATGTTGCGCACACGGATGAACCGGCCCGGCATCAGCTCTCCGTTTGCTATCGCCTGCTTGGCCTCGGCGATAAGCCAGGGGAAAAACTGCAAGGCACTGATCTCAAGTGTGACAGCAAGCTCGTCCTTGAAGGTCATGGGATCGGCCTTGGGGCCAAGGGTCTTGTGACGAAACTCATCGATACTGACGAACGCGCCCTTATTGCGTTCACCCATGAGCCAGTTTAGATCCGCAAGATAAGAGGAGTTTTGCGCCTTAAGCTGAGCCAATAGGTTATCCAACTTCCGGGCCTCCTGTGCCTTGCGGTTGATCTTCTCTGGCCCACCGTAAGTCTCCACGATCTCAAGAAGCCTGTTGATGATCTCATTTTGCGGATCGAGGATCAGATCGTTGATTTCCTTCAAGCTCTCTTCGCTTATCTTCAGCCTATCGCGCAAATCACTCATCGGTTCGCCCTCCTTTCAGGTAGTCGCGGGCCAATTTTCATGGGGCCGACTGCTTACTCGTATTCCTTAATCAGATCCTTAAACTTCTCGTCTTCACCCTTAAGCATATGGTAGCAGTGCTCGTCGGCCGGGAAAGCGCCTGCCTTGACGTCCTTGATGTACTCTTTCATCGCGTTTGTGATGACCTCGGCGACGTTGGCATATTTCTTGACGAATTTAGGAGTAAACGCCTGGAACTGGCCAATCATGTCGGAGACGATCAGAAGCTGTCCGTCGCAGTCTGGGCCCGCGCCGATACTCAACACCGGGATGGATAGTTTTCCCGTGATGAATCTCGCTACCTCCGGCGGAACTGCCTCCAACAACAACAGCTGTGCCCCAGCCTCCTCGATCGCCAACGCGTCTTCGATCAGAAGCCTGGCCGACTCGACCGTGCGCCCCTGGGCCTTGTGGCCGCCGAGTTGACCTGAGCTTTGCGGGGTAAGGCCGATGTGCCCGCAGACGACTATCCCGGCATCGAGGATCGCTCTTATCCGGCTTATAACCCGCACACCTCCCTCAAGCTTAATTGCATCAACTCCCGCCTCTTTTAGAAAACGCCCGGCGTTTAGCACGGCGCCTTCATCGCTTGCCTGGTAACTCATAAACGGCATGTCGCCAATGACAAAGGCGGTCGGTGCGGCACGCCGTACCGCTTCGCTGTGAACAATGCACTGGTCCATCGTCACCGGCACGGTGCCTTCGTAGCCATAGACGCACATACCCAATGAATCACCTACCAAGATCATGTCCATCGAAGCGGCCTCAGCGAATTGAGCAGTGGGGTAATCGTAAGCGGTGAGCCAGGAGATCTTCTCTCCCCTCTCCTTCATCGCGTAGAGGTCCAGGATCGTTACCTTGCGGCGTTTCTCCATCATTTATTCCTCCTTAAAAGCTTGATCGCAAGGATTGTAGGTAGTAAGAGCACCTCAGGACAACTCGACCCCGATCTCCTTTAGCAAAAGAGCGAGGCGATATAAGGGAAGGCCCATTACGTTGAAGTAATCTCCGATGATTTCCGCGACGAACAGTGCTGCCCGTCCCTGGATCGCGTAGGCTCCAGCCTTGCCCACATACTCACCGGTCTTGAGGTACGCCTCGATCTCCTCGCTGCTTAAGGGTCGGAAGCGAACGGTTGTTTTCTCAACGGTCTCTTTGTGCTCTCCACTTTCGGTCTTAAGAAGGTACAGCCCTGTGAGAACTACATGTTCGTGGTTGCTCAGCCGTTTAAGCATCTTTCTGGCTTCGGCACGAGAGCGCGGCTTTCCCAAGATGTCACCATCGAGGACGACCAACGTATCCGCTCCGATGATGATCCCTTCCTCTTGCCTCGCCACATTGTGTGCCTTATTGTGGGCGAGGGTGAGGACCTGCTCCTCAGGAGTCCCGCTCGCCTTTTCCTTGACATCGCTTGTGATCGAGATGAAGTCTGACGTGATCCGAGACAGTAACTCAATCCGACGTGGTGAGGCAGAGGCTAAGATGATCTTTTCACTCATGTTTCTCTGGGAGGAAGAAGAACTTAAGAGATAGGGCCTCACTGCTGGGGGAGGTTAGGGAAGGTGGTGCTGGTGTTTATGGTTTGGTAGTAGACGGTGAACGTCGCGTGCGGGTTGACCTGACGATGAAGGAGGATCACCCCGGCCGCAACCTCCCCGGATTTCAGGCGGCCTAGCCGAAGAAAACCTTCTGTCAACTCGGCAAACGACGAGTCAAACCAGAAATCATAAATCGTTTGAGACTGCTGCACATGCAATTGCCAGGGAGAGAAGTTCGCCCCCGTCGGGGTAAGGGCCCATATCATCACCGCGCCCGTGCCAATGAGCGGCTCCAGATTGGAGAGAAGTTCGGCTCCAAAAGCGCCCTTGTGCACCCCTTCCTCCAACCGGACGAGGAGGAGGCGTAACTCCTCATCCTCGCTTGTGATGATGATTGTCCCTACCAAGCTTGGGTCAAGGCGAAGATGAGCGGCGACCAAGGCTGAGGAAAAATCACCGTGCGTCAAGGCGTCTTCCAAGTCTGTAACGTCTTTAAGCGTCGGGATCTCAATCGCCTCTCCCGGTTGTTTGGCAGGAGGAACAGGCAAGGTCGGCGGCGGAACGCTAGTCCCCACCCCGGTGAGGTCAAAACGGGCTCGTTGCCCCTGGTATACCACCCAGAAGGGTTGGCTAGGATCGATATGCTCCCCCATGATCAACACCCCAGTAGCCCCGGAACCATAGGAAGTTCCCCACGGGTTGATCTGAAACCTTCCCTCAAGGAACCCCGGCGTGATTTCAACCCAGTCGTTGACAGTGGGGATGAAGGAGGGCTTTCCCTCTTGCTCAACAGTCAATTGGTTTGGGAAAAAGTCAAAAGTGTCAACTACCTGCTTAACGCTTGCAACGATGTACAACGCATTGCTCCCAAGACAGGGAAGGAGCTTTTGGAGAAGGCTATCCGAGATCTGGCTGTTAAACGTGCGCTCGTTTATATAGACGATGACCAAGGCCAGCTCTTCCCCACCTACGTCTATGCTCAACGTCGCGAAGAGATCAGGGTCAAGGCCGCTTTGGGAAGCGATTTGTGCGTCGCTCTCAGCCAGAACACCTGCGCCTGCAAGCAGAATGATTAGAAAAAAAGGCAGCCAACGCTGCCTTGATACACTGAACTGCATCCGTACCTTCTGTTCCCTCTTCCTTCGGTCACGATGACCGAAAACGCCTGTTATCGCGGGCTAGCAGCAGCCGCACCACCAGCCAGCAAACGCAAAGATCCAAAACGCCCAGAAGAAAGACAGTAACAACCAGCCCGATAGACACATAGTTACTTCACCTCCTTACAACGTTTACCATACCACAAAC
>Ga0315541_1000338_pt1 | contig 50003 bp, 47 predicted proteins | sample SalMarSW160190MG_FD_203095 | JGI IMG/M metagenome (GOLD analysis project Ga0315541, IMG submission 203095) | Salt marsh sediment microbial communities from the Plum Island Ecosystem LTER, Massachusetts, United States - Salt Marsh Sediment SW1601-190 ...
CGGATTGTTTGTCAAGGGGTAATGTGAATAAATGTAAAATGAAGATTGCAAAATGTAAAATTTAATCGCAAGAGAGACACAGAGAGTGTATTTGTGGGTGTATCCACCTATCAACTAAAATGCTCTTGAAACCACTTGTATGTGTGTAAAAGTCCCTCCTCCAGGGATACTTCTGGCCTCCAACCGAGTTCCCGTGAAGCCCTTTTCGGATTGAGCCAGATTTCTTTAATCTCACCTTCCCTGGCTTCTGCATATTCAACTTCAACATTACTTCCCGACATATCCTTAAGGATTCCAAAAAGTCTATTCACTGATGTAGATTTTCCTGTACCTATGTTGAATACCTCTCCAACTCCGCTATTCATTGCCTTTATGTTTGCCTCAACTACGTCGGAGACAAAGACATAATCCCTAATCATCTCACCATATCCATATAAGATTACCTTTTTGCCTCTGATTAATTGCTTGCAGAAGATGGCAACGACTCCTGCTTCCCCTAACGGATCCTGACGTGGACCATAGACATTACCATACCTCAAGGCCGTAAAAGACAATCCCTTCCACTCTGAATAAACCCGCAGATAATGTTCACAAGTCAATTTCGCAACTCCATAGGGAGATAGTGGATTAGGCGGGAGATCTTCTCCTGCATTTTTTGCCTCACCATATATAGCTCCTCCAGTGGAGGCAAATATAAATTTTTTGATTGTTGAATGAGAAGCTGCACTCAATAGGTTCAGGGTACCTTGTATATTTATACTTTCATCCCAGAGGGGATCCTTTAGCGATTTTCTAACGTCAATCTGAGCCGCTAGATGAAAAATATAATCGGGGGAATAATCTTCAATAATGGAAATAATATCTTTATCCCTTATATCTTTATTAAAAAATTCTGCTCGTCTATTTAAATTCTCTCGTTTGCCTGTTGAAAGGTTATCTATCACAAGAACTTCAAAGTCGTCTGAGATTAAACTATCTACAAGATGAGAGCCTATAAAACCTGCACCTCCAGTGACTATTGCCTTATTCTTCATTTTTGTTTAACCCTGAGCGTAGATATGCATTAATAAATGGATCCAGACCGCCATCAAGAACCTTCTTAACATCTCCTATCTCCAGATTGGTCCGATGATCTTTAATTTTTTGATAGGGATGTAGAACGTAGGATCTTATCTGATGTCCCCACCCAATATCCTTCTTCTTCTCCTCTATCTCTTTCTTTTCTTCTTGTAACTCCGCTAACTTTTTCTGGTATAATTTCGATTTCAATATTCTCTCTGCAATCCTTCTATTTTGCATCTGAGAACGCTCACTCTGACAAGTTACTACTATTTTAGTCGGCTTATGAATAAGACGCACCGCAGTATTTGACTTGTTTACGTGTTGACCACCCGGACCAGAAGATTTAAACGTCTCTAAGATTACATCCTCATCACTGATTTCAATATCTATGTTATCATCCACAAGTGGATACACAAAAACCGAAGCAAATGAAGTATGTCTTCTCGCACCTGAATCAAAGGGTGAGATGCGAACAAGTCGGTGAATCCCTCGTTCTGCTTTTAGATATCCATATGCATATCTGCCCGTAACCTCCAGGGTAACATCCTTTAGCCCTGCCTCATCGCCTTTTTGATAATCAATGAGTTTGGATTTATAACCCTTATTCTCAATCCACTTTGAATACATTCTAAATAGCATAAGAGCCCAGTCACATGATTCGGTCCCTCCAGCACCTGGATGAATTGATAAGACCGCGTCTCCTTTATCATTCTCTCCGGATAATATCAACTTTAGCTCAAATGCCTTTACCTTATTCTCTAATTTACCTGCAGCTTCTCCTATTAGATCTTGGTCCTCCTCCAATCTTTCTAATTCAGATAGGTAATCTAATTCCTCTTTATATCCATTCCACTCATTGAGAAGTTCACTTATCTCTCCAATCTTTTTCATAACTTTTTCTGCTCTTTCCCTGTTATTCCAGAAATTTTCCCGGGAACTCTCTTTATTTAATTTTCTTAAAGTTTCTTCTTCTTCTTTAATATCAAATATACCTCCCGAGTTTTGCGATGAGTTCCCGGAGTTTCTTAAGTGTCACTCTCTTCCTCTAAGTATTTCGTCACAAATTCTACTTCATCCTGCTTACTCGATATCCTCCCAGTCCATCTTTTCTCAATTATCTTATCCAATACCTTTCCTATCTCCGGTCCTTCTTTTATACCCATTCTCCTGATTGCAGTTCCATTTAATTCGCATTTTAATTCTCCTCTGTTATCAAAGAAATTCTCAATTATTATCGAATTCGCAGGATATTTTCCAAAGAGGTACAGAAGTGAATAGTCCTCGAAATTGAAAAGTTCATGAACTATTTTAACATCCACCAAACGATTACTATCTATTTTTCTCACATACTCCATCTGTCGAGTAAATTTATTATTAAAATCTAATAACCTGGGAGCTTTATTTTCACAAAGAGCGAGTATAAATGTGTTACAGCAATCAACACCAAACTGAACAGCTCCAATATCAATCCTTCCTATAAATTTATCCTCAGGATAACTCAAACCAAGAACATCCAGCACACCGTAATCCTTCAATAATTTCAAGATAGACGAACCATCATTCAGGCAAAGCTTAATTTCTTTCCACAATCTATCATGCGTTAATTCCATTAAGTATTTCAGATGTTGCTTTAGATATTTTTCCGTATCTTTTTCTAAACCAAACTCTAATTCCATTATAAATCTAATAGCCCTGAAGATACGGGTCGGATCCTCCTTAAAACTATTGGGATGTAGAACTCTAATCAGTCGTCTATCACAATCTTTCAATCCGTTGAATGGATCTATTAGACTGCCAAAATGACGTGGCAGAAGTTCACAGGCAACTGCGTTAACGGTAAAATCTCTACGCTTTAGGTCAATTATTATATCATCTGTCCTTTTTACCTCTGGTAATCCTACTTTACCTTTCGGGTATGTTTCGCTTCTTGCAGTGACAAAGTCTATCTTTGCGCGACCCCACTTTACTGTAGCATTTGGAAAATCATGATGGGACTGGAGTTCTCCCCTTATCCTCTTGCTAAATTGTCTTGCGAGTTTCACTGCATCTCCGATACACACAATATCAATATCCTGAGACGTTCTGCCGAGCAAAAGATCCCGTACCGGCCCTCCCACCAGATAAGCCGAATAATGCAGTTTCTTCGCCAGTTCTCCGACAATCTTTAATATCTTCCTTTGCCCTTTTGGTAAATTAATCCGTCTCAATAAGAACCCTCTCTGTTATATCACCTGATGAAATTCCATCAGCTTCTGCCAAGAAATTCACAATAGTTCTATGATCAAAGACAGGATGTATAATTGCATTAACGTCCTCTATCGATGGTGTTGGTCTTCCCAAAAGGTACGCTCTGGCCTTTGCTCCTAAAAGTAAATACTGCCCACCCCTGGGGCTCACTCCCCACTCCACATATTTTTTCACAAAATCTATATGTGTACCATCTTGTCTTGTATTCCGAAGAAGCTTCACAATGTGATCCACTACCTTTCTACTTGCTGGTATGGATTTGACTTCCTTTTGGAGCTTCAGTAATTCCTTTTTGTCTGTTACAGACTCGATATCAGGAGAAAGACTCCTGGGAGAACTCGCCACAATATGAAGTTCATCCTCATACTCAGGATAGTCCACATTAATAGATAGCATAAAACGATCCAGTTGTGCTTCTGGCAATGGATAGGTACCCTCTTGCTCTATTGGATTTTGCGTTGCAATAACAAAAAAGGGCGATTCTATAACATAGTTTTCTTTACCGTAACTGACTTTTTTCTCCTGCATAGCCTCAAGTAGAGCTGACTGGGTCTTAGGAGGAGCTCTATTTATCTCGTCTGCAAGGACAAAATTCGTGAACAAAGGCCCTTTTAAGAACTTAAAGAACCTTTCTCCTGTATCGCTCTCCTGGATAATCTCGGTCCCTGTTATATCCGTTGGCATAAGATCAGGGGTGAATTGAATCCGTGAGAATGAAAGACCAAGCGCACGAGCCAATGTGCTAGCAAGGAGTGTCTTAGCAAGACCCGGGACTCCAATTATTAGCGCATGCCCTTCAGAAAGAATAGATATAAGTAACAACTGCATTATTTCCTTCTGCCCTATGATAACTTCGTGGACTCTACCGCTTACTCTCTCGCCGAATTCACTCATTAAAAGCTCTTTTTGAAGGTATGAAGTATAATATCCACTTCCTCTAAATAAACCCATTTTTTCTTCCCGGGTGCAAAGACATGACCGTCAAGGAAATACCATATACCCTCTTTTTCAAATATATATGATATAAAGGGTCCACCCATTACTTTCTGAGTGTTTTGCCATACGCCCTGTATTCTAAAAGCGGTTTCATTCTTAAATTTTACCGTATCAACAGTTGTCAAAGGAAAATATACGCTATCGCCTTCAAAATAGGCGGCAAATAAACTATCCCTGAATCCAATCAGGTTTCGAATTGGTTGATTTCTATAGAGGAGGGTAACCAAACGGTCCGGACTCTTTCTAATATAAGTTATGAATTGATCTTCTTCTCTACTCATATAATACCCGTAAGGGATCTTGAAAGATGCCCCAAAAAGTTTTTCTATCCTTTCAGTTTTACCCTTATCAAAACCATCCAAATATAAAATCTTCCCAAATCTTTCTCTTTCTCTATCTCGGAATGTTCGATATATCGCATTGGCGTATTGATTTATTAGCATCTGTGTCTCTTCCCTATCCCTGCCGGCTATAACTACAACTGATTGGAGTGTAACCCACATATCTTCCTCAGTAAAGACACCACCAGATACTGAATTCTTCGCTTCATCTGAGAGGAGCTCATCTATGTAATCATCCTGCAATGTTCCAATCACAATTATATTTCTCCAGTATTTGTATTGTTCAAATGAAGCGGGAGGAAATTCTCTAACTCGATAAACCTCCTCTCTGGTAGGGTAGTATTCTGCCTGCTCTAAAACTTTCTTCAAACTATCAGTATTGAATTCCTGCGGCACAATAACAACAATATCATCTCTCCTGCCTGCTGAATGTGGTAATGCGCGATGGTTGCATGCACTAACGAGTAGAATTCCGAAGACGCTCAAGTAAAGAAGCAGCTTCTTTATCATAAGGGTTAGCCTCCTTCCACTGTTCCAGTAAATATATGGCTTTACTCGTATCGTATCTTAAGTTATATGAAAATATTGCTCGGTAAATATCAGGCTGTCCTAGGAGATTTAACGCCAGAGAATGCATCTTTTCACTATCACCCACTGTAGAATAAAGATTTAATAAACCGAGATAAGCAGCCACAACTGCTTCTCCTGATGATTCTACTACCTCCTCAAACTCCTTCTCTGAAGTGGATGATAATTTCTCCTTCTTATTTTCAGTTAAGGTGGTGCCTAAGTTCAACTCATCAAGTAAAGCCTGACCTTTGAAAAGGTGAAAAATTGCATAATTTTTACTTTCAAGAAATCTATCTATTATCGCTACTAAATTTTCTACTTCCCCAAGGATTGAATATATACCCCTTAATTCAATAAACAAGGTAGCAAGGATTCTTGGATCATTGGAAAACATAAGTCCTTTTCTGAGCACGCCAGCTGCCTTCTTCAGTGATTCTCTGTCTTTTTCAGTTAAGGTATGAATATACGCCTCAGGTCTCATAAGTATCTCAGCACTAACCACATCCATTCGTAAGGTTCTCCCTAGCGCGAAACAAAGAGATGCATAATTACCCAACAATCTCCAGGCAGTTCTGCCTTTATAGATGGATGGATCCTCAATAGAGCGATAAGAAAATTTATTCATAATAAAATCATAGGAAGCCTTTTCATCAATCATATTCCTTCCCTCTTCTCCAGTTAGACGGAACGCAAATCCTTCCATTAAAAGGTGATTGTCATATCCCTTCCTGTGTTCCTTGGAAACGGTAGCTGCAAAATAGATATTTATTGTAGGATTATAATCTTCATTGATATATCTATGAACAAAGGAATCGATAGGCATCAAGAGATCATCAATAGTTGGCTTTCCCCCCAGAGATGTTACAATGATATCCCTTACTGCCATATTACTCAAATAGACTATGCTTCCATTTGCTCCTCGTAGTGGGTAGAGATGGTCTATCATCCACTCCTCAAAGTCCTTATCAGTCTTCCCCATCCTCTTCTCCAATCGATACCTGCCCTCATATTGAGTACCCCTAAAGGGTGAAGCAAAGTCCAGAGGAACACCCGCCCACTTGAGCTCCTTTAGATACCACTGGGTGTTCATAAGAGAAAAGCATGCAACCCTTACTCCCTTCTTCTTCACGGAGTCAAACTTTCTGAATCCTTTTACTTCCTGGAGGAACCAGAGCGGGAATGTATCATTGTCTCCATTGGTAAAGAGGATAGAATAAGGTCTGGGAGTTGTAAGTAAATTGTAGGCATAATCATGAGCGATCCAGTTTCCTCTCCGGTTTACATGACTTTTTATATTACTTATGGCAGGTAGTATACCCATAAACCCTGCAAGAACAAGTAAGCTCCATCCATACTTCGGAACCCTTGCTTTGAGCCATTCATATATCCAGTATAAACCAATGGAAACATAGAACATAAATAAGAAATATGCCGGGGTCCAGAAGTAATCCCTCTCCCTTACCTCCCTCTCCTGATGCGCAGGATTGGGGTCTGATGGGGAAAACTTGAGATTTAAATAAACAACTAAACCAAGACTGAGTAGTATGTATAATATAAAGAATAACCAAAAGGACTTACGATCCTTACGAAAATGAACAAACATCCCCCAGAGTCCTATAAGCAGGTATATGTATGTCCCTATAACGGATAACCAACGGAGTAAAATGCTACTGGTTGCTTCCCTCGGATATGGGAAGAATTGCCATGAAAAATACTTGAAGAATATCCTTATCTGCTCAAAAAAGGCGGGAAATAGGACAAGATTTGTCTTTATCTGTGTCTTCCTCGGCAACATCTTCATAGGACCATACTGCTTCCTCAGTATTACATCCATCAACTTTGAGATGGTTGTGGGGTTTACTTCGTTTATCGCAGGATTCGCATGCGCCCTTACTATCAGATAAAGATAAGTGGATACTCCTATTAAAACCAGAGCAATCGCCATACCTATTAACTTTGGATTCTTTAATGCCTTCCAGTCTGCCATCAGGATGAATACTAAAACGCCCGGGATTAAGAGTAGTGGAAGAAGATGGATTCCAAAACTCAAGAAAACTAAATATACAAGGAGGAGTAAAAAATTATTATCCCCCCTCTCTCCTCTTTGTTCATCCCAGAGAAGGGTAAGCCACAGTCCAAGCACGAGGATGAGAATAGACATTGCATATACCTCTGCCTCCACTGAGCTGTCCCATACACTGTATGCAAAACCAGCACCTAAAGCAGAAAATACTGCAATAAGATGAACACTCAAAGGAAGCCTCTTACCCCTGTTCTCCCTGAACCTCTCTATTACCTTAAGGATAATTAGATATAAAAAACCACCTGCAATAGCCATTGACAACGACGAAAGGAAGTTTATTCGCTTTGCTACTTCTTTGAAGGGAAAAACTATATCAAATATCCTTCCAAGAAGGATAAAGAAGGGTGTCCCCGGTGGATGAGGAACCCCAAGTATATGAGAACAGGCAATGAATTCACCACAGTCCCAGAGGGATACCGTGGGAGCAATAGTATAGAGATACATGGTGAGTAAGACAACAAAAACTGTAAAGAAACCTACCATCTTCCTGCGATCAAAATCTGTAAAAGACATACTTCAGTTAATCTCCTCCCAAACCATCTCTAAGTAAGTCAAAAAACCCAGCGCGCATTACGCCCTTAACATACTCCCAATCCTAATCTGTAACTCCTCCGCATTAAGATCTCCAAAGAAATCTCCTCCCACTGCCAGTGAAATCTTACCCGTTTCTTCTGAAACAACAACACAAATTGAATCCGTCTCTTCTGTGAGCCCAATAGCAGCCCTATGTCTTGTCCCAAGAGAGGGGCTTAGATCAGGATGATCAGTCAAGGGAAGGATACTCTTTGCTGCAACAATCTGTTCTCCTTCTATAATCACTGCACCATCATGTAATGGTGAATATACTGAGAATATAGAAACTAGAAGGTCTGAAGAGACCACTGCCTCCATTTTAATCCCCGTTCTAATATAAGCTTCAAGTGGAACCCTCCTTTCAATTGCGATCAATGCACCTATCCTCTTATCAGATAGAACACTTGCTGCTTCGCTCACTTCTAATGAGACTTTCTCTATATCTTCTCGTATAAGATAGTCTAATCTACTTGATTTACCAAGGTTTGTTAAAGCGCGGCGGATCTCAGGCTGGAATACTATTACAAAGATAACAACCCAGATATCCCCGAGCCCCCGAACGATCCACTTCATAGCCATCAGGTCCAGAGTATGTGCAAGTATAGAAAGAAAGACAATGATCAGGAGACCCGTCAACATATGGACAGCTCTTGTACCTGTAAAAAATCTTATTATCAGGAAAAAGAGGGACGATACTATTATGATGTCAAGGATATCTAACCAGTTGAAGGTAAACACCCTACATTCTCCAGATTGGAAACCACAGCGAACGCATCTTTAGCCTCCTGGACATCGTGCACTCTGAAGATGCTCGCTCCATGCAGATAGGAATAAACTAATGCAGCGAGAGACCCGGATAATCTGTCATTCGGTGGTTTGCCAGTGATATTACCTATAAAAGACTTTCTTGAAGACCCTATAAGGATCGGAAATCCAAGCGAAGTGAATTCTTCAAGTCTGTTAAGAATAGTTAGATTATCAATCTGCCGTTTACCAAAACCAATTCCTGGGTCGAGGATAATCCTGTCGGATGAAATCTGATGAGATAGGCAGAATTCAATACGTTCCAGAAAGAAATCCTTTATCTCTACCATAACATCTTCATAATAAGGATTCTTCTGCATCGTTTTGGGGATTCCCTTCATATGCATTAAAACAACAGTAGCATTGAAATCCTTTACAACATCCACCATAGCTGGATCCATCCTAAGAGCTGAAATATCGTTCAGAATTTTTGCTCCGGCAGAAAAAGCCTCTCTCGCTACTGTAGATTTATACGTATCAATAGACACTGGAATAGAACTATCTGAAAAGAGGTGCAATACAGGTTCAAGTCTACGTAATTCCTCCTTTTTGTCCACTGGTTCTGCTTTGGGCCTTGAGGACTCTGCGCCGACATCAATGATATCCGCGCCCTCTCTTACTATCTTGCCGAATCTTTTTCTTGCATTCTCTCCTCCGAAATAATCTCCACCATCAGAAAAAGAATCAGGCGTAACATTCAAGACCCCCATTATCTTAAAGTTCCTCTCTTTATCCTTCTCTTTTAATATCCGTAATATCTCCTTACCTACAGAGGGTAAACCAAACGGCTGTTTTTCCATTTCCTTGGCAATAAGCTTTAACTCTCTAACAGAGCCTGGAAGGAGAACATTAGATTCATCTATATCATTGACTATAACCTTACGATTTATAGCAGCATCAGTACCTCGAGATATGGCAATCTGTTTAATTATGTTGGCTGCTGGAGGAGATACATTTTCTATTTCAATAACACAAAAGTAAGACTTATCGGCTAATTCGGATTCAATAGAGCTATCTACCCCTATTCCCTTTACTATTCTAAGTGCCCGTTTTTTTGACCTAACGTCCTTTAAACTAACCTTCATCTCTCCATAAGATTCAAGGCTTCAAGACGTGTTCGTTCTCTCTCGAAAGCACCTCTTATAGCAGATGTAACTGTAATTTCTCCCTGTTTCTTCAATCCCTGCATTTCCAGACATAATTGACGTGCCTCTATTATTACAAAGGCACCCATCGGCTTAAGTGTATTCATAATAGTATCCGCAATCTCTGCTGTCATCCTCTCCTGTAACTGAAGTCTCTGGGAAAATAACTCAACTACTTCAATCAGATTGGCATAACCGGTGATGTGATCGTCCTTCGGGATATACGCTATATGAACCTTACCAAAGAATGGTAAGAGATGATGCTCACAGAATGAATAAAAGGGAATGTCCTTTATTATTATTATTTCATCATAGTTAGTGGCATGATAAATTCGTATTGCCTTTCCCGGTTCCTGTTCAATTCCCTTAAATATATCAGCATACATTCTGGCCACTCGTTCTGGAGTTTTTTTAAGACCTTCGCGATTCGGATCATCCCCTAATGCTTCAATTATTTCCCGGACCGACTTTCTTATCTTCTTTTGATTCATAAACAATCTCCTTTACCTCATCACCTGTAAGAACTTCCTTTTCTAATAGAGCATGCGCAATTGTATCAAGTCCATCCATGTGCTTTGCTATTATATCCAAGGCATTTTTATGAGCCTCATCCACAAATTTCTTAATCTCTACGTCAATGAGATATGCGGTCTCTTCGGAGTATTCTCTATTCTCTGCCAGTTTCTTTCCAAGAAAGATTCCATCAGACCTCTTTTCTAAGCTAATTGGTCCAAGGGTCTCACTCATTCCCCACTCGCACACCATCATCCTCGCTATCGTAGTTGCATTCTGCAGGTCGTTCCCTGCTCCTGATGACACGGTTTCTAACTTCGATTCCTCGGCAGACCTACCTCCCAATAAAACTGTAATCTTCGCCATCAGATAATCCTTTGAATAAGTCCTCCTATCATCTATTGGTAATTGCTGAGTAAGACCAAGTGATGCTCCACGGGGTATTATAGTAACCTTATGTATGGGATCACTATGCTCAGTATATAAGGATACAAGGGTATGCCCTGCCTCATGGTAGGCGATCAATTCTTTCTCCTCGTTACTCAAAATCATTGACTTCCTTTCAACACCCATCAATATTTTATCTTTTGCCTCGTCAAAATCCTCAGCTTCAACCTTATCCTTCTTCCTTGACGCAGCTATTAAAGCTGCTTCATTACTGAGACTCTGCAAATCTGCCCCGCTGAATCCAGGAGTCGTTTTGGCAAATATGGATAAGTCCACATCATCAGCGAGAGGAATCTTTCGCGTATGAACCTTCAATATCTCCTCTCTACCCTTCATATCAGGCATAGGAACAACCACCCTTCTATCAAAACGGCCCGGCCTGAGTAATGCAGGGTCAAGGATGTCAGGCCTGTTTGTGGCAGATAGGATTATAATACCTTCATTTGGATCGAAGCCGTCCATTTCCACAAGGAGTGCATTCAGGGTCTGTTCTCTTTCATCATGCCCTCCCCCTATACCTGCGCCTCTAAATCTCCCTACAGCATCTATTTCATCTATAAAAACAATACACGGCGTATTTACTTTTGCCTTCCTGAATAGATCACGCACTCTTGAAGCTCCTACGCCCACAAACATTTCGACAAAATCTGACCCACTGATTGAATAGAATGGAACACCGGCTTCACCAGCTACCGCACGAGAAAGGAGGGTTTTCCCAGTCCCTGGAGCACCCACTAACAAAATACCTTTAGGAATTCTGGCTCCCAATCTCTTGAATTGTGATGGATTCTTCAAAAACTGAACAATTTCCTGTAGTTCCTGTTTTGCTTCGTCAACACCTGCCACATCATTAAATGTGATATCTACAGAAGTAAAACGAATTTCTCTTGCACGACTCTGTCCAAAAGAAATAGCCTCATTAGCACCACCACGCATCCTGTTGAAGATAAACAGGAAAAAGAAAACAATGAATAAAATGGGAAGGAATTGCCAGAATATTTTCCAGAAATCAAATTCTACCCTTGAGAGGACCTCTATATCCCTCTTGATAAGTTCCTTTGGGAGTTCTGGATCCTCAAACGGAAGACGGGTTTTAATAAATACATCTTCCCCTTTTAGTTTCGCAGTAATGTCTTGCCCTTCAAACGTTACCTTCTCTATCCTTTCATCATTTACGTAGTTCCAGAAATGGGTAAAACTTACTTCTTTATATTTTTCGCCCTGTACGAACTGTATGACAAGATATAGGCCACCAAATATAATAACCCATAGGATGATCGCTTTTATAAATTGTCCTCTGTTTGCTTTTGGTTTTTCATTCGCCATATTTTACCTCTTTATATTTTATTAAAATTACTTTTTTTGTTTTATCAGAAACCAAAGCTCGGTTACCACGCCGAAGACCAGGAATCAGAATTATGCCCTTTTTGTCGCAAAGTACAGGCCAGAAATTTCGGAGAGTTCGCGGAATCTTTTTGTTGATGAACATATCCTTCAATTTCATCTTATTTTTAGAGCCAAAAATACTTATCTGGTCTCCTCTTTCTCTATTCCTGACTCTTAACGGCAATTCTAACTCATCCAAATCAAAAAATTCACACCCATCCCTCGGAAAATTATGCGGTGGAGTAGTAATCAGAGTAGTGATATGGAAATCACCGGAAGAGAGTTCTCCTTCCAAAGGTAACTCGTTCATTGATTGTTTCTCCTTTAGAACTATAAACAGTTTATCTGGTGTCAACTCTAAATATACATCTGCAAGTTCAACTACTCCCCTATCTGGTAAACCGATTAGATGGGCTCTCTTAAGATCCCTTTCTTTCCCAAAGAAAGAAAGCAGTTTCTGAATGAGCAGGAATTTTTCTGAAAGCAGCAATCGGTCAAAATCGCGCTTATCCACTTCAATATGATTGCGGTACCTACTTATTGAAAGATCCTCAATACGCTTTCCAAGGGCTTCTTTTATATCCCCAATGTTTTCAATACTCCTTTCAATTCCCTTTAAAGAACCTTCCTTAATAGTTTCGATAACGGGAATGAGCTCCCTTCTTATTCTATTCCTGAGATAACTTAAATCACGGTTTGATGGATCCTCATAATAAGGGATGTTATGTTCATCAAGATATTGAATGATATTCTTTTTTCTAACAGAGAGTAAAGGGTGTATAATGTCTCTATCTCTATACTTTATAGAAGAAAGTCCAAATCCGGACCCCCTCAAAAGTCGGATAAAAAAATTCTCTATTTGATCATCCAGATTATGGCCTAAAGCAATAAAATCTGCACCTACCTCATCTTTGGTGCGTCGCAGGTAATTCAATCTCAAAGTCCTAGCTCCCTCCTCTATCGAAAGAGAATTTTTCTCGCAATATTCCACTACATTCTCACTATCCCTTCGGAGTTGAAGTCCTACTTTTTCTGCTTCTTTTCTCACAAATTCCTCTTCCAAAGCTGAATCATCCCGGAGATTATGATTAAAATAGGCAAGTATAACCTCCACCTCCCCTCCAGATAAAACCTCTCTTAGGAAAGTTGAATCCGGTCCACCCGAATAACCCAAAACAATTTTTCGGACTCCTAAAAGGAGCCTCTTTTCCTTTAGAATCTTTCTTACTTCTTCTATCATAATTTAATATAATAAAAAATGCTTATTTTTCAAGTCTATTTGGCGTTTTTGCTTGAAAAACAAAGATTTTCGCCACAGAGGCACCCCGATACAGTCGGTTCCTCCTTACGGGGCAGGCAGAGAACACAGAGAGAATTGTTTGTTTAATTGTTGCGGGAGAGACATCCTTGTCTCGATTTTTATTATCTCTTGCCAAGCCACAAAGAATAATTTTAAAGGTTTCAAGTATTAACTTAATTAATCCTTAATCCCTGCTTTTCTACATGATTTTCTTCTAATCCTTAATACAGACTCGGAACTCAGTACTCTGAACCCAAGACCTAACACCCAAGACCTAATCCCTATAGACAATGGACTTCGGACCTCGGACTTTTTTATATAAACTCTACAAAATTCGAAAAATTCAATAAATCCATTACTTGGCACTCAAAATTTAATCCCTAACACCCGATACCCAAAACCTAATTTAAGCTTGGAACTCAGTACATGGCGCCAAGAACTAAAAACCCTTGACCCCTTGACACCTCGAAACCTTGAAACCTTGAAACCTTATTATTAATAACTAAAGACTATCGACTATAGACTAAATTTACCAGGAAACCCTTACCCTGTACGTAATCTTCACTTCTTTTCCTGTAGGAACAGTTACATCAAAGTGGATTGTTTGGGCATCTATTTTCTCGTAATTATGGGTGCTCTTTATTATCTCCCAGTCTCCAAATAAGGGCTCAATGAGGCTAATCTTAACATCTTCTTTTTTATGATTTCTAAATGCAATCTCCCATTCGGTTTCGTAGGTTTTATCACTGATCCGTTCAAAATCGGTCTGTCGCCTCTCACATACAACATCAAACGCCTTCCCGACCTTTACTCTAACTTCCTCATCAATAGGGGTATGTTCAATCCTATCTTCCCCTATAAATTGAAGGGTATTCTCCTCATCTGGGGTATAGAGCCTAATTATTCCCTCTGGAAGGGGCATTCCCATCTTGTTATCCTTACTATTCATAAAACTTATAAAAACATTAACATCCTGCTTCGGAATCTTTTCTGTATATCTCCTAGTGAAATAACCCTGATAACCGTAGACTATGAGTTCTTTCTTTATTGAAACATTATTTGCTTCCAGTAACTGAATCTGTTTTTCCTGATTATTCTTAAGGGTAGACCGCCGATTTAGAGTATATATATGGTACTCGAAGAACCCCTCTTCCTTGAATTGAGGAGAAGCTGCTTCAGCTAATTCTGCTTTTGCATAGATTCTGTCAAATCTCTCTTCTTCGGCTCTGTGAACTTCACCAGCAACAAGTTTCAGTTTTGCATCTTTATAGGCCGTTCCACCCCTGTTATTGATTGTAACCCATCCATTAAGGTCACAGGACTTATTGCCTTTTCTAACCACCATCACATAATCCGCCGACCAATTGATATCGTTAGTGAGATAAGAAACCTGAATTTTGTGTTTCTTATTTGTCCCATTTTCAAGGAGCCATACCAGGGTGGGCCTTGCTATTAGATCCTCAGGTATCTCTGGTAGTATCACCCGTCCTCCATATCCGAGATAAATCTCATTATCAATCTTATATATGGGTTGATTATTGTTATTGCTTAAAAGGGTTGCCGTAACTATTTCTGTGGTATCTTTGAATTCATTATATCTTAATAGTTTTACCTCTTTACCCACATATTTATCCATCAATTTGCTCGGACTCATAAGATCATATTCATAGTTCTGTTCAAGAACCCTGAGTTTATCAGGGTATGAGAGTGATTTAATGTGTACACTCCTGGTATTTATACTCGAAGCAACGTCCATGAATTTGAGTGCTACTCTTCCCTTCTCCAATGCTATCTCTCGAACATCCTCTATGAGACCAAGATTGCTGTTATAGACTGTAACTTCAACATTTTCCTGGTCAGCAGCTGTTGAGGTCTGTTCTATTAATCCAAAGATAGTCATTGGAAAGATAAGAATAAGAGCGAATGTTAAGCACCGATTTTTAATAGTCATTTTTTACCTCCTTTAATACTTCTTCAAAGATAGTATATGCCATAGAATCATAGAGCACAAATTGAACCATTTTAACCTTAGAGAAACTCAGCAGAGTTTTGCATACGGTCTCTACAGCGATCTCTGCCGCCTTTCTCACCGGATAGCCAAATACACCTGTACTGATAGCTGGAAAAGATATAGTTTCGACGCCTGACTTCTCTGCAACTTTAAGAGAGCTCTCATAACATAGAGCAAGAAGTTCCGGATCCTCTTTGCTCCCGCTATAAACGGGTCCGACAGTATGGATGACCCATCTTGCCTTCAAGTTATAACCCTTTGTAATGACAGCTTCTCCAGTTTCACAACCTCCAAGCATCCTACATTCTTCCCATAACTGGGGTCCTGCTGCCCGATGGATAGCTCCTGCCACTCCACCACCAGGAGCAAGTCGCTTATTCGCAGCATTGACAATAGCATCTGTAGTCTGTTCTATTATATTGCCCTGGAGGATTCGTAAAGCTCCATCACCACATCTTATCTCAAACATATGCCTCCTTTTTAATAAGAATATGTAATAACTATATATATTCAAGTGGGGTCTGAACTAAACTTTGCTTCATTGAAAAATGAAAAATGAAAAAATTAAAATAACTCTAAAGAAACTCTTATACATGTTCCTAACTTCTAAACTTAAAAAACTCAATGAACCCTATAAACTCAACAAACTCTATAAACCCAATTAACTCACCAACTGACTAAAGACTAATGAATATATATTCGCTCTTGACATAATATTTTGAGATTCTATAATAAAGGTAATGAATCTAAAAAGGGCTTTCGGAGTAATTTTCAAAGATAAAGAGTGGGTAAAGAAAACTTTGGTGGGCGGTCTCTTTCTCATGGTTCCTGCAGTAAACTTGCTTGCCTTCGGTTTTCTTGCAAAGCTAATACATAGTCATTTAGAAAAAGGAGAAAAGAGTCTGCCTTCATGGAATCATTGGGGAAGCATATTCTGGAACGGTTTAGAATGGGGTCTTATAATCATTGTATACCTTGCCATCCCCTTAATAGTGTTATCCTTACTTCCGGAATCCGTGTTCACCTTTATTGTTAATCCTGGATTCATTTTTTCTCGTCTTACTCTTGGGGGATATCTATGGTTTACTCTGTCCAGTATACTTTCTATTCTTGCCTTATTCTTTCTTCCTATGGCTCTTATCCTTTTTGCCGATACAGGCTCCTTTATAAATGCATTTCATTTAGAAAAGGTCTTCTTGCATATAAAAAAGAAGTTGACGCCCTATTTAACAGCATATTTTCTCACCATATTTTTGTTTGGAGTAGATTTTTCCATTCGTATTCTTCTTCCCAAAATCAACTTTGGGATTATACCTTCTTATTTCCTATTTATGTGGATAGGGTTTATTATCCTCTTGATCTCGGGATCTTTATTTACAGAGAGTTTTTAGTTTATCAGTAAATATCTTAAAGGAACGAGTGCAAAATAAGTTTTCAGGGATTCGGAGTTTCCACTTATTATCTTTACGCTTCTCTAAATGTAATGTTCTCTTCCGAAGAAGTGTCCCATCCTTAAGGAGTATATTCATTTTAATATCTTTATCCGTTTTATCCATCTTCAGAAGTTTTGCTATTGAATCTTCGTCTTTTATTGTTTTTTCTACCATGTTTTTAATAACAGAGGGATCAAAAATAGAAAAAACAATATCGCCTATTGGATACTCCTTCATTCTGAACTCTTTATCAGGGGTCCTTTTCTTCTGGAATATCATATAATAAATATCCTTACTCAGCTTTCTCCACTTCTTCTCATATTTGGTTTGATAATAATCGGACAATTCGTCTGTATATCCTTTCTGGAAGAGGGATTTCCATAAATGTGTTGATTCCATCTCCTCCAGAAGCAAGTCCCGGTAGAATGGGTCATCAGTAACTATGATAATTTCTCCACCTTTTTTCGTTCTTGTAGCGATGAGAGTAAAGAATTCCTTGTCCAATAATCGATTTTTCCCGTGTTTCTTCTTCGGCCAGGGGTCAGGGAAATTAATATAGATATGGGAGAGAGATTTTTCAGGAACGAGTATTGTAAGTGCAGCTCTTGCTTCCATACGGATTACTCGAACATTAGTCAGTTTAGCCTTCTTTAATGCCTTTACTGACTTTTTATATGATTCATTCGAGTAATCTATTCCAAAAAAATTCCTCTCAGGGTATTTCCTACCTTTAAAAGTGACGAATTTCCCATTACCATAACCTATCTCACAATCTACTGGATTATTATTTAGGAAGAGTTTCTTCCAATTTATAGGTATTTCCACTTGCTCCCAATCGAATCCTATTTCCATAGGATTATAATTTTAACATCAGAGTAAAAATCTGTCAAGTAGTAATTCCAATATTTTGAAAGAATTTCTATATTTTTCTTTAATTCTTTGTTATTAACATTATGTTAATGAATGAATTAATATAAATTACTTACAGTATATATTCAATTGCTAAATATAATATCCAACACTAATTGTTTTCCCTTGACTAATCTAAATTTTTTGCTTATGATGCTATAAATTGCAGGGAGGTGCTTTTGTTACTTATTTTATTATTTTCATATAGTGCATATCTCTGGGATAACGACGCAGGGCTACAAATCTCTGCCAGGCAACAAAAATCTGAGATTGGAACAGAAGTATATATATTAAAAGCCTTATGGGACAATGGTATTGATACAGTAGATATAGACACTATATTGCCCTCTATAGAAGGACTTTTGTCTTTTGACATGCTCTGGATCAACTGTGCATGGAGAAATGATGAAATGATAGATGAGGCAGAGAGAAAGACGATATCTGCCTTAATTGACAGCGGTAAGCCTGTATATCTTGAAGGAAACATGGTTGCTTCGGTTATGGCAGAAATTGACCCTGAATTTCTAAAGAAATTCGGAGTAAAATATCTCCATACTGATTACTGGATATACCCTCCTGTTTTAGGTTACGATGAAACATTCATGCAGGGTGAGGTATTTGACTATAATCCGTTCGATGATTTAAGGATAAATGTGGACTTATTAGACACACTCTCCGGAGCCAATGCAGAGAATATATACGGAACGGAAGAAGTTGGAAAATTTCTTGCTTCAAGGGGGATTGCTGGAAGTGACTTTGTAAGGAAGAATGGTTATTCTAATTATGGCACAGTGTTCAGTAGTTTATGTCTATGTGGATTAATGAATGACACCACGTTTAGTGATTTTACTGACAGTGAAAGAAGGATGGAATTTACCCAGAAGATACTGGGCTACTTTGGACATGGCAGAATCCTCGTGGTTGATGACAACGAATCCGATGACGATAAACTTGAATGGGACCTTGATTCTATGGGAGTTCTATATGATACATTCAATTATATTTCAACACCTCCAGAACCCAAGTCTTTAAAAAAGTATAATGTGGTTCTCTGGACCACTGGCTATACTTACAAATACACGATTACCCCTGAAGATCAGGAGGTAATCAATGATTATCTTGACTGGGGTAGTAGGTTTATGTTAGCAGGTGAGGGAATAGGTTCAAATATTGGAATCCCCGGTCAACGGGAAGAAATACCGTTCCTCTCCGAGGGATTCGGAGCAGACTACATATCCGATTCAATAATAACGGATGCTGTGGAAGGTATTGATGAATTCGCTGGAATAGTATCGAGTCTCGCATCGATTGGAGCTGATAACATTGATACTATCGCTGGGGGTAGGGTAATAATGGAATATATACCCTCATATACCCCAGCTGGGATAAAAAAAGAAGAAGCGAATAGAAAAACACAATTTCTCGGCTTCGCCTATGAAGGAATGACGGATAGAGATAGTCGCATGGGCTCTCTGGAAAGAACGCTGAGGGAATTTAATTTCAATATTGCAAGAACGCAAACAGGAGTGGAAGAGAAAAGAGAGAATCCTCCTAAAACCATTCCCTATCCCAATCCTTTCACCTCATACACTGTCATTCCAACCCGTTCCAATTCCTTTGAAGTCTACTCAATCACAGGGAGATTTATAAAGAGAGTGGAAGGGGATAGATGGTATGGTCGGGACGGAAATGGAAGTCCCTTACCTTCAGGTATCTATCTATTCATAAGTAAGAGTGGAGAGAGGGGAAAGGTAATCCTCGTAAGATAAGTAGGATAACCTATTCAATTATTTTCAAGTTTTTAATAATCTCTTCTGTTAAGGAAGGGTCTTCGTCCTTTCTATCTTTAAGAAGTTCCAGTTGAAGTTTTTCGGGAAGTTTCTTTAGTAGTGAGATGATAATTAAAAGATTCTTCTTTTTATAATAATGATGTAATAATGAACTTAAGCAATCGATATATTTCTCGAAATATTTTACTCTTTGCTCCTCATCTAATGATTCAGCTATCTTAAATAGTAATTCAACTACATTCTCAAAATCTTTTAATGCTTCCTCTTCATTTCCTTTTGCTTCATTTATCCTTCCAGAAATACCATTGGCTTTAAAGGAAATCACTCGAAGGTTATGCTCTTTTGCTTTCTCGAGAACATAATTAACCGATAGAGCCGCCCTATCTAATTCACCAATTTCAAGGTAGTATTCGGCAAGAGAAAGGATAATCCACAGATTTCGAACAATAAATACATTCTCATCAATTATCTCTCGCGTCTTCGTGATTATCTTATCCATTTCTTCGTTGGAAAGAATACCCAATCTGAGCAGGGTTCCAAATCCGTCAAGTGTTATACCTGGATTTCCGGTCTCCATTCCAAGACTTACGAGTTCCTTACCCAACTCGAGAGCTTCCTTAAGTCCCAATCTTGATTCCTGGTTCAATGCTTTTGTGAGAAGATATCTTCCTCTCACTTCATAATTGGATACAACATCCGGTTCTATCTTAAAAAGATAATCCTCTGCCCTATCAATAAATCCCATTCGTAGATTCACCCTTGCAAGGAACTGATAAGCATCAAACTGGAAATCAGATACACCTATATCTTCTGCAAGCTCTCTTGCCTTGTTAAATTCTTCAAGGGCTATCACGAAATTTCCTCTCCAGAGGCTCAACCTTCCCAGTTTTATCCTTATATATGCCTCTGTTCTCCTATCCCCTATCTCTAACGCTCCTTCCAGGGCTTCTTTATAGTTTTTCTCGGATGAATCAAGCTCAGCTCTGAGTTCATAGACCTCTGCAATATTGGAAAGTGCTGTGTTCACATCCGAGATAGAACCGATTTCTCTGAAGTCATCGAGAGCCTCATTATACCTTTTTAGAGCTTCATCCAGTTCACCTTTATAGGAATGAAGGCCACCAATATTAATATTGGCCCTTGCCCTGTACTCTACATTGCCAGTCTCCTCTGCAACTTTAAGGGATTCCTTAAGGCTCTCTTCTGCTTCCTTTGGTTTACCTGCTTTAAGGAAAAGTACTCCAAGATTGAGTAAGACCCTGGCTTCACCATCTTTATCCTTAAGATGTTGTCTTATCTCATGGGATTCCTTATAAGACTTCTCTGCAAGGTCTATCTTGCCAAGGATATCATATATATGAGCAATATTGAACTTTGAATCAGCAGAAACATCCAATCGGTCAGACTCTACTGCAAGATTCAGTGCCTTCTCATAATGGGAAAGCGCCTTTTCATACTCAGATCGGCTTAGATAAAGTCCTGCAAGATTCTGATAGGGTACAGCAAGCATACCTTTATCACCTTTCTCTTCAAGAAGATGAATAGACTTTTCAAAGTATTTCTTCGATTCATCATATATCCCTGAATCACGAAGAATAAGTGCAAGGGTTCCATATAATTGGGCAATTCGTTCAGATTTAATCTTTTCTGCTATCTCTATTCCCCTCTCTATCTCCTCCTTTGCCTTATTGAACCGTCCCATCCTCCTATAGGTTACACCTATATTCTCTATCACTTGAACCCGCCTTTCTTCATCTCCAAGTTCTTGATATATCGTTTCTGATTCCCTGTAATGTGAGAGTGCAGAATTAAAGTCCGAATACCTCCTCTCCTGGTCCCCTGCACTTAGAAGATATTCCACTGCTTTTTCAGGGTTTTCTGCCATCCTGTAATGAAAGGCAAGGATAGATACCCATTCATCTACTCTATCACCAAGACGCTCTTCTAAGTGAGATGCTATCTCTTGATGGAGTTCCTTTCTTTTTTCCTTGAATATTGAATTATAGGCAGCCTCACGTAGTGGAGGAATTCTGAAGAAGAAGTCTCTACCCCTCTTTGCAAGGATTCCCTTAGCCACTGCAGTCTCTATGGAATCTTTGATATCTACCTCTTTTTCTGCGTAGATAGAAAGATAGTCATCCAGATTGAAGTTATCACCGAAAATGGATGCATTTCTAATGAATGCCCTTAGATCCTCAGGAAATGAGTCCAATCTTCCAACCATAAGAGCACTGAAACCCGCAGGAACTTTCTCTTCATCTATTCCCTCCACCAGCTCTAACCTGCTACCCACTCTTTCATATAATTCATTCTCTTTAAGCCATTCAAGAAGGAGTTTTAGAGAATAGGGATTTCCTTCAGATTTTTCATCCAGGAATTTCAATAGATGCTCAGATACCGGGTAATTTAATAAATTCTCTGATACTTCTCTAATTGAAGAATCCTCAAGCGGAGTAATCTCTAATTGTGCAAATTCCGGAATAGGGTTTTCGCTCTCCGCTATGATTAATAATCCTTCGAGTTCTTCAGATTTAGTAAAGAGTTCTCCAGTTAATGGGTCGAGATGCTCCCAGTCTTCAATCCTTATGATTAGCGGAGATAAATTAAGGATATTCTTAAGATATACCTTCCATCCTGCTTCTACTCTGGCTCTAAGGTCACCTTCTTCCTCTGGCCCTCTAAGAAAAATCTTTAAACCATCAGGCACAGACTCCCCATATTCATCTCTAATCCATTCCTTCATTGCATAATAAGGAATATTTGGAATAAACTCACGCCCCTTCAACTGAAGTGTCCTGTCACCTTCTATTCCCTTCATTATCTCCCTGCATAATCTACTTTTCCCTATACCAAAGGGACCAAAAATAGATACCTTACCACTCTGCCCTCTCTTCACTTCTTCTATATATTCCAATAGAAACTTCTTTTCCTCTTCCCTGTCAACGAATGGAATTTCCTCTACTCTTTCTGCCCCTTTAGTCTTATAGTGGCGTGCTCTATATATCTGGACAGGTTCCTTTTTGCCCTTTAACATAACTTTTTCCAGTTCTTCACATTCGATTTCATCTCTTACTTCATTATAGGTAGATTCGGATATAATGACCTCTCCGGGATTCGCAATACCCTCAAGTCTTGACGCTGTATTCACCACATCCCCCATCACAGTGTACTCCATCCTCTTAGCTGATCCCATATTAAGGGCGACAACCTCACCGGTATTAATCCCGATACTCATATTGATTTCTACCGTCCCATCTGGTGTATCAACCGAACCGAGTTCACCTATGGCCTTAGTCATATCCAGTGCTGCAGATACAGCTCTATGAGGATCATTCCTGTGTGCAACTGGTGCCCCAAAAAGAACCATTATGGCATCTCCAACCAGTTTATCCAGGTCCCCTCCATATTTATCAACTATCTCAAGCATCCTTGAAAAATAACGGTTTATAACAGTTACTATCTCTTCTGGATCCTGCAGTTTCTCGGTTAGAGAAGTAAAACCAGATAAATCTCCAAAGAGAACAGTAACCCTTCTTCTTTCTCCCTCAACCATTGGCTTTGTTGGGTCTCTCTTGATCCTATTAAAGACCCTCTCTGGAAAATATTTCTTAAGTGCCAGGATCAAATCGTCATTATTAACCGGCATTTTCGATTGCCTGTATCTTCTTCAGTCTCCTCTCGTGTCTCCCCCCCTCGAACTCTGCTTTCCTCCATGTATTAAACATCTCCCACGCCTCCTCAGTTGTTGTCTTTTCAGCAGAAAAAGTAAGGATATTTGCCTTATTATGCCTCCCTGCTGCTTCTGCCATATCCAGATCCAGCACAAGTGCAGCATAGGCTCCGTTCACTTTATTAGCCGCAATACTCATTCCTATACCTGTATTACATATTAAGATGCCATAATCGATTTCTCCATTACTCACCCTTCTCGCTAAAGCTTCTGCAAAATCTGGATAATCAACGGAATCTTCGCTATCTGTCCCAAAATCTTCTACCTCGAACCCATTCGCTCCCAATCTCTGGATTAGTCCTTGTTTCAATAAATAACCACGATGATCTGCACCTATTCCTACACGCATGTCACCCTCCTCTCTCAACCTCTAAAAGTGGAAGGAAAGATAGCCAGTCAAATCAAAGCAATCTTTCCATCCTTTGATTAGGGTTCCAGAAGCCCCTATCGTTAAACTCTTTGTAAGTAGAAATCCGATATCTGTTGAAAGAAAATAATGATCAACTTCACTTAAAAAACCATACAGATTTACGTCCAGCCGGTCAGATACTAAAAGCGCTATCCCAGTTCTAAGATATGGATTCCCTTCTTTCAATGGATAACCTGCTTCCAGTTGAAAGTGCTTATATGTTCCTGATACGCCAAGATAACTCATTGTGTCAGTTAGTGACGCTGTACTGTAGAGCAAGGATATACCGAAGCTCCCTCCTCGTCCAAATTCTACTCTGTAATAAGGATTGTAGGGGTTACATTCCCATTGAAATTGGGGCAATCTCCCGAACGTGCTGGATATTCCATCCCTGGCCAACAAAGTTCCTCTTAGATACAAATCCTTTCCAAAAGGGAAGAAATAAAGTAACTCAGGATAAAGTCGCATCTTATACCACGAGAGACCCGCCTTTAGAGGATATCTCTCATAAGATGCCCTTAGTTGAGACTCATATTCATCGTCAATATCCAGCTCAAAATCAATGGGAAGGAGAAATAGTTCAAGGTTTGCTGACATGATAAGTGAATCAGAATAAGCAATTGAAATACCGCCCGAAAGGCTATGAGAGAATCCGTTTATACAAAACGACAGGATTCTTTCCGATTCCTCTCTGTCTAAATAAGCGGCATTAAAATAAAAGTCTCTTACATGAATTCTGGCAAAAAACTTAAAGTAATCTTCTTCGACATCGGAATTATATAAACCATCAATACCTATTTCAAAAGGATAATAGAAATTCCGTAGGTAACCAATGACATATCCTTCAAATTTACTGCCTAACTCCCCCCTGACCCGTAGCCCTTTATCACACTCATCAATGATTCCCCTTTTTTCCCTCAAGGATGGAAGAGTTGCCCTATTCCTCTGGTAGATTGGGTAGATTAGTTCTTCTTCAAATGGAAGGGGTCCCTTTTCTACAGGTTCAATCCTTATTTGTCTTTCCCCATAAACAGTTATTTCAGGAATTTCAAGGGGTTGTGAAAGAATAAAAAGTGGTATGAGTAGAGATATAGTTAATTTTCTCATCACTTTATCTCTGAAATCCTCTTCTTTGCCCTTTCTGTCCATTCCTTCTCACCTCTTTCTATAATCTCCTCAAGATACTTGATAGCCCTCGAAGTATCTCCGTTTCTGAAACTTATTTCAGATAGGAGCATAAGTGCGGGTGAGACCCAATCACTTTCTGGATAAATATATTTCACTTTAAGGAGAACCTTGAAGGCTTCATCCTGCTTTCCCTCTTTTAACAATAATTTTCCCATCAAATAATATGCCTCTGGAGCCGCTCCTTCGTATTCAATAGCCTTTTTTAAATTGTCAAATGCTACCTCACACCTTTCGGAATCTATCTGGATTTTAGCCAATTCAAGGTAAGCCAGACCCTCTACCTTACCTTTTAATTCGTCCAGCTTGCTTATTGCATCTCCTCTATTACCTTCTTTATATAGAGCAAGTGCGTACAGGAGAGAAGCTTCTCCTGAAGAAGACCTGGAAAAATATTCCTTTGCTTTACCAAAAGCCCCTCTGTCAAAGAAAATCTTACCAAGCTCAAGGTATGCCTTATCAGAGATTCCTTTTCCGACTGCCGCCTTCCTTAGAAACTGAATGGCTTCTTCCTCTCTACCCAGTTTAAGATAAGCCATTCCAGCATTATAGAGACTGGTAGGCGAATCTGACTCTTCCAGGTAATCCAGCGCTCTGTCATATTTACCTGAATTGTACAGGATATTACCTACTATAAGATTTATCTTTGCCTCGTCCTCAGTTCCCTTTAATCTTCTTATAAGATCCCTTGCTTTATTTTCCATGGAAGAACTCCCTGACGATGCATTGATTGAAAGCAGTATACCTCGAATCGTAGAGAGTAGATTCAATTCAACTCCCTCTAAGAGAGGCTTGCCGTAAACTAAATCAAATCCACGCTCGTAATACTTAAGGGATGAATCATATAGAGCCTGGTCAAAATAATTATCACCAAGCAAGAGGAAAGATTTATAAAGAACCTCCTTATCCTGAACTTCTGATACAATCGAATAAAGTCGTTTGTTAGATGCCGTAAGATCCTGTTTCTTCCTTAGAGAAAAAGCTATATAATAGGTAGCTAAACTGCTATATTCTGAAAGTGAAAATTGATTTCTGATCTCGTCAAAGACTCTAATGGCATCATTGTAATTCTCTTTTTCAAATAACATCCTTCCAAGAAGAAACATAGCTTTTGGTCGTAGTTCACCCTTTACCTGCTGGTAGGCTTTCTCTGCTTCGGAAAAATTGCCCATAGCATAGGCTGCATTTCCCAGTTGGAGATAGAGTTCGGGCCTGGTACAGAAATCAGGAAATTCATCGCTTAATTTTTCAAGTGTTAAAAATGCTAAATCATATCTCTTAAGACCCACATACGCCCATGCTCTACCTTCTAAAACATAGGGAATGAAATCTCCTGCCTCTTCCCCGCTGACTTTTTCATATTCCTCAATTGCCATTCTATATTTGGATTGATTGAGATATATATCCGCTTTTAACAACCTAATTCTGTTTATTTCTTCACCATGAGGAAATCGCTTCTCATATGAATCTAAGAGAGCCAGAGCTTTTTCTTCATTTCCGTCTTTCTTCTCAGAGACTGCAGCCTGAAGGAAGGCAAGGGATACATTATCTTCGCCCTTTTCTATTACCTTCATGAATTCCAAAGAAGCTTCCTTAAAACGTCCCATCTTCAAAAACACGTTACCTATAGCAATCCCTGCCTCATCCTTTAATTCGCCTTTAACCTTTCGAAGAACTGATATGGCTTTTTCATATTCGCACATCTTATCATAAAGAGAACCCAATTCAAAAAGAGCTTCCTGGGACAGTTCTTTACTGTTTGAGGCGACTTCTTTAAGATGAGTTGAGGCTTCTTCTGTCATCCCAATCTTCATTTCTGAAAGAGCTTTCCAGTAAAGGGCATCCCACCAGTATGGATCACTTACTTCGACCTTATTAAAGGATTCAATAGCAAGTTCATAGTTGCTCTCCTCATAATGAATCACTCCAATCTTGTAAAGAGCATACCCCATGAGGGTTGGCTCCTCCTGGATAACATCTTTCAGATAGAGAATGGCCGTTTCCGTATCACCTCTGTCAAGATAAATATCGGATAGTAATGCATAAGACCTACCTCTATATTTACCTTTTGGAAATCTCTTTAGATAGGTGAAAAATCCATCTACAGAACCTTCATCGCCTTTTAAATAAAGGGCTTTGGCATATAGGAATTTACCTTCTTCTTCATACTCTCCCCCCAAACTAACAAAGATTGAGGAGGCCTTATCATAATCCTCCATCTTCATGTAACACCATCCGGCAATTAACTTGCTATACGGTAGGTTGGATTTTAAATAATGTTTCAATGCTTCTTTGTATCTACCTAAATTGAAAAATGTTTCGCCAATCCACAATTCCCTGAGATCGACATTGGAAAGACGTTTGAAAACTCCTATTGCATTATCATTATTCCCAAGACCCAACTCAGCTTTACCCCAGAGGAGAATTATCTCTTCCTTCTTCCCTGGATATTTCGAGAGAAGTCTACGGGCTCTCTGGATGGTCTTTTCAAAACTGCCCTGTTGATTTAGAGAATTAAGTAGAAGAATAGAAGCCTCGGGGGAATAAATACTATTGGGATATCTCTCAAGGAAATGAGATAGCTCTACTTCTGCCAGGTCGTAAAGCCCGTCGTTAAAGAGCCCCCTTGCATAGCGGAAATCTTTAACTGGAGAAAGAGAAAGAATCACAAACAATAACATCATAATTGTTGCTCCTTATTACATAAACAGACAGAATAGCAGGCAATAGCTTTCTTTCCGCCAATTAACCCTATACCCTCGTTGGTCGTCGCTTTGATCGATATAGATGACTCATCAATACCTATAATCCCCGATATATTCCTCTTCATTTCACTAACGTATGGGGATAATCTTGGTTCTTCGGCAATGATAGTGGAATCTATATTTATTACGGTTCCAGGAATTTTTCCCATTGTCTCCTTAAGCAAAACCATACTCGAAATTCCTCTATATTTAGGATCATTATCAGGGAAATGAGTTCCAATATCGCCTTGACCAAACGCCCCAAAGAGTGAATCTATAATTGAATGTATCAAAACATCACCATCAGAATGACCTACTAAACCCAGGCGATAATCTATCTCTACACCTCCAAGTATGAGTTTCCCCCCTTCACTTAATCGATGGAGATCATATCCAAACCCCACCCTCATTCGACTCTCCAGCTCTTAGCGATGACCCTCGCTAATTCAATATCCTCGGGATATGTTATTTTGATATTCATCGGATCACCAAAAACCCAACAAACATCTTCATCTAAACATTCAATGAGGCTTAGCTCATCATTTACATAATGCTGCCTCAATAATTTCAATAAATGCTTTAACATATTTGAATTAAATGCCTGAGGTGTTTGAATTTGAAGTAGGTTTCCTCTACCTTTGGTCCAGAGAATCCGATTTCTGAGGTATAATTTAACTGTATCATTTATAGGAATACCTGGCGCGCATGCCCCACAGTCTTGTGCGCATTTTATCACTTTTTCTATGAGTTCCTTTTTCACAAAAGGCCTCACGCCATCATGGACCAGGATTATATCACCATCACATTCATTAAGTCCATTTAACACTGAGTCCTGTCTCCTTTCCCCTCCTGAAATCGTTAGAACACTACCATGAAAATCCTTGACCATCTCAGCTGAATAATCTACTTTATCTGGCGGAACCACAAGAATGATTTTATCTACACCATATTTGTAAAACTGCCTAACCGAGTAATAAACAATGGGCCTTCCCTCTAAGTCGAGAAACTGTTTCTGGATTCCTCCCATCCTCATGCCCTCTCCAGCAGCCACGATAACTGCATCAATCATTCTTCCACCTTGCCCATATCTTCCTGAAGGTTTCTCCTTCAACAACAGCCTCTACACGACAATCAAGCGTTAAAGGCCTCTTCTTAGGAAATTTCCCTTCTATTTTAACTATAGTCCCATCTTCCAGACGACCATTAGCTTTATTATAACCATATTTGACATCCCCGACGTGAATCTTATTCCCTATAAATATCCTGCCTTTACCGATTTCATCGAGTGATTTAATGGATATACATTTTACGCCTCTTAACTCGAGAACATCCTGCAATTCCCCAACTATTATTGCAGGACTCTTTAACCTATTACAAACCGTTATAAAATCGCCTTCTTCAACCCTCATAGAGAGTTCTTCAACAATCGCCAGTGCTTCTCTTCCACCCTCACTATTCTCGCCTGATTCAATTTTTCGCGATATTGTATCAAGGTCTTCTTGAGACACAACAGGGATACCCTCAATTATGCCACATTTAAATAATTTGGCTACTCTCCCGTCAAAGAGAGCAGAAATGTGAATCACCTTATAATCAACTTCCTTTTCTTTCTGGCTCCCCATATTAAAAAGAAAAATTAAAACAAGAACCCATCCTATTGAACCAAATATAATAAGGGATATAATCATAACCTGCAAATGTCTTTTGCCTGTGAGATGTTTCTGACCTTTAATACCTTTATATCAATATCTTGGTCCAAAGCATCATCAGGAGTCAAAACCTGTTTAAAACCCATCCTTCTTGCTTCCTGAATTCTGCTTGATATATAGGGTACTCCACGAACTTCTCCGGAAAGCCCAACCTCTCCTACCGCGCAGAGGTCATCCGGTATAGGCTTATCCAGCAAACTGGATAAGATAGAAAGAATTACGCCAAGATCAATACTAGGTTCAAGAACACTCATTCCGCCAGCTATGTTACAGAAAATATCGTAACCACTCATATCCATGTTCAATCTTTTTTGAATTACTGCAACAAGAAGGTCTAACCTCCTTTCTGAAAATCCTTGTGCCACTCTCTGGGGATAAGAGAAGCGCGTCGGTATCACTAAAGCCTGAGCTTCAATCATAATGGTCCGCGTGCCTTCCATCGTTGGAATGACAATCGAACCGGTTGAATTCTCCTGTTTACCTGAAATAAGGTATTCGGAAGGGTTCTTAACCTCTTTTAATCCCTTTTCATCCATATCAAAGATTCCAACTTCGTTAGTTGACCCAAACCTATTCTTTTTCGATCGTAGTAACCTGAAGGAGTGAGTCCTATCGCCCTCCATAAATAAAACGGTATCTACCATATGTTCTAAGGTTTTTGGACCTGCTATATTCCCAGATTTAGTTATATGACCCACAAGAAAGACAGTAATATCAAGTCTCTTTGCAACTTCCGTTATCTTTGATGTGACCTCTCTTACCAGACTCACTGAACCCGGAATCCCATCCCCATCTGGAGAGTTCACTGCCTGAACAGAATCAATTATAACTATATCAGGTTTTTCATCCTGAATACAGGATAGGATAGCAAAGATATCGGTTTCTGATAAGATTAATATTTTATCTTCTAAAACGCCAATCCTCTCAGCACGCAGGCGGATCTGTGAAACAGACTCTTCTCCAGAGATATAAAGAACTTTTTTAACCCTTGAAAGCATACCGGAAATCGTAAGAAGCAACGTTGATTTACCAATTCCTGGTTCTCCTGAAACTAAAATGAGTGAACCCGCAACAACCCCACCACCTACAACCCTATCAAACTCTGACACTCCAGTACTAACTCTTTCCGTATCCCTGGCAGATATTTCACTCAGATATTGGAGTTTAATATCCTTAGATTTCTTTGTTTTTCTTCCTCTTTCTTTTTCCTCCTCAAATGAATCCCATGAACCACATTTGGGACATTTGCCCAGCCATCTAAGGCTTGTATAGCCACATTCCCTACATTTATACATTAATCCTTCTCACTCTATACTTTCTTTTATCCATCATCATTACTATACTTTATTTAGCGCAGAGACACTCAAAACATTGAGGAAAATAATGAGTATATCTATGTAAATGAGTTGATGATATGGGGAGGAGGGGCATAAGTATTTATTCCTTATTATTCGTCGCTTGCGAGGAAACTACTCTGGACGAACCTTCTCATATAAATATTATCAGTTTTCCTAGCCTCTTCGGGTTTTCCATCAAAGACAATATTTCCTTCCGCTAGCATCGCAATTCTGTCCGACACCTTGAACGCAGAACAAAGGTCATGCGTTACCATAACAGTAGTCTTACCTAACTTTTCCTTCAAAAGAAGCATAAGATTATTCATCTTATCAGCAATTATGGGGTCTAGACCGGTTGTTGGTTCATCATAGATTATATATTCTGGATCCATGCTCAGCGCCCTTGCTATCGCTACTCTCTTCTTCATCCCACCAGAGAGTTCCTGAGGTTTAAGTAAGTAGGTTTCAGGTGAAAGTTCTACCAACTCGAGTTTCTCGTTTGCGATCTCTCCCATCTTCTTCAATCCTAACTTTGGATAATGTTCCTTCAATCCGATAATCACATTCTCCATAACATTAAGGGAATCGAAAAGCGCTGAACTCTGAAATACCATTCCAAATCTCTTTCGGACATCAAATAAATGAGAAGTCTTTCCATTGATATCCTTTCCGTCAACAAGAACTTTACCTTTATCAGGCTTAAGTAACCCCAGAATATGTTTTAGCAGAACGGTTTTGCCACAACCACTTTCTCCAACAATTCCAACAGTTTCTCCCTTTCTGACAGTAAGATTAACGCCTCTTAGAACCTTATTATCCCCAAAACTTTTATACATATTTATTATTTCAATCATTCTTCTATAAATTCCTTTTCCAAATTGTCAAAACGAGCGTACCTCCGGCTAAAGGCAAGCTCTACAGGCCCTGTTGGTCCATTTCTTTGTTTTGCAATAATCAACCCTGCTCTCTCTTCAAGGGATTCAGAATCCTTTTTCGTCATGTCAGAGCGATGGATAAACATAACAAGGTCTGCGTCCTGCTCAATTGCTCCAGACTCCCTGAGGTCAGAAAGGACAGGCTTTGCATTTTGGCCTCTCCTTGCCGGTTGTCTTGAAAGCTGAGAAAGTGATACAACAGGCACATTCAACTCCATCGCTATCGATTTTAGAGACCTACTTATAGCAGCGACCTCCTGCTCTCTGGTTTGGCTCTCCGGGCCCCTCACGAGTTGCATATAATCAACAAAAATAACCCCGATGTCATACTTCTTCTTCATTCTCCTTGCCTTTGCCCTAAGTTCAAATATAGTCATACTCGGTGAAGCATCTATAAAAAATAGGGATTCTGTTAACCTTGAAACTGCAGAAGTAAGAGCGACCCATTCATTCTCTTTAATATAGCCGGTTCTTACTCTTCTACCATCGATTCTCGACTCAGCTGAAAGCAACCTAAAGATGAGATTTTCCCAGTGCATTTCAAGGGAAAAGAATAGAACAGGAATCTTCTCCCGCACCGTCATATGTGTAGCAATATTGAGGGCAAGAGCGGTCTTACCTACGGATGGTCTTGCAGCAATAACTGTAAGTTCTGCATTCTGCAACCCTGAACACATCCGGTCCAGATCCCGAAGGCCTGTAGAAATACCGGTAAGTGGATCCTTTCTCTCTGCTCTCTTTTCAATAATTTTCATAACATTCTTCAGGAGTGGAGTAATGGGCTGAATCTTTTCGTATTTTCTTTTCTTCCTTATATCAAATATAAGATTTTCAGAAATATCAAGAATTTCATCCACATCCTCTTTACCATTGGTAGCCTTATCGATAATAAGTCTGCTTTTTTTTATAAGTTCCCTTAATATTGATTTCTCACGAACAATATCAGCATAATATCTAACATTTGCACTCGAGATATTTCCTTTAACCAGAGAACTGACAAAACTTGAACCCCCTATTTTATCAAGAAAGCCATCCTTTCTTAATCTCTCTACCACAGTGACAATATCTACACCTTCTCCCCTATTATACACCTTAAGTGTGGAATCAAATATAATTTGATGAGAGGGGTTATAAAAGTCATCAGCAGATAATATAGTGCTTACTTCAGCCGTAGCTCCCATATCTATGAGCATACTAGCAAGAACTGCGATTTCTGATTCTTCTGAATATGGTACACCTATTCGTTCCATTAGTTTATACTCTCTAAGGCTTCTTTAATATCCTTAACCACAAGATCCCGACTCCCGGGATTTCTCACGACATAAGCAGGATGAAATGTTGGAATAGCAATACGGGAAAGATATCTCATCTTCTTTCCCCTGGATTTTGTGATACCTCCTATGCTGCCAGTCACCAGGTAAAGCGCAACATTCCCGAGCAAGACAATCACTTTGGGATCGATTATTTTTATCTGATCTCTAAGATATCTATTGCAGGCATCTATTTCGTCAGGCTTTGGGTTCCTATTCCCTGGAGGTCTACATTTTACCACATTAGTTATAAATACCTCTTTTCTTTTAACTCCGGCTAACTCAAAAATAAAATCTATTTCCTTCCCTGCGGCACCTACAAAAGGAAGCCCAAGCTCGTCTTCCCTTTCACCTGGTGCTTCTCCTATTATCATTAACTTTGCATCAGATGGACCTTCACCGAAAACTGCTTTGGTTCGCCCTTTATAAAGGCGGCATTTCGAACACACATCTACTTCCTTTTTTAAATCGCTTATTTGGGGAGTATTTAAAATTCTTCGATCAATTTTTTCAAAACCCAAATATTTTAAATATATTAAGGCTTCTTTGAGCTTATTTTTTTTATAATCTTCCATGAAAGTTCGTCCTTAGAGCATTCAAATTGTTCTTCATCTTCTCTTGATATAATAAAACCGGATGAGAAATCGCTGCCAATCGCGTTAGTATAGTTTGCTACCATAAGATCTATTTCCTTTTCTTTCATCTTTTTCTTAGCCTCCGAAAGTAAGTCATCTGTTTCAAGGGCAAAACCAACTATGAACTGATCCTTTTTCCTATTTTTCAAATTCGAAAGAATATCTATATTCTTTTTCAATCTGATATCCAATTCCTCTCTCTGTTTAATTTTTTTATCCTTAGTGGTGCAGGTGAAATCAGAAACAGCTGCACTCATAAAAAGATAATCTACCCTGTTCCAGCGTTTCAAAATTTCTTCCTCCATTTCTAGTGCATTTTCTACCCTAATAACATTATATGGAAGATTCCCTTCGCATTCTTGACTTGTAATTCCCATTATGAGTTCAGGCTTTCCGCCAGTCATATAGCAGTATCTGGCAAGGGAATAAGCCATTTTCCCTGAAGATCTATTGGTAATATGTCGGACTGGATCTATCTTTTCAGTGGTTCCACCCCCTGTTATAAGACAGTAAGCACCTCTTAATAAATCAGGTGTAACGGCTCTTTCAATTTCAAGAACGATACGAGAAACATCTGGAAGCCTTCCTTTCCCCTCCCCTCCATATGCAAGTTTTCCTGTCTCTGGTTCAATAATAACATAACCAAAACTTTTTAGAATGCCAATATTTCTCTGCAGGATTGGATTATCATACATCCTGTAATTCATTGATGGAAAGAATAGAATTCTTTTATCGAATGCAGAAAGCACTGTTGAAAGCAGGTCATCAGCTATACCAGAGGCAGCCTTACCTATGATATTATAATCAGCGGGTACAATACAAAGAAGTGATGCTTCTTCTGAAAGAGAAATGTGAGGTACTTCTCTTTTCCAGAGGGAAGTTATTAACTCATCAGAAAGCGTAGAAATGACCAAAGGTGTAATAAACTGTTTTGAATTTTCAGTCATTATCACTTTGATAATTGCATCTTTTTCCTTCAGGCGTCTTATAAGATTTGGAACTTTATAAGCAGCAATACCCGCAGTTATGCCTATGAGGATAGATTTGTCAACAAGGGGGTTCAAGGTTTAACTCTTCTCCTCTTCTTCTATCTCATATTGTATCTTTCCCCCAATAAAGTGTTCTATTGCTTTATATACAGGTTTTTTAACTGTTGTGTGCTCTAAGGAACTCAGCCATTCTGCCTCTTTTCCCATAATAACAATAGCCTTATATATATTGTCCTCTTTCTTCTTGATATCATCTAATGAATACATTATACCTCCATTCTATCTATTGAATGATGTTCTGCTATTATTATTGACTTTATCACAAGAGTGCTCTCCCGCAGATCATTATTAATTACAACATAATCATAATTCTGCACCTCTTTAATTTCTTTATGGGCAGTCTTCATACGATTTTCTAACTCCTTACTATCATATATACTGCGTCCTTTTATCCTGCGCATAGCTTCCCCCATATCTGGAGGGAGGAGAAATATTGACACTACATCATCCATTTTACCCCTGATAATACTTGCTCCCTGAACGTCTATGTCCATAATTATATCTTTGTTTCTGGAAAGAGACTTCATGAACGTATCCTTTGGGGTTCCATAATAATAATCGTGTACTTTGGCTACTTCCAGAAACCGTCCATCCTTCTTCCAACTTTTAAATTCTTCCTCTGTTAGAAAGCAATAATCCTTACCCTCCTTTTCCTTTCCTCTCTTCTTTCTGGTAGTCGCAGAGATTGAATATACCAAATTATCAATTTTTTCCACCAACTTTCTACACAGAGTCGTCTTTCCTGCTCCTGAGGGCCCGGCCAAGATTATAATCATTCTATATTCTCCACCTGCTCTCTCATCTCATCGAGAAGTTCTTTAAGGTCTATTACGCGATGAACAATATCAGCAGAATATGCCTTGGATCCTATCGTGTTAACTTCCCTGGCCATCTCCTGCAGGAGAAATCTGAGACGCCTACCCACAGCTATATCCTGACCTAAAAGTTCCTCAAAGTAATCAACATGACTCCTTAATCTTACTAGTTCCTCATCCACATCCCCTTTAAATGCAAAAAGATTTATATCCTCACGTGAAATCTTTATATCAAGATCGTTCAATCTCTTGATATCTTCAAGTATCTTTTCCTTTTGTTTCTCTGAACTCTCCCGGGCTCTTTCATCAATGAACAGAAATATTTCTTTAAAATGTTGTGCCTTTTCAGTTAGATCCTTCTTAATGAATTCACCTTCTCGTTTTTTACCCCGTAGTAGATCATCGAGAAGCCCCTCAATAAATGATTCCAATTTTTCCCAATTGACCTCAAAAATCGCCTGCCTATGTCGAATCTCCGGGAGATTCGTTAGCATTGAAACATTAATGTCTCCCTCGAGTTTGAATTTTTTCTTCAACTCTCGAAGGCGCTCAATATGCAATTCAAGATTTTTGGAATAAAGAGGAGAAGTAACATAATTATCATCCTCAATATAAATTGTCATTTCAACTCTGCCCCTTTTTACTTTTTCCCTAATCTTATCGTATATTAAATTCTGGCAAGGATGGAATGGTTCCGGCACTGATAGATTAATATCAAAAAATCTACTATTAAAGGAAAGTAGGTTGCACCCAATTTGACATCCGTCTAACTCTATAGAACCATAAGTGAATGCAGTCATTGATCTCATTGTTCTATCATAAGAGTCACAGGACCGTCATTAACTAATTCCACTTTCATTTTTTCACCAAAAAAGCCTTTTTTACATGGAATGAGTTCATTTAGGCAATCGTAAAAATAATCAAAGAGTTCTTTTGATCGTTTTTGTGTTTCTGCCCGAGTAAACTCAGGCCGCCTTCCCTTACTTGCATTGCCATAAAGGGTGAATTGTGGGACAACTAAAGCCTCTCCTTTAATATCAGCCAAAGACATGTCAAACTTACCTTTGTTCTCAAAGATTCTCAAATGATATACCTTCTTAGCAAGATACTCTGCGTCTTTTTCTCCATCTCCTTTCCCTACACCTACAAATAGTAATAGTCCTTTACCTATATTTTTTTCCTCAGAGTTGCCCTTTTTTATTTTAGAAGAGGTTACTTTGGTAACTTTGGCTGATGTAACCCGTTGGATTAGGACACGCAATATTACATCCTGAATTTCCCGAAATCTTCGGGATTAATATCCTCCATATATTTTCTAATATCTTGAACCTTTTGCTTTTCGTCAAATTCCAGCTTAATGCTCCCTTTTTGCATCACTTCATCCTCAATGTAGATAGGTATGCTATTTTTGGAAGCAAGGGCCAGCGAATCACTCGGACGGGAATCTATCTTAAAGATAGAATTGCCCCTTTTTAAATAGATCTCTGCATAATAGGTATCATCTTTGAGTGAAGAAACAACAACTTCTGAAATATTGACTTTAAGACCACGTAGAATACTAAGGATAAGATCATGTGTTAAAGGACGCTTATACTTCTCGCCGCGTAGTCCTTGCGAAATTGCTTCGGCCTCATAAGGACCTATCCATATGGGCAATATTCTATTTTTTTCATCAATATCGCGCAAGAGAACTACAGGCGAATTGGAACTCTTGTCTATCGCAATACCTGCAATCTCAACTTCAACCATCTGTCTCCTCCACCAGGAGGCTTATATAAGCCTTCACATCTTGAAAGAGGGATATCTCTATATCATAAATTCCTATATCTTTTATAGGCTTTGTTAACTTCATATTCCTTCTATCGATTACATAACCCTTTTTCTTTAGAACTTCTGAAATATCCTTATTCGTTATAGAGCCATAAAGTTTTCCTTCATTACCTGCTTTAGCACCAATACTTATTTGGATACCATCCAGTTCCTCTTTTAAACTTTCAGCGGCTTGCCTTTCTTTCTTGACTTCTCTTTTATGGAATTGTTCTTCTGCTTCAAAAGTAGCCCTTCCAGAAGGCGAGCTCAAAATAGCCAATTTCTTAGGGAAAAGGTAATTTCGGGCATATCCCTTGGTCACATTTACTACATCTCCTCTTTGCCCAAGATGAGGATGGTCTTCTAATAGTATAACTTCCATCGCTACTTAAAAGTATGCTATTTCGACAAATGGCATTAAGGCAATTTCTCTTGCCCTCTTCACAGCTTTGTTCAACTTTCTCTGATGTTTTGGGCAGATCCTGGTTATCCTTGATGATAGAATCCTCCCACTTGGTGTGGTAAATTTCATTAATAGATCCTTATCCTTATAGTCAATATTATCTATACCATTTTTACAGAAATAACAATACCTTTTCCTTCTTTCAGTTGACAATATTATCCTCCTTCTACTTATATTGATTTTTTATAGGTTAAAATTTTATTTCATTATTATTTTATGTAGATTTATTCCTTAGTCAAGTCCCGTAATTTTATTTTGTTAGTAAATGTGTAAATGAGTATATGAGTAAATGGGTTTATGAATAGATGGGTGGATGAGTATATCAGGATTTAGGATTTGGGGATTGGGATTTGGTTGAAATCATTTTATAAATTATAATTTCCAACCCCTAAACCCTAAATCCCAAATCCAATAATTTGTCATCCGTCTTCGCCATATTAATTCTTCACTTTTCGATGGAATGAAGTAAATCTATGTAGTATCCAGGGCTAAAAAATGCAGGAGTTGACAATAAGAACTGATTTATATATATTTAACTAAAGCGAGAGTGGCGGAATTGGAAGACGCGCTGGACTTAGGATCCAGTACTAATAAATGGTATGGGGGTTCGAGTCCCCCCTCTCGCATATATTTTTATGCGTATGGAGAAAAATAGATGCAGAATATTAAAATAAGCATTGAAGAAAAGGATATTGAAAAAGAGATGGATACCCTGGCTTCTGAATGGAAGAAAGATGCCATAATTTCCGGTTTCAGGAAGGGAAAAGCCCCGATTCAGTTAATCAAAAGTCATCTCAGGGGTAAATTACGCTCAGAAAGCGTCCAAAGACTAATTGAAGAACAAATAGTGTCTACCATAGATAAATATGAGCCATTCATCTATGGAGCACCTCAGTTAAAAAACATAAATGAATCAGAGAATAATGTTGAATTTGAAGCTTTAGTAGATGTGCCACCTGACATTGATATCAATTATGGTAAGATTCGATTGAACAAAGAAAAAAAAGTAGGGGAAATCGACATAAATAACGAACTAAAGCGCCTTCAGGAGATAAATAGTGAACTCCAATCTGTTAGTAGAGCTGCCAAAAGGGGGGATGTTGTATTCATAGATATAAAAACGAGTGACGAGAGTATCCCTAACTACTCCTTCACCATAAAGAGTGATTCATTTTCCCAAAAAATTAAAGGTCTAAAAACCGGCGAGGAAAAAGAACTGGAAACCAAGTTCCCCAAAGATATTCCAATTGAACATCTTGCGGGGAAAAAGGGTAAGGCGACAATAAAAATCCTTGAAGTGAAGGAACAAATTTTACCAGAGCTTAACGATGAATTTGCAAAGGATCTTGGATTTGAAAGTTTAGAGGAACTTAAATCAAATCTTAAAGAGGGGCTTAATGAAGAAGTAAAAGAGAATCAAAAAGACAAAATTAGGAGTGAAGTTCTCCAAAAAGCCTTAGATATAACCCCAGATATAGAAGTAAGTCCCACGCTTATAGAGATTCAAAAAAAAGAAGGATTATCTCCCGAAGAGGCAATTATGCGAGCAAAAGGATTGACATTAATTGATGCTATAGCAGTAAAAGAAGGTCTGTCGATTGAAGAAAAGGAACTGGATGAATGGATGGAAAGGTTAGCCGAATCAGAAGATAATGAATTGGAAGAAATGGGCGAAAGGGCTATTCGTTTTGTAAAACTCCAAATCCTGAGAAATAAAGCGCTTGACTTTTTAGTAGAAAAAGCCAAAGAAGGGGGTAACAATGAGTAATTCAATCTCAATTCCCTATGTTATTGAAAAAACAGCACAGGGAGAACGTGCTTATGATATATATTCCCGCTTATTAAAAGATCGCATTATCTTCGTAGGTTCTGCCATCGATGAATTTGCTGCAAATTCAGCGATTGCTCAGTTATTATTCCTTGAAGCGCAAGCTCCTGAAAGCGCTATATCTATCTATATAAATAGCCTTGGCGGAAGTGTTTCTGACGGGCTTGCAGTATATGACACAATACAATATATTCGCTGTCCGGTTCACACGATATCAATCGGGATCTCTGCTTCCATTGCGGCGGTTCTGCTTACGTCAGGAACAAAGGGAGAGCGTTATGCTCTACCCAACTCCCGTATACTTCTACATCAGCCATCCGGTGGAATTAGTGGAGTAGCTTCAGATATTGAAATACATGCAGACGAGATCATAAAAATGAGAGAAAGGATAAACAAAATTCTCTCAAAACACACAGGACAACCAATCAAGAAAATAAGAGGCGATACAGATAGGGATTTCTGGATGGACTCACACCAAGCCCTTGAATATGGTTTAATAGATGAGGTAATAGAAAGCAGGAAAGAAATCAATGAGAAAAGAGGTTAAGAGCGCATTCTGTTCCTTTTGTGGGAGGCCTTATTCAAAAAGTACAAGGTTAATAGCTGGTAAAGACGGATCTTACATATGTGAGGAGTGTGTTAAATTATTCGAAGATTTCCTGACAGATGAAGGAAAACCTTCACCAGTGAACATTTCCCATAGGATTTCAACTCCTCAGGAAATTAAAAACCATCTTGATGAATATGTAATTGGACAGGAGAAGGCAAAGAAAACCCTTTCGGTAGCTGTATACAACCATTATAAAAAGATAAAAAATAGGCCTGATGATGTTGAGATGGATAAATCCAACATCCTTCTGATAGGTCCCACAGGGGTTGGAAAGACATTTCTCGTCCAGATACTCACAGAGTTTCTAGATATCCCTCTTGCAATATCCGATGCAACATCACTCACAGAAGCAGGATATGTAGGCGAAGATGTTGAAAATGTGCTTGTCCGTCTCCTTCAAGCAGCAAATTACAATATTGAACTGGCTGAAAAAGGAATAGTATATATTGATGAACTGGATAAGATAGGAAGAAAGTCAGAAAATCCTTCAATCACCCGAGATGTCTCAGGTGAAGGTGTGCAACAGGCACTCCTCAAGATAATCGAGGGTTCCACAGTAAATATTCCTCCTAAAGGGGGTAGGAAACATCCAGAACAGGATTTTATTCGTTTAAATACGAAAAACATTCTCTTTATAGCCGGTGGTACCTTTGAGGGGCTCAAAAGAATAATAAAAGATAGACTGGAAAAGAATGCAATTGGGTTTAATGCACCCATTGACTTTGAAAAAGAGAATAATTCTTATAATTATATGCAGAAGGTAGAACCACACGATCTGATGCATTATGGACTTATTCCTGAATTAGTCGGAAGGTTACCTGTAATAGCAGTGCTTCATGAACTCTCAGTATCCGACCTTACCGATATTCTCACGAAACCCAACAATGCCCTCCTAAAACAGTACAAAAAATTGTTTGATTGGGATGGGATAAAGTTATCGTTCACAAAGTCTGCTATCCATGAGATTGCGAGGAAAGCCTCTGGAATGGAAACCGGGGCTAGAGCTCTGCGTGGAATAATTGAAGAACTCATGCTCGATCTTATGTTCTATCTCCCTCAGGAAAAGAATGTCAAAGCCTGTAAAATAAGAAAATCCACCATTACTAAAGGCGCATCTCCAGAGGTTATCCGCGAGAGGAAATTAAAGAAAGCACAATGAGCAAAAATTCTAATGGATCCTTGCCAGCAATTTCTCTGGCGGATACCATAATATTCCCAGGGATTACTTCTCCTGTAATTACAGTTAGAGAGGTATCCAAGATTGCCGTAACTGAATCAGTTTCTAACTATAATAGGAGCATTATCGTAGCGACTCATAAGACTCCCGAATTAGATTCAGCCACTGCTGACAACCTTTATAAAACAGACGTTCTTTCCAAAATCTTGAGTGTAATTCCTATTTCTGATGATGTTGTTCGCCGCAATATTGGTGGACTACGTAAAAAGCTGGTCGCTGCCCAAGGAGTTAATTTCTCTTGTGTAATCCTGCCAGAAGAAAACAGAGCAAAGGTTGAATCTTACTCTCATGAGATAAAAAAACAACTCAAATTGATTTTTGTCAATAACGTCACAGAAGTGGCTAATTATCTCTTTTCAGATGCATAGGTGGTCACCCTTCCGTTCAATTATTCTTGTTTATTTGACAATAATAATAATTGGAACGCTTCTCATTCTTATTCCAGCATCCTCTCATGGAGTTTCATTTATTGATGCATTACACACTGCTACATCAGCAGTATGTGTTACAGGATTGATCGTAAAAGATACTGCCTCTGATTTTACCCTGTTTGGCAAGGGCATTATTCTATTCCTAATCCAGATAGGAGGAATGGGGTATATGGCCTTTGCAACCCTACTTATGGTGATCTTCGGATTAAAACCTGATTCCAGGCAGGGGATGGTTATAAAGGAAGAATTTGGGTTATTCAGCCGGGATAAAATACCCCAATTCTTGCGCCTTGTCGTCCTGACAACCTTTACATTCGAGGCTTTGGGAATTATTTTGTTATACTTTGGGTTCATCAAAGCAGGATTTCCAGTGAATGAGGCAATTTCTCATGCAGTTTTTCAATCGGTAAGTGCATTTTGCAATGCAGGCTTCAGCTCATTCTCTACAAACTTAAGCGGTTTTCAGAATACACCCTTAGTTGCATGGACTGCTCCTTTCCTATTTATAGCTGGAGGTCTTGGGTTTATAGTCTTACAGGATATTTCAGGGCGGTTCAGAGGAAGAAAAAGACGCTTATCTGCGCACTCGAGAATAGTCTTTATCACCACTTTGATACTTATAGTTACTGGAACTATAGCAATTATGGCTCTGGAATCCGGGAATAAATTAGCCGATTTACCCCTGATGACCAAGTTCACTATTTCATTCTTTACTGCCACCACCCCAAGGACAGCAGGTTTTTCACTAATAAATATCGTAGATTTACTTCCAACAACTCTTCTCCTTTTGATAGTTTTCATGTTTATAGGTGCATCACCTGGTGGAACAGGGGGAGGTATAAAAACCACCACCTTTGTGATAATTAGCTTTTTCATCAGATCAAGGATAAAGGGAAGAAAATCTGTAAATATTGAAAAAAGGAGAGTTTCAGAAGAACAGGTTAATAAGGCATTGACACTATTTTTTATTTCATTAATATTAATTGTAGTTATGGTTGGAATATTGAGTTTTACTGAAAGAGATATAATAAAAGAAAGAGGGCTACTGCCAGTGATATTTGAAGAATTCTCCGCATTTGGAACTGTAGGATTATCCACAGGGTCAAGTGAAAAACCAACGCTTAGCCTCGTACACGACTTCTCCGCGGTGGGAAGATTGATTATTATTCTCACAATGATAGCAGGAAGGGTTGGCCCACTCACATTCACTGCAATGGTAATGCGAGATAAAGTTACTGAACTTTTCAAATATCCTCCTGCAAGGATACAGATAGGATGATCGGGAAAAAGAATTTAGAAAGGAGACAGCATATCGTTGTTGTAGGTCTAGGAACATTCGGGCTTACTGTCTCCTCGGAATTGGTTAAAAAGGGATGTTATGTTACAGCAATTGACAGGAGTGAAAAAATAGTAGAGATGGCCTCAGAATTCGCGTTAGATGTTATTGTTGCTGATGCCCGCGATAGAAAAACACTCGAAGAAGCAGGAGTAGCAGAAGCCGATGCAGCAATTGTATCGGTGGGAGAAGATCTGGAAGCCTCATTCCTTGCGACCTTACATCTTAAAGAATTCGGCATCCCTTACATAGTGACGAAGGCAACTTCAAAATCTCAGGGTGAAATTCTTGAAAAGATCGGTGCAGATAGAATCGTATACCCCGAGGAAGAGATGGCAGAAAAACTAGTAGAACAACTCTTCCATCCTAATATTATAAATTATCTCGAATTGACTGACGAAGTAGGCATTCTGGAATCTTTGACCCCTAATTCCTTTGTGGGAAAAACACCTAAGCAACTCTCCCTACGAAACAAATATGGAATAAATCTAATAGCGATAAAACGGAAGGTAAAAAAGAAGGGTGAAAATAATATAGTTGAGGAGGTGATGGAAGTACCATCCGCAGATGAGAAGATTCAAGAAGGGGATATCCTTATTGTAATCGGACATAAGGATTACCTTGAAAAATTTAAAAATATGCAGCGGGAGGTCAATGAGCCAGAAGGAAATTGAGAATTATAATATTGGAGATTTACTCACCAGTATTCCTACTTCTTTACTTCTTATAGACAATAATAAAGAAATCGTCAAGGCAAACCCTGCGGCTAAAAAACTACTTGGGGAAAGTATAGAATCCAGGAATATTGATGATATCTTTAACAGTAAAGAAGAGCGAATCTTTGATAAGGTCTTCTCTGGTGATACAATACAACGTTTAGAGGTAGAGGTTGACAATATTCCAATTGGCTTCAGTGCCAACCCCATATATAATGAGAAGAATGAAATCACAGGCGCAGTATTAATCCTCCGAGATCTAACCAAGATAAAAGAGATGGAGAAAAGTTTAAGAATCAAGGATCGGCTTGCAGTCTTGGGGGAAATGGCAGCTGGAATGGCTCATGAGATCAGAAATCCTCTTGCTGCAATTAAAGCCGGCATTGAATACCTGAGTAAAGACTTTAACAAGGGAAGCAAAGCCTATAACTATATCCAGATAATCCTTAAAGAAATTAATCGCCTTGACCATATCATCAGGGATATGACACTCTATGCCTCTTTAAAACCTTCTAATAAAACAGAAGTGAATTTAGAGAATCTAATAGGCAATTCAATAATCATGTTCCAGGAAGAATTAAAAGAGCGAAATATCAAGTTAGATGAACACTATAAGGGAAAACTTATATTCATCGCTGATGAGAATAAGATTATAACCGTGATAAACAATCTCCTTCTTAATGCAATTGAAGCTACAGAGAATAATGGAAAAATTGAGATATGGTCCGAGGAAAGGAAGAATGATATAAAGTTCATGATAAAGGACGAGGGGGCTGGAATACCAGAGGATATACTTCCAAAAATATTCATTCCATTCTTTACTACAAAAAGTAGAGGCTCAGGATTGGGTCTATCAATAATTAACAGGATTATACAAAATCATAATGGAGATATAAAAGCCTCCAACTGGGAAAAAGGAGCCTGTCTTTCAATTAGGATCCCAAAGGGATTATAAGGATCATAAATGAAAAGAAAAATACTAATAATAGAAGATGGAGAAAATCTGGCACAATTCTTAGAGAATATTTTGTTAGAACTAAATGAAGAAGGGGATGATGTATATACAATAAAAAAGGCTTTAAGTGCTAGCGATGGTATAAATTCGGCTTTGGATTTCAAGCCAGATGTTGTCCTTTTAGACCTTAAATTACCCGACAGTCCCGGCACTGAGGTACTCACTAAGTTAAAACAAGACGATAGAGATATGCAGGTTATAATAATGACAGGTCACGCATCCCTTGAAACAGCTGTCCACTCCGTACGTGAGGAAGCCTATGATTATATTCAAAAGCCCCTTCCCTCTGGGGATCATCTAAAAACTCTCGTGAAGAGAGCGGTGGATAGGCGTCAACTCCTCTTAGACAAAACAACCTTGCTTATTGAATTATCAGAAGCAAATGAATCCCTTGAAGAAGTAAATAAGGCTCTTAATAATGAAAAATTATTAGTCAACAAACGTTTAGAAGATAAGGTTAAAGAACTGTCCCGTCTAAATAAATTCTCTCATGCTCTACTTCGTTATCATGATTTGTTAAAGATGATCGAAGAGATACCCCAGAGGACTCTTGAAGTAACGCAGTCTGATGGTGCAATACTCATTTTAAAAGAAAGCGAAGATAATAAATTTACAGTCCATTCTACTGCTGGCGATGTATCCATTCCCCCTGGCGAACCCATAAAACTGAACGAAGAACCATTTGGGCTTGTTAACAATAAAGGTCCCTGGGCAACTGACGATTACATCTGTTGTCCACTGTCTTTCGGAAATGAACCACTAGGGGTTCTTGCAATAAATAAAAAGAAAAAAGAATTTTCTCCTGAACTAATAGAAACAATCTCCGCCAATCTATCGATCTCTCTACATGACGCAATACTTTACGACAGATTGAAAGCCAGTTATCTTGAAGCTGTTCTTTCTCTCCTTATGGTGCAAGAAACTGCTGATCCAAGTATACGGGAACATAGTCAGAGAGTAAGTAATCTATCCTTGAAAATATCAAATTTATTAGAACTCAGCAATAAAGAGAAAAAGGACGTCAGGTATGCTGCTCTACTTCACGATTTGGGGAAAATCAGTCAGAAAAAGGTTGATTCAGCTGCACTGGCTATGAAGATAATAAGTCCATTTAAATTCTTAAAAAGTAGTCGAACTATCCTTAAACACTTATATGAGAATTATGATGGCTCAGGTAAACCTGATAATCTCCGCGCAGAAAATATTCCTATTGGTTCAAGAATAATACGCGTTATAAAAAAAGTTGAAACCCTACTTTCCGAAAAGAAAACCCCTGAGGAGATTATATCAGAAATCGAACGGGATAGTGAATCTATCTACGACCCGGAAATAGTAAAAGCAATTAAAAAAATATTATAACAGCAGGGTATGCCATCTTACAGGACCGTTGGAGAGTACTGGAAGAGCAAATTCGGTGAAAAGGTCTATCGTATTAGTATTGACGCCGGGTTTACCTGTCCTACAAGAGATGGAACTAAGGGTAAAAACGGTTGTATTTTCTGTGATGAAAAAGGTAATAGACCACATTATGTAGAACCGTCTCTCACTGTATCAGAGCAGGTTAAAGCAGGAATTGAAAGACTAAAAAAAAGGGGAATCTCCAAATTCATAGCCTATTTTCAGGCATACACAAACACATACGCGCCCACTTCAATCCTACGAAAAAAATATTATGAAGCATTAAAATTTCCAGAAGTAGTAGGGATTTCCATCTCAACGAGACCGGATTGCATTAATGAAGAAAACCTTGATCTAATAGAGGAAATTGCAAAAGATTACTACACTATCATTGAACTGGGTGTTCAGTCAGTCCATCAGAAATCTCTTGATAGGGTGAGTAGAAGCCATTCTGTAGAAGATAGTCGAGAAGCAATCAAGATGATAAAGGAAAGGGGAAATATTGAAATTGTCGCCCACCTTATTATTGGTTTACCTGGAGAAGATGAAGATGCTATTATAGAGACTGCAGACACTATAAGAGAATGGGATGTCGATGGGGTAAAATTACACCATTTATATGTAGTGAAGGGAACTGTTCTTGAAAAAGAATATAGGGAAGGCAAAATAAAGGTTTTTGAAAATCCAAAAGAATATGCAAGGATTGCAAGAAAGGTAATAGAGCATCTATCTCCCTCTATTATAATTCACCGATTCCAAGGTTACGCCCCAAAGGAAGAATTAATTGCTCCGGATTGGACATCTAATCGTTTTATAGCAAGGCAGCTCATTCTTGGACGATAAGAGTCCTAGGTCCGAAGTCCTAAGTCCGAGGTCAAGATTTCAAATAACGAATAAAGCCACTTATTAGACTTTTTACTTCTTCAGCAGCTGAATATATTTTATTAAATTCGTCTTTAGTTATATATTTCTGATCTAATGCAACATAAAGATGTGATTGTACTTCAGTTGTTGACCTAAAACCATATCTCAAGAATCTTATAAAGTCCGCATCAGTTTCCGTATCAAATCCTTCGGCTATATTTGCCATAATAGAAACTGAAGAACGTTGGATCTGGTCTCTTAGTCCAAAATCTTTATTAAAAGGTTTATTCGAGGTAGCTTTGTAAATACTGTTTGTTAATTCACGGGCTTTTTTCCATGACTGAATATCCTCAAATCTTTTAATCTTGCCTATATAACCTCCTTTTAGGGATAAAGATAATTTAAAAGTATAGTAATGTCAAATATTTTATCTATTTTATAGCAAGAATAAGATCGAATACCATTTAATGAGTTACTTTCAATCGACTTCGGACTTCGGACTTTCATCTTTTGTTTTGTGACTTCGGACTTCGGACTATTTTGACTTTTCCTTACACCTTGACAAACATGCAAATAAAAGTATATAAACCTTGTGGCGCCATCGTCTAGCCCGGCCTAGGATACATGGTTCTCAGCCATGTGACCGGGGTTCAAATCCCCGTGGCGCTACCATTGTTTTTGGGGAGTCGTCTAATGGTAGGACACAGGACTCTGGATCCTGGAGTTAGGGTTCGAATCCCTGCTCCCCAGCCACCACAGAAGAACCGAGGAATTGTCGGAAAAAATCTTAGAAAAATTCCCCACTGCACCACCACAAAAGGGGCTCTCTTTTTTAAAAGAATACCTGGAAAGAGAATAATTTAAAGAGGTTGAAGAAAAAGAAGAAATAAAATCAAAAGGCTTTAGATGCGAAAAAGTTAATTGCCTATTTTGTAAAACAAAGTTCGAACCGGTTTTTTGAAGAATTTTTGATAATTCTTCATAATTTTTCTCCTGATACGCTTTGCCTATGGAATTACAGGTATTTATGACATCCCGTGAAAGTTCGAACCAACTGCACTGCCCACTCTCGATTTGCTCCAATTTTTGTTCTAATTCCACTTTTCTCTCAATAAACTCCTGTTTTTTCCTTCTATAATCCACTTCTCCAATAACACCGGATAAATAACCATCAAGAAGTTTGTCCATCATGACTTTTATTTTTTCTAGTTCTTCTTTCACGTGATTTTTGCTTTTTTCTAAATTGTTTTCCTCTTTATCCAATAACTTATCATAATAAACAAAAATCTTATCTCGTGTCCCATCGTTAATACAGATTTTTGATAGAGAAAATAAAATCTGATTGGCAAGCTCTTTTTGCTCAACGTACCTCTCTGAGCATTTTCCCTTTCGTTTAGTGCAGTGATAATAAATATATTTATCTTTTTTATTTTCAGCGGTTATCATTGCTCCACATTCACCACACCTCATATAACCTCTGAAAGGAAAAGTATATTTTTTCTTTCTTGTCGGACTTGAGCGTTTCTTCATAACTTCCTTACATTTATCATAAAGTTGTTTGCTAATTATTGGCAGATGGACACCCTCATACATTTCCCCTTTATATTTAAAAACTCCATAATAAAAGTGATTCATTAGAATATCAGGAATGACACCTTTTACTATATCCTTTCCATATTTACCTTTAAGACCTATCTTTTTTGCAAAAAGGCAAAGGTCGCCATACGAATAATTTCCAGTTGAATACAATTCAAATAGTTTTTTGACAAGATGTGATTTCTCTTCGTCTAAAATTATCGTATGTGTTCTAAGGTCATTAAGATATCCCAGAGGAGCCCAACCGGGATATTCACCTCTCTTGACTTTCTCTCTCAGTCCTCGTTTAACATTTTCAGAAAGATTATCAACGTAATATTTTGATTGACCGAAAGCTATAGAGAGCATAAATTTTCCATAAGCATTATTTTGAAAAGTAAACGTAGAAAATTTCAAGTCTTTAATCTTTCCGGTATCAACGAGATAAATTATCCTTCCCCCATCAATCGAGTTTCTTGCAAGTCTATCAGGATGCCATGACAATATTCCATTAGCTTCTCCTTTTTCGATTAAGGAAAGCATTTCGTTAAAAATTTCCCTTCCGGGTTCTTTAGCCGTTTTAGATTCGACAAATTCTTTGATTACTGAAAGTTTTTCTTTTTCAGAAAGATTTCGAAGTTCCCTTAATTGCGAATTGATGGAAAGAACCTGTCTATCTACTTCATCCGTAGATTTCCTAACATAGATAAAATATTTAATCATCACTTAAATCATATTAGTAATATAAATTTAGTCAAGAGATAGCACTTATAGCAAAAATCAAGACCTACTCATCCTTTGTTTTCCATTGACAAAAAAGAAATAAATTTTACAATATTATTATATAAAATTTTGCCCACATTAGAAAAAAGGAGATAAAAATGGAGCGAATATTTGGAGAGTACTTAGAGCTCTTGAATAACTTTAATTTCAAGAAATTTCAAAATGAACTGTCTCAAAGAATGTATGATACTTTAGCCCAAGGGTACACCTCCAGTGAGAATGAAGTCTCTATTGTTAACAGGTTAGTAGAAACAATTAACAATTCAAAATTCAATAAATTTAGATTCTACGCTCAAAAAATACATGGAGCAAGATCCTTTGTGGAATTTAACTATAGGGATAAACCAACAACAAAAGAGATTGCTGACATGGTGGTTATTAGTATTGCTTCATATAAAAGAGAGCGCATTTTACAAAAAGTTACATTTATTCAAAACAAATTAGATCACAACAAAAAATGGATGATAGAT
>Ga0315541_1000341_pt1 | contig 49598 bp, 49 predicted proteins | sample SalMarSW160190MG_FD_203095 | JGI IMG/M metagenome (GOLD analysis project Ga0315541, IMG submission 203095) | Salt marsh sediment microbial communities from the Plum Island Ecosystem LTER, Massachusetts, United States - Salt Marsh Sediment SW1601-190 ...
GATGCTGTCCCAGTCCTTCTGGGAGATCTCTTCGAGCGGCCGACCCACCTGGCCCAGCACGCCTCCGGCGTTGTTCACCAAGACGTCGATTCGCCCGGTTGCGTCGAGGGCGCCTTCGACCCAGGCCTGCACCGCGTCCCGGTCGGTGACGTCCACCACGGAGACCGTGCACGCTTCGCCCGCGACCTTCGCCGTCTCGCCCAGGTTCTTCGCGTCGCGCCCGCAGGCGAACACCCGGGCGCCGCGGAGGGCGAACGCCGCCGCAATGCCCCGGCCGAACCCGTGGCTTCCACCCGTCACCAAGACGGTCCGTCCCTCGAATGTCGCGCTCACGCTCCCCATCCTCCTTCCAGCAACTCGCGGGTTTCCGCCACGGCGATGTCCCAGATGGCCAACAGCTCGACGTCGGGGCGCTCATAGTAGCCGCCGAACGAGCCATCTCCCAGGCGCTCCCGGAACGCCCGGGGCGTCATGTCCTCCCGCCCGGTGAGATCCACCGGGGACTTGTGGGTCTTGGGGGGCGATGCCGTCGCCACCCGGGTCCACGGGAAACCCTCCATCCAGGACGCGTGTGACGCGGCCTGGTCGATGGCCTTCACCGCAGCCCACGTGCGAGGAGATTTCCACCAGTCGTGCCACTGCAGCTTCACCCCGGCCTGGGACGCGGCCCAACTCTCCAGCGCCGGGCGCGCCGCCGAGTTCCCACCGTGCCCGTTGACCACGAGGAGGCGATGGAAGCCGTGGGCGTGAAGGGAGCCGAAGATCTCCGTGAGAACCCGCTCGTAGGTCCCCTGCGAGAGAGTCACCGTGCCGGGGAAGGCCATGAAGTACGGCGTGATCCCATACGCCAAGGCCGGAAACACCGGGATCCCCAGAGGCCCGGCGGCGTCCGCCGCAACCTTCTCCGGGAGAATGGCATCCACGCACAGGCTCAGGTAGGCGTGCTGCTCCGTGCTTCCCAGGGGAACCACGCAGCGGTCGTCGTGCTTCAGGTATTCCTCGACCTGCATCCAGGTCGTGTCCGAGATGCGCATCGTGCACTCCTCACATGAGATCGGCTCGGCGGAGGGCCGCGGCGGCGGCCCTGGCGATCTTCTGTTGGGCGACGGGGACCGCCACGGGCCAGGGCCCTTCCAGCGGTACCCACCGATGATTCTCGTCCTGGGCAGCCTCTCCCGCCAGAACCACGGGACGGTACGTGACGGCCAGGTGTGTGAGGCGGTGCGGCACGGGCGTGATCACCAGCCCCGGGGCCCGGCTCGGCTGAGCGCCCGTCGAGCGAGCCGCATACCGCGCCGCACGTCGGATCCCGCCCGGCGACGTACCCTCGTCCACCTCCCGGTCCGGGAACGCCCACAGCCCTCCCAGGAGCCCTCCCTCGGGACGCCGCACCAGGAGCCCTCGCTCTCTTCCGTCCACCACGACGGCGGCGGCGAGCGTCCGGACCACCACCTTCCGAGTGCCTGGGGGAGCCGGGCGAGCCTCCTGCGTGCCGGCGGCGCGGGAGCGGCACCAGGTCCCCAGGGGGCACGCCCCACAATCCGGGGCACGAGGCGTACACAGGGTGGCTCCCAGGTCCATGAGCGCCTGGTTCCAGTCCCCCGGCCGCTCCGGGTCCACCCAGGCGTCGGCCAGGGCTCGGAGACGGCGGGGCGGGAGGCTCGCGTCGTCGTGGAGCCGGGACAGGACCCGTCTCACGTTCCCGTCGGCGGCCCCGACCCGGTGGCCGAAAGCGATGCTGGCCACCGCCCCCGCGGTGTACTCCCCGATCCCGGGAAGCTCCCTCAGCTCCCCGTAGACAGAGGGGAGGATCCCGGCATAGCGCTCCCGCACCACCCGGGCGCCGGCGTGGAGCCCTCTCACCCTCCGGTAGTACCCCAGCCCCTGCCACTCGAGAAGCACGTCGTCCACGCTGGCGTCGGCCAGCGTCGCCACGTCCGGAAACCGCTCCAGCCAACGCCTGTAGTACGGTATCACCGTCTCCACGCGGGTCTGCTGCAGCATGACCTCCGACACCCAGACCCGATAGGGATCCCGCTCGCCGCGCCAGGGTAGGTCGCGACGGGTGCGGTCGTAGTGGGACAGGAGCGCGCGGCGGGCCGCGCGCATCCGGCCGGGTGGAAAGCCGGGCGCCGGGTCGTGGGCGTCTGCGGGACGACTCATGGCGCCCAAGGTACCCCGCCGGCAAACTCTCGCCTACCACAAGGCCCCGCGCCGTCGCGTCGGACCATGCTTCCGTCCGAAGTGTCCCGTCGGGCGCCTGGCCGCCATCATTCCCGTGAGACCCCGTCGGCATTTGATTTCGGGGTCATTCCAGCACGACATGATGGACCTCGTGAGGAGGAAGATGGGGAGGATAGCGTGAAATCATTCATCGTGGCCATGCTCCTCGCCGCATCCGCCGCCGGATGCGTGAGGGAGCCGGAGGGCCCACCCGAAGTGCCCCTGCTTCCCGGCGGGTACCGATTGAGGCTGGACAGCAACCGTGTGGATCCAGGCCAGTTCGTCACCGAGGAGACCCCCGATGGGATCCGTGTGACCACAGGCCCGGGGGGGATCGTCTGGCGCCCTCCGGACACCGTCTCCGTGGGCGACTTTCGGGCTGAGGCCACTTTCACGCTCATGGGGGCGCCCGTGGCATACCGCGAGGGTTACGGCGTCTTCGTGGGAGGGCGGAACCTGGACGGCCCCTCTCCTCGCTACCTCTACCTCATGGTCCGAGCTACCGGCGAATACATGGTGAAGCGCCGCGTGGGACAGGCCACGGAGACCATCGTGGATTGGCAACCCCACGCTTCGGTGCTTCCCGTGGCGGAGGACGGGGATACGCCGACGAACGTCCTGGCCATCGAAGCGGTGGACGGAGAGACGCTCTTCCTCGTGAACGGCACCGTGGCCTTCCGCATGCCCATCGAGGAAGCGGAGCCCTTCGGAGTGGCGGGGCTTCGGGTCAACCACCGCCTGGATCTGATCGTGGGAAGGTGGACACTGGGACCGCCTTCGCCGGAGGCGCCTACGGCATCCGTGCCTTGATCTCCCGGAGCTCGGCGGCGGCCCAGTCCCCCTCCGGCGTCCCCGCCAGCTCCTCGGCCATCCGCGCCAGGTCCGGAAGCGCCCGCTCGGGTGCGCCCATCCGGTGGGTGTAGAGCTCCACCAGCTCCTTCCGCACCAGCAACGCCATGCCGGCAGGCGGCGTTGCCTCGCGGAGCGCGCGGCGGAACCAGCGGGCCGCGTCCTCGGGCTTTCCGAGATGATCGCGGTAGATCCGCGCAATCCTCAGGTAGGGTGCGGCCTCAGACGGATCCTCCGCCACGGCGAGCTCGAAGACGTCCACGGCCTCCTGGTACATCCCCCGGGCCACCAGAGACTCGGCCTGGGAGTATTCCTTCTTCCGGGGGGTCGCCCCCGACGAGGGCGCGTACAGGGTGGAGGCGGCAGCACCCGCGGAGCTCACGACCAGAAGGGTGCTCAAGCTCACGAAGAGCCAGCCGCCGAGAACGCAGATCACCGCCACCCAGGACGGCGCTCCCTTCTGCACCAGGAAGAACCCCAGCAGCACTCCGAGGGCGCCTCCGAACAGGCCGAAGGTCAGGATCCGGATCCGTGTCACTCTCTCGGCCGCGTCCGTGTCCTTGAGCCCTCGTTGCTTCGGCGGCTCCGAGAAGGTGCGGCGGGGGCGCGGATCCACGGTGCGGCCTCTACTCGGAGGTAGCGCCGTTCCGGTCTTCGGAGGCCAGCCGCTTCAATTCGCGGGACCGCTTGCCGAGCCACAGGCCCACGCCCCCCACCATCCCCAGGGGCACCACGCTGAGAAAGACAGTGGTGGCGAGGAACGCGAAGCGGTTCTCCTCCCGTGGGTCGAAACAGACGGGGCAGGCGTGCGCCACGTCGGGGACCGCCAGGACGAGGAGGAGTGCCAGCGGGAGAGCCCACGATCGGCGCATCACAGGTACATCCGGAAGTAGAGGACCGGCCACACCAGCACGACGAAGTACCAGAAGATCTCAACCGCAGCGAGCTGCGCCCCCGTGAGCCGCTCGCCCCTGAGGCGCCACCACGCCCATGCCAGAGCTCCGATGGCGGCCAGCGCGTGGACGCCGTGGGTCCCCACGATGAGGTAGAAGAAGGCGCCGTACGTGCTGGACGTCATGGTGAGCCCCTCGCCCAGGAGCGCCACCCACTCGCGGCCCTGGAAGGCCACGAAGAACGCCCCCAGGATCACCGCCGCCGCCATGGGGGCCAGGGCCCGGCGGGGCTGCTTCCGATATGCGAAATGGGCGAGGACCAGGGCGAGCCCGCTGGCCAGGAGCGCCGCCGTATTCACGGCGGTCTCCTCCACCGGGAGCCGCGGCTGCCCGAAGGGCGGCCACATCTGCCCTGCCGAGCGCGACTTCACGATGGTGTGCGCCGAGATCATGCCCGAAAAGAGCATGACCTCGGTGAACACGAACAGCAGCATGCCCATGGCCTCGTCGGACGCGAGCTTCCGACGAGGTGCAGGCTCCGCGCGGGAGCCCCGGGAGAGGGCCACGGTATCCACGAGCGGGGTGGGACCCCGGCTATTTCTTGAAGGTCTTGATGTACGCCACCAGCGCCCGGGCCTGGGCCTCGTTGTAAAGGCCGCCCCACGCCGGCATGAGCGCCGACTTCCCCACCGAAGCCCCACCCTCCCGGATCACCTTCACCAGATGGTCGTCGGTCCGTGAGGCCCAGAACGCGGCGTCGCCGAAGTTGGCGGGCTTGGGGTTGAGCGCCGCGGCGCCCGGCCCGTCGCCGGCTCCAGCGGGTCCGTGGCAGGTGGTGCACACCGTGCCGTAGGCGTTCTTCGCATCGAAGGTCTGCTCGGCAGGAACTGCCGCCACCGCCTCCCCTTCCACGCTCCCCGCGGCGTGCTCGGCCGTCGCCGCATCCCCGGCGGCGTGGTGCGGCGCCTCGATGCCGCGAGCCGTGGCGGCCAGCGCCGCGTCGTTGACCCAGCGGTGCCCCTCGTGCTTCATGACGTCGGGAGCCACTCCCGCGAAGAGCAGGAACATGAGCACCACGGACGTCGCCAGCATCCATTTCATGATGCGCTTCTCCCATCTGAGGTGCATGAAGTTCTGCAGCACCAAGCTCGACTTGACCAGGGCGATTCCGAAAGCCGTGATGAGCGTGACCCACCCGATTCCGAACTCGGGGCCCAGGACGCTCACCACCAGCAACCCCAGGAGGACGAAGTAGATCTTCTTGTAGTTGGGGTGCTGGGCGCCGTGGCGCTCACCCTTGGGGTCGGTGTGACCGGGCATGTCTGTCACCTACTTGGCGATGTACAGCAGGGGGAACAGGAAGATCCAGACCACGTCCACGAAGTGCCAGTAGATGCCGATAAGCTCCACCCGCTGGAGCTCCCGGCCCCTGGCGGCGTCCGCCGCGATGAACGCCATGATGACGGCGCCGGCGATGACGTGGGCGGCGTGCAGACCGGCAGCCGTGTAGTAGAAGGACCAGAAGCCGTTGCTGGTGATGGTGTAGCCGTGGCTGATCTCGTACGACCACTCGAAAGCCTTCACGACGAGGAAGATCAGGGCCCCGGCGATGGTCATCATCAGGTACTTCGCCGCGAGCTTCCCGTCGCCGTTCTCCGCGGCCTGGTGCGCCAGCACCGCCGTGAAGCTCGAGCTCAGGAGCACGAAGGTGTTGAAGGCGCCGATGTAGGTGTTGGTCACCGCCGCGGCGTTGGCCCACTCGGGATGACCCAGGCGGAACATGAGGTACGAGGCGAGGAGGCCGCCGAAGATGACGACTTCGGAGGCCAGCACCCACCAGATGGCCAGACGGCCGGTGGGGATCCCGGTGGCGCTGCGCGTGGTGGCGATGGGCTTCTGCACGGTGCGTGGACCTCAGTTGGGCAGGTTCTGGGGCCAGTAGTCCTCGGCGCGGTCCGGATGCGAATACTCGTACGGGCCGCGGTACACCTTGGGCATCTGGTCGGGGGGCCAATTGCCGTGGGGAGGCGGGGATTCCGTCGTCCACTCCAGGGTGTTGCTCCTCCAGGGGTTCCGGTCCGCCTTCGGCCCCTTCCGCATGCTGTGGAAGAGGTTGTAGAAGAACGGGATCTGGAACAGGAGCATCACGATGAGCGAGACCGTGGCGACGATGCGCAGGGGCTGCATCTCCGCCAGCTCCGGGAAGTTCTGGAAATTGTAGATGCGGCGGTGCTGGCCGCCGAGCCCCAGCACGAAGAGCGGGATGAAGATGAAGTTGAACGGGATGACCGTGCCCCAGAAGTGGATCTTGCCCAGCGTTTCGTTCATCATCCGCCCGAACATCTTCGGGAACCAGAAGCTGAGCGCCGCGAAGGTGCCGATGATGGCGATGGGGAAGAACGTGTAGTGGAAATGCGCCAACACGAAGTACGTGTCGTGCAGGTAGATGTCCGCGCCGCTGGCCCCCAGGAAGATCCCCGTCACCCCGCCGATGAGGAACTCGGCGATGAACGCCAGCGCCCACAGCATGGGGGTGGTGAACGTGATGGACCCGCCATAGAGCGTGGCGATTATCACGAACAGCAGCTCGGCGATGGGTACCGAGATGAGCAGCGTCGTGACCGTGAAGACATTGGCCATGCGCGGGTCGATCCCGGCGACGAACTGGTGGTGCGCCCACACGAAGAAGCTCAGCACGCCGGTGGCCACCGCGGTGTAGAGCATGATCTTGTAGCCGAAGAGCTTCTTGCGAGCGAACGTGGCTACGATCTCGATGACGATGCCGATGGCGGGCAGGAGCACCACGTAGACCTCCGGGTGCCCGAAGAACCAGAAGAGGTGCTGCCAGAGGATGGGGTCGCCGCCCCGAAGCGGGTCGTAGAACCCGGTGCCCAGCGTCTGGTCGAAGAGAAGCATCACGGCGCCGGCCATGAGCGGCCCCACCGACAGCATGAACAGGATGCTGGCGATGACGATCATCCACGCCACCAGGGGGATGTCGTAGGCCTTCATGCCCGGGGCCCGGGCGTTCATGAGCGTGACGATGAAGTTGATGCCGCCCAGGAGGAACGCCACGAACTCCAGCGCCACCGCCGAGAGCCAGAGCGTCGACCCGAGCCGCGTGAGGTTGTAGTTCTCGTTGGCTGACAGGGGCGGGTAGGATGTCCACGCGCCCCCGAAGCCACCGCCCTCCACGAACAGCGACGCCAGGATGAGGATGGCGCTCGCCAGGAAGATCTGGTAGGAGAGCCGGTTGAGGCGCGGAAACACCATGTCGTCCGCTCCGATCATGAGCGGGATGAGGTAGTTCCCGAAGGCTGCGATGAGCACGGGCATCGCCACCCAGAAGATCATGATGGAGCCGTGGTTCGTGACCAGGGCGTTGTACTCGCCGGGAGACACCACGCCGAACCCCGGAACCGAGATGCCCGGGAAGGCGAGCTGCATGCGGAACACATACGCCATCAGGCCGCCGATCAGCCCCATGAACATCCCGGTGAAGAGATATTGCATGCCGATGATCTTGTGGTCCGTGGACCAGATGTACTTCAGGATCCCCTCCGGGCCGTGATGCCCCTGACCGTGGGCCTCGTGTCCGTGGGTCTCCACGGTGGCTGCCTGAGCCATCGTCGCTGTCCTCTCCCTACTGAGCGCTGACGGAGTTGTTCAAGGCGATCCAAGCCGCGTGCTCGGTCGCGTCCTGCACGTTGATTCTGCCGAGCATCACGCCGTGCCCGATGCCGCAGATCTCGGCGCACTGGATGTCGAAGGTCCCCGCCACGGTGGGGTGGAACCAGCCCGTGATGGTCCGGCCGGGCACCGCGTCCTGCTTCAGGCGGAAGACCGGGACCGAGAAGCTGTGGAGCACATCCCGGGACTGGAGCTGGAAGTGGTAGGTCTTGTCGGCTGCCACGTACAGGTCGTCCGTGGTCCAGATGTCGTCGCCCGTGTCCAGCTCGTTGTCCAGGCCGGGGTGCTGGAAGATCCACGCCCACTGCTGGCCGATGACGCGCACGGTGGCGTCGGCCTCGGGCAGGTGCTGCTTGACGTTGTACCACACCTGCACGGCGCCGATGATGATGAAGACGTCGCACACCAGCACCAGCGCGTGGGGGATGGTGACCCAGCGCTTGAGGTGCTTCTCCTTGCCCGTGATGTACTGGGACTTCACGCCCGGCTTGGCCCGGAACCTCCAGATGAGCCAGAAGAAGATCCCCTCGGCCAGAAGGAACCAGAATCCCACCAGCACCGTCACGAGCAGGATGAGCCCATCGATGGAGTGGGCGTAGGACGATGCCTGCTGGATGAGTCTCTCGACCATGGATCGGGCGTCCGCTCAGGTCAGAGGATGAAGACGAACACGGCACCGACGAACAGCACCGTGCTGAGCAGGGTGATGATGAACGTTTGCTCGGCGTCGATGAGAGCCGGGTTCAGCTCATCGGGCGGGGGTGCCAGCGACGGGTCGTCGTGGGCCACGGGTGCCTTGGTGGGTTCGCTCATGAGTGGCTGGGCCTACTGGAGGGTCTGGAGGTAGGCGACGACGTTGGCCATGGCCGCGTCGTCGAGCATCAGCGCGTTGGGCCGCATGGTGGCTCCCCAGGTGTCCGCGGGGTTCGCGCCGCGCCAACCGGCCTTGAACTTGTGGAGCTGGGCGAGCAGGTACCAATCGCTCTGCCCCACCAGGGGCGGCGCATGCACCGCCTCGTTCCCTTTGCCGTCAGGGCCGTGGCACGCCGCGCACACCTGATAGACCGCCTGGCCCGCCTGGACGTCTCCTCCCTCCAGGACCGGCGCGGGGTCGGTGGGAGCCATGCTGGCGACGAACCCCGCCACGGATTCCACGTCGCCGGCCAGGTCCAGGGACCAGGACATGGACTTCATGCGGATCCCGGTGGTGTCGAACGCCGCCCCTCCGCGTTGGCCGGTCTGGAACTTCTCCAACTGCGCCTGCACGTACCACTGGGGAAGCCCGGCGATGGCCGGGGCCGCCAGCGTCCGGTTCCCCCCGCCGGTCTCGCCATGGCAGGGAGCGCACGTGTCATAGAGGGCCTGGCCCCGGGCCAAGCCGGGGGCGGGGGTCCGGTTGCAGGCTGCCGCGCCCAGTGCCAGCAGCACCACCACGGGAACCGGCCTGCTCCATGCTCGCGCCATGTTCCTCACCTGGATGTGTCCGTATCCCGGCCCGGGGGCACGTGGCCCGCGGGCCTGCTGGTGTCCGTCCACGGCCGACGGCTCCGCCACCCCGGAGCAGGAACCCCGAGGGAGGCGGCCGATGGCCTACGGCTGAGTCAGATTCCCTTCAGCGGAATTGCTTCATCGATGAGCATGATGGGGATGTCGTCCCGAACCGGGTAAAGCAGAAGCCCGTCCTCCCGCACCAGTCCTTCCCGGACGGACTGGGTAACGGGCCGTCCATCCTGGCTCTTCACCCTACCCTGGTCGATGGCCGTGTTCAGGCGCGCCAAGAGGGCCTCGTCCGCCTGGCGGACGGGTTGCTTGGTCTCCGGACACACGAGGATGTCCAGAAGCTCCTGAGCGACCATGTCGGAACGACTCCTCGGCGCACGCTCCGGCGCCTGCCATCGTGCTCTCCCCTGCAGGCAGGTCCCAGGTGGGGCATAGACTCCCCTCTGGGCTGCGTCGCAGAGCTGGTTAAGTTATCAGCATCCGCGGATTCACGGGAGGGCCCGTTCTTCGCGCAACCACCCGGGAGCATGGAGGAGCCCCTTGGCCACGGTCCGGAAGTCGGCAATCGCGATGGCCCTGGTGGTGCTCGCCCTCTCGGGGTGCGCACCGGCCGAGGGCAACAGCACCCCCGACCGGGAGGCGGTGGAAGCGGCCTCCACCGGCCAGGTTTCCGGCGGGGCCCAGGCGCCCCGGGCCAGACCCGCGCCGGGGCGGGCCTGGGTGATCTTCGGCGCCGACACGGTGGTGGCCGAGGTGGCCCGTACCCCTGAGCAGCGCGCGGAAGGCCTCATGTACCGCCAGGAGCTCCCCGACGGCACGGGAATGCTCTTCGTCTTCGAGGACAACGTCGTCCGCTCGTTCTGGATGCAGAACACCTACCTGTCCTTGGACATCGCCTTCCTGGACCCCGCGCTCACCATCGTGGACATCCAGCAGATGGAGCCCATGACCACCGACAACCACGACAGCACGGCGCCGGCCATGTTCGCCCTGGAGGTTCGGCAGGGGTGGTTCGCCGAGCGGGGAATCGCCGTGGGCACTCGCGCTCAGGTGGTGTTCGGTATCCAGTAGAGGCCGACCCCGCCGCACCCGCCCCCCACCTCGCCGCGCTCCGGCGGCCGCCGAGTCAGCTGACCGTTTCCCGGAGCACCTGCACGAGTGCCTCCATGTCCCCCCCGTCGTTGTAGACGTTGGGAGAGAGGCGCAGCGCGCTACCGCGGAGCGACGCCACCACCTTCCCTCGCTCCAGCGCCGCTTTGAGCACGGCCAGGTCGATCCCCGCGGGCATGCGCAGGCCGAACAGGTGGGCGGCCCGCCACTTCGGGTCCTCCACCGAGAACCCCAGGGAGGCCGCCTCCTCCAGCGCCCGGGCGGTGAGCGCGGCGCAGTAGCTCTGGATGCGCTCGGGCTTCCAGCCGTGGATGAGCTTCAGCGACGCCACGCTCATGGGAACGAGTGCGAAGTTGGACCGTTCGGCCACGTCATACCGCAGCGCCCCCGGCTGGTACCCGTCCCGGTAGCGGACCAGCTTCGGGAAGTCCTCGCTCTTCTCGCGGCCGATCCAGGTCTCCTCAAGAGGCACGCCGTCGTCGAAGCGGGGCCCGTAATACGCCATCCCCACGGAGTACGGCCCCAGGAGCCACTTGTAGCCGGCCACCACGAGGGCGTCGGGCTGCACCTCTCCCACGTCGAAGGGAAGGGCTCCCACCGACTGGGTCCCGTCCACCACCAGGGCCGCTCCCACCTCGCGGCACTTGCGTCCCACCTCCACCAGGTCGAAGCGGGTCCCGTCGGTCCAGTGGACGTGGGGCACCGCCACCACCGCCGTGCCTGAGTCGATGCAGGCGAGCAGGGCTTCGTTCCAGGCCTCCCCCCGCCCCGGGCCTTCGGGCGGTGTCGCGAACCGGGCCTCGGCGCCGCTCTCGGCGGCGAGCCGCGTCCACGCGTGAACGTTGCCCGGGAACTGCTCCTGGGTGAGGACCACGTTCTGTCCGCGCCGCACCTTCAGGTTCTTCGCCGCCGCCGCGACGCCGTACGACACCCCGGGGATGAGGGCCACGCGCCGGGAGTCGGCCACGCCCACGAGGGAAGCGAACAGTCTTCTCAACTCGTCGCTCGTGTCGAAGAAGTCGGCCGCGTGGATGTCCACCGGAACGCGCTTCCTGCGCAGCGCCTGGATCCCCACCTCCTCCGTCACGTTGGGGAGGGGACCCATGTAGGCGCAGTTCAGGAAGTGGAGATCCTCAGGCAGCCCGAAGGCCTCGCTCTGGCAGCCAAGCGGCTCGCTCATGTCAGTCATCATCCCATTGGCGCGCGTGGCGCGCCACGTATGCTATGAGGCCAAGGAACCCGACGCCCACCACCACGAGACCCACGATCTCGAACGTGCTCACGCCAGCTCCCAGCCCACGGTGTCGGCATCATCCGGGCGCACGAGGACTACGTCGCCCGGATCCTGCGGGTTCACGACGCCAAGGACCAGGCACTCGCTGGCCAGGCCGGCGATGCGCTTCGGCGGGAAGTTCACCACCGCCAGCACGCTCGTCCCCACGAGCTCGGCAGCGGTGTAACGGCGCGTCAGTTGCGCCGATGAGCGCAGCACCCCCACCTCCCCACCGAAATCCAGAGTGAGCCGGAAGGCCGGCTTGCGCGCTTCGGGGAACGGCTGCGCCTCCAGCACCGTGCCGGCGCGCACCTCCAGCGCCAGGAACGTGTCGAAGGCAGTCTCGCGCTTCCTCATCCGACGCCGGGGATGAGCGCGAAGAGCAGGGCGGTGACGAGGAAGATCGACATGACCACGACGGCGGCGCCCCTGAAGCCGCGCCGGGGGTGGATGGCGTGGGCGCCCTGGGCCACCACCAGCCAGGCCCAAGCCTGGGACAGGTCGAGCATCTTGGCGACCCTGGCCAGATACCCCTCCGGGAGGAAGTACAGGAAGGAGCCGACGTTGAGGGTCAGCTGGGGATCCTCCTGCATGATCTTCAGGGGGAGGAGGAGGAGGCCGACGACCCCCGGGATGAGCCAAGCGTGGCCCATCATGGCCAGGTACTGCCGAAACCGCCCCTCGTCCCCCATGACGAAGCCGAAGACGACGGTCACGACCCCGGCGAAGAGGAACGTGACGAGGAAGTACCCCAGGGTACCGAACGCCAGCGTCGAGATCTTCATGACGCTGCCGCCCATGGTGAACCCTTCAGGCATCTCCCGTCCCTGGCGGAGCATGGTCTCCCGCATCATCGCTTCCCACACGTCGGCGGGGATGAGCAGCGTCTGTCCCACCACCAGCGCGGCGCCCAGGATCACCGCCGCGGCCCACGCCGGATTCCGGGCCAGCGCCTCCGTGAGCACGCCGGGGTCGAAGAACGTCTGCAGGATGCGCGCCGGGAACGGGCGCAGCCTGGGCTCGGCCGGAGATCCACTCCCCGCGCCGACCGGCCCCGTCCCGTCGGGTGCCGGGCCTGCGAGCTCCTCGGTGGTCATGGCCGCGCGCCTCCTACGATGCGGGTTGGAGCTTCACCCGGCTCTGCGTCTTCACGCGCAGCCCCAGGGGGAAGGGCGCCGCGGAGACCTCCATGGTCCCCCGGGCGTCGGAGTCGGCGTAGCTCTCCACCATGAAGCCGCGTTGCTGGTCCCACAGGACCCACCCGTCCACGGAGCCCGTGACGGCTTGGGAGAAATCCATCCCTGTGATGACGCCTCTGGCGGACGACTCGGACGTCCCCTTCATGGTGATCTTCACCAGGCTTCGGCCGTCCACCATCGTGTCCCCGGCCACCGCGTACGTGATCACCGACAGCGCATTCACCGAGCCCGAACCCTGCGTGCCCTCGTAGCGGATGGTGTCGGTCCAGCTATCCCCCAGGGCGGCGGCCCGTCCCGGGAGGCGCGGGAAGATGCCGTGGGCCACGCTCAGGGGCTGGTAGAATTGGCTCGCCGTCTCGGTCAGATGGGGCTGGGACACGACGGTGGCCGCGCCGCGCCGGTCGTAGCTCACCACCAAAGGCCCGGTGATCCCGCTCTCGTCGGCGGACTGGGACCCCATCGGGTTCCCCACCGTCGCCGCAAGGTCCTTCACCTCGAAGGTCGCCTGGACCCCCTCGGGGCCACGGGCGAAGGTCGTGCCGAGGGTAACGGCGCTGGCCATGGTGGCCTGCATGAACTGGCCTTCGGCGTCGATGTCCATGAGTGCCGTGTCCGCCATCACATAGGTGACCACCACCGGGTCGGGGAGGCGGAAGGCCAGCCCCGGAGGCCCGGGCGGCCCACCCCCACAGGCACCCAGGGAGATGCTGGCAATGGCGGCGATGGCGGCGGCGGCCCGGGAACGCATGGTATGGCTCCTTGAAATGGGCGTGGTGGGCGTCCGCCGCGCCGCAGCGGGGCAGTCACCCAGGGGCAGTCTAGTGTACGGGGCGCCACGGCGAAATCTTCGGGGAGCCCGCCCTTGGCCCACCTGTCCCGACTTGGTATCCTCTAGGATTCCAGCCAGACCGTACGTGCCGGAACCCCGAGCGGCAGAGCCCAGGCGCCCTGGAGCGCAGAATGAGTTATCGCACCAACCCAGATCGGATCCTCGACAGCATCGACCGCGCGCGTAACCGGGACGCGGAGAGTGCCCGCTTCAGCCTGGACCGGCAGGCCCTCGGGCGGGACCTGGACACCGAGATCCCGAGCCTCGACGCCACCAACCCCGAGAGGCTGAAGAGGATCTTCAAGACGGTGGAGCGGGCCTACACCAAGGCGGCCCAGCGCGGGGAACTGGGCAAGCTGGCCGCCCGCTTCCAAGCCGTGGGTGACATCCATCACCACCATGCCCGCGGGGACGTGAGCATCTCCATCCAGTACCTGGACCACGAGCGTGGAGACGACGTGGGCATGTCCCCTTTCGAGATCCGCCCCTACGAGGTCGCCGAGGCCAAGAAGGAGACCAAGACCAGCCGCGCCGACGTGAACGCGCTCAAGGTTCTCCGCAGGGAGCTCAGGCAGGGAGTCCTGTCCGCGTACCAGAAGATGGAGCCGCGGATCCGCGACGCCCTGCGGGAGCGCGCCGACATGGGGCACGTGCAGGTCCAGGTGACGGTGGACCTCCGCCCGGCGGAGTGATCCGGGCAGCTTGACCGCCCCGTCCGTCCGCCGCGCGCTCCTGGTCACGGGGCTGGTGGTTCTGGTGCTCGCCGCCTTCCTGGACCTCGTGCGGCACGACTCGCTCCTGCTGCGCGCCTGGGCGCAGCTGCAGCCGGAGAGGACGACGCCGGCGCAGCAGCACCTCGAGGAATTCCAGCGCACCCGGGGGCAGTCCATCCGACGATGAGGGGTCGGGGCCGGCTCCTCCTCGTCTTCCTCGACGGGGTGGGGATCGGAGAGGCCGATCCAGCCCGCAACCCCTTCGCGCGCGCGGTGATACCCACCCTCCTGAAGCTTATGGGTGGGAAGCTCCCCAACCTGGAGGAGCCCACCGTCCGCGGTCCCCACGGCATCTCCTTTCCCCTGGACGCCACGCTCGAGACCGAGGGAGTCCCCCAGAGCGGAACCGGCCAGGCGTCGCTCCTCACCGGAGAGAACGCCGCCCGGCTCTTCGGGAGGCACTTCGGGCCCTGGACGCCGGTGCGCCTCCGTCCCCTGGTGGAGGAGAGGAGTATCCTCCGCGCCGCCCTCGACGGAGGGCGCTCCGCGGCGTTCGCCAATGCGTATCCCCGGGGATGGCCGGGTCCGAGGGGAGCGCTCCGCGTGGCCGGCCCACCCCTGGCGGCCCGGGGCGCCGGGCTCCTGGACCGCCACGAGGAGGCGTTGGCCGAGGGGAAGGCGGTCTCCAGCGAGATCGTGAACGAGGCTTGGCGCGCCCACCTCGGCCACCTCGGGCCCCCCTTGATCACCGAGGCCGGGGCGGGAATGAACCTGGGTCGCATCGCGGCCCGTGTGGACCTGACGTTCTGGGCCCACTACGCCACCGACACCGCAGGGCACCGTGGCGGCATGGAGGGCGGGGTGGCGGCGCTGGAGCGGGTGGACCGCTTCCTGGCGGGGCTGCTGGAGACCCTTCCCTCCGACGTCACCCTCCTGGTGACCTCGGACCACGGCAACCTGGAGGACGTCTCGGGCGGACACACCCGCAACCCGGCCCTCGGGGTAGCGGCAGGTCCCGGCGCCGATGCCCTGGCCGGGCGCATGCGGAGCCTCACCGACGTCTCGCCGGCGATTCGCGCGCACCTGGGTCTGGAGGCATAGCGCCCGCCGAGCCTCCACGGGGCCCGTCCAGCCATCCCTGAGCCCCGCGCGCCCCTCTACCCTTCGGGGGTGAAGCCCCGACCGAAGATCCTCGGACAACTCCTGGTGGACTCAGGCTCCCTGAAGCCGGCCGCCCTCGACGAGGCCCTCGCCGCCCAGGCCGGGACCGGCGTCCGCCTCGGCGAGCTCCTCAGCCGCCGCGGCCAGGTCCCCGCCGAAGCGGTGTCCCGCGCCCTCGCGCTCCAGCTCGGCCTCCCCTACGCCCCTCCGCCTCTCGATCCCGAACCCGCCGCCCTCGCGCTGGTGCGCCCCGAGCTGGCCCGGGCACACAGGGTGGTGCCGCTTCGCGCCAACCCCCGGACCATGATGGTGGCCATGGCCGACCCGCTGGACCTGAGCGCGGTGGACGACCTCCAGTTCCAGTCCGGCCGTCGCGTGGAAGCGCACATCGCCACCGAAGCCGCGGTGTTGGACGCCCTCGAGCGATGCTACGGCGGCGCCCTCGCCGGCCTTGTGGCATCCCTCCCGTCGGAGCTGCGCCGCTCGCCGGAGGCCGCAACCCCCGACCTCGAGCGCGCGATCCGCTCGGCACCCGTGGTCCGGCTCGTGGACCGCATCCTGGCGGACGCGGTCGAGGGGAGCGTCAGCGACATCCACGTGGAGGAGACCGGCGGGGACGCCCGGGTTCGCTACCGGGTGGACGGCGTCCTCCGTCGTGCCCTGGAGATCCCCGCGGCCGCCCGCGCCGCGGTGCTCTCCCGGATCAAGGTCATGGCGGGCATGGACATCTCGGTGCGCCGCCGCGCCCAGGACGGCCGCATCGCCCTCGCCCACCAGGACCGCTCCCTCACCCTGCGCGTCTCCACCCTCCCCGTGAACGGAGGGGAGAAGGCGGTGGTGCGCATCCTCGACCCGGAGGCGGCGCCCCGGGGGATGGACACGCTGGGGATGTGCGCCTCCGACCTCTCCGACCTCCGCAAGCTCCTCTCCTCCCGCGAAGGGGTGATCCTGGCGGTGGGCCCCACCGGGAGCGGCAAGAGCACCACGCTCTTCGCCGCCCTATCGGAAATGGACCGGGAGCACCAGAACGTGGTCACACTCGAGGACCCGGTGGAGTACCGCCTCCCCGGCGCCAACCAGATCCAGGTCGACCGGCGCGCGGGGCTCGGCTTCCCCGACGCGCTGCGCGCGGTCCTCCGCCAGGATCCGGACGTGGTCATGGTGGGCGAGATCCGCGATCGCGAGACCGCGGAGATCGCCATGGCCGCCGCCGTCACAGGACACCTCGTGCTCTCCACCCTCCACGCCGCCGATGCCCCCGGCGCCGTCACCCGCCTCCTGAACATGGGCGTCCCGCCCTTCCTCGTGGCGGGGGGGCTCACCGGCGTCGTGGCCCAGCGCCTGGTGCGCCGCTCCTGCCGGGAGTGCGGCGCCCGGGGATGCGCATCGTGCGGGGATGGGTTCCGGGGGAGAACGGGCGTGTTCCAGATCCTCACCCTCACCGACCCCCTCCGCGACGAGATCTCGCGGGGAGGGACCAGCGCCCGCCTCCGGTCCTTGGCCCGCGAGGCCGGCATGGGGCGTTTCGCGGACGACGCTCGCCGCGCCGTCGCGGAGGGACTCACCACCCCTCACGAGATCTCCCGGGCCCTGCACGCCGATCCTGGCGCCACCCTGCCATGCCGGGCGTGCGGCGGATCCGTGCCCGTGGGCGCGAACGCGTGCCCCTGGTGCGGCCGTCCCCGGCGGCGGCTATGCCGCTGCGGAACCCCTCTCGAGGCTGGCTGGCGCTTCTGTCCGCGCTGCGTCAGGGCGGTGACGGGCTGAAGGTCCGGCGTTGGCCCCTTCTTCCGGCGTGGCCTACCTTTCCTTCGTCCGTCGAGCCCCGGCTCCACCCCTCCTCCCGGAACCATGTCCGTCCTCCGCGTCCGCAGCTTCCAGGGGCGGATCTTCCTCGCCATCCTGCTGGTCGTGCTTCTCCCTGCGGCCGTGGCCGTCGTGGGCGGAGCTCTCACCCTGCGGAGCATCGGGACCCGCTCGGGAACCCTGGGCGCCTGGGACGCGGTCGCGGAGACCGGGCAGGCGCTCCTCGACGCCGTGGAGCGCTCGGGCACAACGGACCCGGCCGTGCGGGAGGCGGCAGCCCGCCACCGGGAGGCGCTCTCCGGATCGGTGCGCATGTCGCGCCTCTACGCCTTCGTCGCCCAGCGCGCCATCCGGGTCCTCCCCCTCGTCGCGCTGGCGGCCGGCCTCGCCGTGGCTGCCCTGGCGTTCCTCACGGCCCGCATGCTGTCCCGGGGCTTCGGGCGCCCCGTGGCCGAGCTGGCCGGATGGACGGAGCGCATCGCCCGCGGGGATCCCCTCCCCCCGGCCTCGGAGGAGTCGGACAGCATGCGCGAGCTGGACACCCTCCGGCACGCGCTCCGCCGGATGGCGGACCAGATCGAGGAAGGCAGGCGCAAGGCGGTGGAGAACGCCCGCATGCGCTCCTGGACCCATCTGGCCCGCCGGGTTGCCCACGAGATCAAGAACCCTCTCACGGCCATGCGCATGGCTGCCGCTTCCCTGGCCCACGGGCGGGAGGGCGCCCAGGCCGACGCCGCCGAGGTGCTCCTGGACGAGATCCAGCGCCTCGACGAGCTGGCGCGCACCTTTTCCCAATATGGCCGCGTCCCCGAGGGGCCCCGCTCGCTGGTCGACCTCGGCGAGCTGGTCCGGCTCCTTGCCGCTCGGCATGCCTCGGATCGCGTTCCCGTTCAGACATCCACTCCCTCCCGTGCCGTCATGGTGGAGGCACACCACGACGCCCTCGAGCGCGCACTCCGCAACCTCGTCCTCAACGCCGTGGAGGCCCAGGAGGTGTCCGGAGGGGTGGTGGAGCTCACCGTGGCCGAGGACCGAGGTTGGGCGCTGGTGCGGGTGGAAGACCGGGGCCCGGGGATCCCACCCGAGCTCCTGGAGGAGATCTGGAACCCCGACGTGACGACCAAGAGCCGGGGGACGGGGCTCGGCCTCGCCCTGGTCCGTCAGACGGTAGCCCACCATGACGGGGAAGTGTCGGTGGCGAACCGGGACGAAGGAGGCGCCCGCTTCGAGGTCCGCCTACCCCTGGCCGCGACACTCGGGGATGACACCTCGCCCCGGGGGAGCGCGTAGGAACGACATCATGGCCAAGGACGTCCTCATCGTCGACGACGAAGGCAACATCCGCCGGATGCTCCGGGCTCTCCTGGAGTCGGAGGGGTACGGCGTGCGCGAAGCCGCCACCGCCGAGGAGGCGCTGGCCGACGCGGAGCAGACCCCGCCCGAGGTCGTCCTCCTCGATCTCATGCTCCCGGGGATGAGCGGCCTGGATGCGCTCCCCCGCTTCAGCGAAGCGTGCCCCGGTGCCCCGGTGATCATGATGAGCGGTCGGGCCACCCTTTCGGACGCGGTGGCCGCCACACGCATGGGCGCCTTCCACTTTTTCGAGAAGCCCCTCGCCCCCGAATCGGTCCTGGTAACCATGCGCGCGGCCCTGGAGATCAGCCGGGCCCGTGACCTGACCCGGGCGCTTACCGCCGAGCTGGGCCCGGAGTCGGAGCTCATCGGCGCTACGCCGGCCATGAGCCGGGTGCGGGACCTCGTCCGGAAGATCGCGCCCACCGACGCCCGCGTCCTCATCACCGGAGAGAGTGGGACCGGCAAGGAGCTGGCCGCCGCGGCCATCCACGGCCTCTCCCCCCGCTCGGAGGGTCCGTTCATACGCGTGAACTCCGCAGCCATCCCCAGGGATCTGGTGGAGAGCGAGATGTTCGGTCACGAGAAGGGCGCCTTCACGGGAGCCACCGAGCGCCGCCGCGGTCGCTTCGAGCTGGCCGACGGCGGCACCCTCTTCCTGGACGAGGTGGCCGACCTGGGTGTCGAGGCGCAGGCCAAGCTCTTGCGAGCCCTGGAGACCGGCCAGGTGGATCGCGTGGGAGGGAAGGGCCCCACGATCGTGGACGTCCGGGTCATCGCCGCCACCCACCGGGACCTCCACGAGGAGGCCCGGGCCGGTCGCTTCCGGGAGGATCTGCTCTTCCGCCTCGAGGTCATCCCCCTGCACATGCCCCCCCTCCGGGAGCGTCTGCCCGACATCCCTCTCCTGGTGGATCACGCCCTCCAGCGTCTCCGCCGACGCCAGGGCATGCGCGTGCCCCGATTCTCGGCCCAGGCCGTGGCGGCCCTGGAGCGGTACCCGTGGCCCGGGAACGTCCGGGAGCTCATGAACATCGTGGAGCGCCTCTGCATCCTCGCGTCGGCGCCCGAAGTGCAGCCGGCGGACGTGGCGGCGGTCCTGTCGCCCGCCCCGGTGCACCTCGTGGGCGTGCCTCTTCCGTCCCCCCGGTATCTGGAGGGCGCCCCCCGTGGCCTCCGGGACCGCCTGGAGGACTACGAACGGGAACTCATTCGCGGCGCCCTGGCCGAAGCCGGCGGCAACGTGGCCGAGGCCGGACGCCGGCTCCAGACGGACCGGGCGAACCTCTACCGGCGTATGCGCCGGCTCGGCATCCGCGAGTGACCCGAAAGCGTGTCCATGGGCCACACCGGCGCTCCTGATGCGTCCATCCGCCACAGGCCAGCCGGCTCGGGTCAGTTGTGTAACCGTCAGTCCGACTTATACATAAACTGCTCCTGGAACCTGGTACGCTCCGTGCAGGCAGGCTCCGCACCGTGCGCAGTGTATCCCTCACAGGAGGTGGATGGGTCATGTCGTGGAGGATGGGTTGGGCCGTGGCGCTCCTGGCCGTGGCGCCTCTGGCAGCACAGGAGCGCGTGGAGCAGTTGGATCTCCCCCGGAGCGTGGCGAACGAGGTCATCGCCTTCTTTAATCGAGAAACGACGACCCGCTTCGAGGGGAAGGCGCAGGTGCCCTCGGAAAGCACGATCGAGGGGGACGTGGCAGTCCTTTCGGGCCCGTTCACCGTGGCCGGCGAGATCCTGGGGGACCTGGTCGTGGTCAACGGCGACCTGGAGGTACTCCCGGGAGGCCGCATCTCCGGTGACCTGATCGTCATCGGAGGCACCGTCGTCGCCGGGGCGGATGCCGTTGGCGGTCAGGTCGCCGTCTACTCCGAGGGCCTCAGGGTCCGGAGCAGGAAGGGGCGGATCTCCCGCGACGAGGGCCCCTGGACGGAGTGGCGCGAACGGCACCACAGAGGGAATGCGTACATCTCCGTCCGGAACGAAGGGAGCTACAACCGCGTGGAGGGGCTCCCGGTGATGATCGGCCCTGTCTTCAGATCCGAGGGCGAGGACTTCCTCCGTGCCGACGTGATGGCCATCTGGCGGTCGGATTCGGGCGTCCGCCTGGACTCGGACGAGCTGGGCTACTTCATCCGCGCGGAGCAGCACCTGGGCCCGGGAGGCCGCTACAGCGTGGGCGCCACGGTCCACTCCATGGTCGTGCCCATCGAGGAGGGCGGCCTCACCGACACCGAGGCCTCCCTGGCGACCTTCCTGCTGGGGCGGGACTACCGCGACTACTACGAGCGGGAGGGCTTCTCCGCGTTCCTGCGCTTCCACGACGAGGAGGCCGGGGTGCGCCTCACCGCCGAGTACCGGAACGAGGACCACGCCTTCGCCCCCGTGGGGGACCCCTGGTCCTTCAAGGACGACGACACGGCCTGGCGTCCCCAGCCTCTGGTGGCCACGGGGAGCCTCCGCACGGTGGGTGGCGAACTCGTCGTGGACGACCGGAACGACCGGAAGGACCCGAGCGACGGCTGGTACCTGGCCGCCTCGGCGACGGCAGGGGTGGGCGGTGAGCTGGAGCTCCCGGTCCACTGGCTCGCCGACCCCGCTCCTCCTTCCGCCGTGGCTCCCGCCCGTGCCGTGGACACCGATTTCACCGCCGCCTCCCTGGACCTGCGGCGCTACACCCGCCTCGGGCCCGGGTCGGACCTCCGCCTCCGCGGCTTCGTGGCGGGCTCGGCGGACGGCGATCCCCTCCCGCCCCAACTCCAGCGTGCCCTGGGCGGGGAGGGATCGCTCCCCGGCTTTCCGCTCCTGTCGGTGGACTGCGGAGCACGCGCCCGCACCTACTCCGTATTCGTGGGCGACGACGACGAGGCCGTCAAAACCCCTGTGTATGCGGGCTACGGCTGTGACCGGGTGGCGCTCTTCCAGGCCGAGTACCGGGGCAGCATCTCCTTCGATCTGGGCTTCGGCGACGACGAGGAGTGGAACGAGGGTTGGGGGTGGGCCCCCTCGGTGAGCATCGACCCCAGTTGGTCCGTATTCTTCGACGCGGGGCGCGGGTGGTCGCTGGCCGAGGAAGGAACGCCTGCTCGCTTGGGACCCGACTCGGAAACGCTCATGGACGTAGGGGTGGGCTTCTTCCTGGGTGACATCGGACTCTATTGGGCCTGGCCGCTCAACGGCGAGGACCGGGACTCGAACTTCTTCGTGCGGCTGAGCCATCGCTTCTGAACGGGTGTCCCGCCCTCTCCGGCCTCGGCCGGCGCACCGCGCCCCCGCCGTCGCCCGGGCTCTCCGACCAGGGGCCCTCGCCACCCTTTTGTGCCTATCCCTCCCGGTCACCGCCGGAGCGCAGGGCACGGCACCGCTCTACCTGCGCCCCCAGCCCGAGACCGGAGCCCTGGAGATGCGGCTCGGGAACGTCTTCGAGGACGAGGCCCTGGTACGGGCCCTCCACTCCGGGCTCCCCCTGCGGGTCCAGGTGAGGGCCGAGCTTTGGAAGGACGGCTTCTTCGACAGCCAGCGGGGAAGAGGGGAGTGGCGCGCGAGCGTCGTCTACGACCCGCTCGAACGGCGCTACCGTGTCGCCACCGGCGGAGAGGGTGCCACCGAGCTCTCCGTGGACTCCCTCGATGCAGCCCGGGACGCGCTCCAAGCGGCGTTCGCCCTCCCGCTCCGCCCCTTCGAGGAGGGGCGCTACTACTACCTGGGCCAGGTGCAGATCGAGACCCTCTCCCTCGCCGACCTGGACGAGCTCCAGCGTTGGCTCCGTGGCGACCTGGCCAGGGCGGCTGGCGACGACAGGGAGGTGGGGACAGCCGTGGAACGCGGCTTCCACCGGGTGATGTTACGGGTGCTCGGGATCCCGGTCCGGCGCTACCAGATCAGGACCCAGCCCTTCGCCTACAGGGGTCGCGACCCGGGCTGAGCCGCCGGCCCTGCTCCGGGATCATCCGAAGGCCGCCTCCCGCACGGCGAGCGCGGCGATGCGCTCCCGGTCCGGTTCCACGCCGATCCCGACGCCCGCCGGCACGCGCATTTCACCGTCGTGGACCTCGAACTCGGGATCCACGATGTCCCGCTCCCAGTAGCGGCGCGACGCAGAGAGGTCCCCTGGGAGGACGAATCCCGGCAACGAGGCCAGGGCGACGTTGTGGGCCCGTCCCACCCCCGATTCAAGCATGCCCCCGCACCAGACGGGGAGCCCCCTGGACGCCATCAGGTCGTGGATGCGCCGCGCCGACGCATGCCCTCCCACCCGTCCCGGCTTGATGTTCACGATGCGGCAGCTCCCCAGTTCCAGCGCCAGCTCCATGTCGTCCACGGACTCGATGGACTCGTCCAGGCAGATGGGTGTCTCGAGCTGCGCCTGCAAGCGGGCGTGCTGGAGGAAATCGTCGTAGAAGAGGGGCTGCTCGATCATCATGAGCCCCAGGCGGTCCATTTCCTTGAGCCGCGGGGCGTCCGCCAGCGTGTACGCCGAGTTGGCATCGGCCATGAAGCGGATGTCGGGAAATCGCTCCCGGAGCCCGGCGAGCACCTCCACGTCCCGGCCGGGCTTGATCTTGATCTTCACCCGGGCGTACCCCTCCTCGATGTACCCGGCTACCTTCTCGTGGAGCGCCTGGTCGCCCCTCTGGAGCCCCACGCTCACACCCACGGGCACTGCGGTACGGGTCCCACCCAGCTTCACCGACAGGGAGACTCCGTCCGCCCGGGCCGCCAGATCCCACGCGGCCATCTCCACCGCGGCCTTGGCCATCCTGTGCCCGCGGACCCAAGACACGGGGCCGAGCACGTCCTCGGGCTCGGTGAACTCCCGTCCCACCACCGCCGGCAGGATGAAGCCGGTGAGCACATGCCAGGCGGTCTCCGTGGTCTCGTAGGAGTACCCCGGCGCTTCTCCGACCACGCATTCGCCCCACCCCTCCAACCCCTCCCCGCGCAGCGTCAGCAGCAGGATCCGGCGGTTCTGCTGACCGCCGCTGCTGATCTCGAAGTACTCCTTCAGGCGGAGGGGGATCTCGCGAAGCTCCGCTCGCTCCACTCTCATGGTCGGCTCTCGCGGAACAGCAGGTAGTGGGACGTGTGCGGGCCGCGGACGATCTCGCGCACCTCGTAGCCGCGGCTCATGTAGTGGGTCAACGCCATGCGCGTGCTCCGGCGCCAGGCGATGGCGAGCTCCATGGACTCGGCCATGATCGCCGAGATGTCGGCGGGGATGGCGACGCTGACCACGGCGTCCTCCATCCCGAGGAGGACCTGCCCTGGCTCGGCGGACCGGTCACTTCCGGAGAGGGTGGAGCCGAGGGCCGCAGGATACATGCTCAGCACACCCGCGCCGGGCCCACGCTCCTGTTCCGCCATGCGACGACGGACCCGCGCCGACTCCATGAGCCAGAGAGCGATGAAGCGGTCTGTGCCCATACTCCGGTGCAGGGGGGAGTCTGTCTCCCCGTACATGTCCTCGGCGTACTCGCGCACCACAATGCCCAGCTTGGAGAAGTTCAGATAGGCGTTGCGCGACTGCAGTGGATCGAAGGTCCAGTGCATCTTGGTCACGCCCCGCTCCATCATGACCCGACGCTGATAGGCCTTGAGCTGGGTACCCAGTCCAGAATCACGGAGACCCCGCTTCACCGCCAGCATGTCCGACCAGTGGACCAGCTCGCCATCGCGCACGCCGGTCATGCCGAAGACGAAGCCTACCAGCGACCCGTCCGGCGCGAACGCGCCGGCCGAGATCCCGCCGATGATCTGGACCACCTTGAGGGTGGCTGTCGGCACCCGCTCGGAGAACCCCTCGCCCCAGGTCTCCTCCTGGAGCTTCTCGCAGGCCCGGAACTCCTCGATGGTCCTGAAGGGCCGGATGTCCCAGGACGTCATATCCGGACTCCGTGGGTGGGATACACCGGCGCCGCCAGGAGCATGGCCAGGAGAGCGCACCGGTCCACCGTGGCGTCCACCGCCACGTGTTCGTGCGCCGCGTGGGCGCCGTCCCCCAGCGCCCCGAGCCCGTCCAGCGTCGCCGTGTAGCGGCTGGTGACGCTCCCGTCCGAGGCACCTCCCACCATCGTCTCCCCGAGACGGAAACCGAGCGCGTCCGCGGCGGAGCACGCTTGATCCCAGAGCCGTCGATTCCGCTGCGTGCGCTCCATGGGCGGAATGGAGTGCCCTGCCTCCACACGGAGCGTCACGCCCGGCGTTTCCGGTCGGAGCGCCAGGATGGCGGCGGCCACCCTCTCGGCGTCCGCCGAGGTCACGATGCGCACGTCCACCTCCGCGCGCGCACTGGCCGCCACCACGTTCGAGCGGGTGCCGCCCTCCACCACCCCTACATTCACCGTCGTGCCGCGCTCCGGGTCGTTGAGCGCGTACAGCGTGCGCACGATGCACGCCAACTCGTGGATGGCGCTGGCGCCGCGCCCTGGCTCGAGCCCGGCATGAGCCGGGCGACCCTGGATGTGGACCGTGTAGGTTTCCACCCCCTTCCGGGCCGTCTTGAGCAGGCCCTCAGGTCCGAAGCCCGGCTCGGTCACGAAGGCCCGGCACGCCAACCGGGCCAGCCGCCGGATGGCCGGCCCCGACTCCGGGCTCCCGATCTCCTCGTCGGAGTTGAGGAGAATGACGGGGGTGGCGGGGAATTCCACGTCCATCTCCCGGAGCGCCCGGAGTGCGAAGATCGCGAGGGCGACCCCGGCCTTCATGTCGAAGGCCCCGGGTCCGTGGAGCTTCCCCTCTTCCTCGCGGAGCGGCATGTCCTTCAACGCGCCCACCGGCCAGACCGTGTCCGTGTGCCCCACCAGGAGCTGGACCGGCCGTCCCCTGACCCGCGACCGCGGCCGCGCCAGCAAGAAGCCCCCGGTGGCGCGTCCCGGGTGGTGTGTCACGCGGAATCCTACGTCCTCCAGGGCACCCCTCAGGAGCTCCTGTACCGGCGCCTGGGTAGCGGGCACGTCGCTGGGAGACTCGGCTTCCACGAGGGCGCGGAGGAATGCGACAAACGGGTCCCTCTGGCCCCGTACCCACCGGAGCAGTGCCTTCGGTTCCACGGCTCCCTCCTGCGGCGCCTCTGCGCCTCTCATGAGTAGAACCCCGCGCGCCGGTAGCTCTCGTCCAGGAGCTCCACCGGATGGATCATGCCCTCGGACGCGCCTTCCAGGATCAGGCCCGCTCCGATCTGCATCATGCACCCCGGGTTGGGGGTGGCGGCCACGTCGCACTTGGCCCGCCGCACCGCCGCGACCTTGTCCGCCCCGATCCTGCCTCCCAGCTCTGGGTGGGTGATCCCGTAGATGCCGGCGCCGCCGCAGCACTCCGAGGCGTCCTCGATGACCGTCACCTCGGCCCCGGGGACCGCAGCCAGCACGGTCAGGGGAGCTTGCTGAATGCGTTGAGCGTGCAGCAGGTGGCAGGGGTAGTCGAAGGCTACGCGGCACGGGACCGGCGCCCCCGGCCGAGGTCCGACCTCGGCCAGGAGTTCGTGCACGTCCCGCACCTTCGCCGATAACGCCGCCGCCCGCGCCGCGAACGCCGGGTCGTGGGCCAGCAGGTGCTTGTACTCCTTCATGGAGGCGCCGCACCCTGCTGCGTTCACCACCACGAGGTCCACGCCCGAGGCCCCGAAGCACTCCACGTTCCACCTGGCGAGGCCGCGCGCGCCCTCCAGATCCCCGCTGTGGGCGTGCAGGGCACCGCAGCAGTCCTGGCCGCGCACGGGCACGACCTCGAACCCGTTGGCCTCCAGGACCCGGACGGTCGCGGCGTTGACGCGCCCGTACAAACCTTCCTGGACACACCCCTCCAGGATCGCAACCCGGCCCCGCGGCGGAGGCTTCGCTCCGGAGGGAGCCGCACCGGCGTCTCCGGGCGCAGGCGCGCCGCGCCGCAGACCCTTCCACGGCGCCGTGGCAGCGACCATGGCCATGCCCAGCCGGGCGCTCCCCAGGACCCCGCGTACGGGAAGCAGTCGCGCCGTCAGTGCCGCCAGCCCCGAGGCCCGCACCAGCGTTCCTCCCACGAAGAAGACCCGGCGGACCGGCACCGAGGAGAAGACCAGGAGGAGGAGCCGGGTGAGAACCGACGGAGGCCGGTGCTTAGTCGCGACGTCCCGGGCCAACTCGATGAGCTGGCCATACTCCACACCCGACGGGCACACGGTCTCGCAGGCCCGGCATCCCAGGCAGCAGTCGATGTGCGTCTGGAAGGCGTCGCTCGCCGGGTCGAGCCTTCCCTCCACCACGGCGCCCATGAGGTGGATGCGTCCCCGCGGCGAATCCGCCTCGTCCCCCAGGCGGTTGTAGGTCGGGCATACGGCGAGACACAGCCCGCAGTGGACACAGGGGAGCAGCCGCTCCCGCTGGTCCTCCAGGGATCGGGCCAACGCATCGGCGGAGGCCGGCACCATGTCAGATCTCCTTCCCCAACAAACCGCGGATGAGTGCGGCGAGCCCGCCCGGACCGCCCCGGGCCCGCCACTGCAGGAGGGCGCGCATGACACGCACCGACTCTGTCGAATAGGGAAACCAGTAGATCTCGCGCCTCAACCCTCCGTGGTCGGCGAAGAGCGTCTTCGCTCGGGTCATGTCGTCCAGGGCCTCCAGGCCCCGGCGCCTTCCGAACCCGCTGTCGCCCACGCCTCCCATGGGGAGGGACGCCACGCTGTAGTGGCTCAGCACATCGTTGACCGAGACACCCCCGGCGCGCAGCTGGCGCGCCACCCGCAGGCCCCGACGCCGGTCTCCGGTCCATATGCTGGCGAAGAGCCCGTACGGGGTGGAGTTGGCGAGGCGCACGGCCTCCGCCTCGCCCGCCACCGCGACGATAGGGAGGAGCGGACCGAAGGACTCCTCCCGCACCACCTCCATGGACCCGTCCACGTCCACGAGGACCGTGGGGGGGAAGAAGGGCGAGCCGGAGGCACGGCTACCACCGCACAGAGCGCGGGCTCCGCCCGCGAGGGCGGCGCCGATCTGCCGCTCGATGACGCCCATTTGCGCCGGGGTGATGATCGGCCCCACTTCCGCATCGTCCCCGACTCCCACATGGAGCGCTCGCGCCAGCTCCGTCACCCGCTCCACGAAGGACCGGTAAACGGAATGGACGACGTACACGCGCTCCACGGAGATGCACGTCTGGCCGGCGTTGAAGAACGCACCGTACACGATTCCCCGGGCGGCCCGCTCCAGGTCGGCGTCCTCCAGCACGATGGCGGCGTCTTTCCCCCCCAGCTCCAGCGTCACCGGGGTCAGGGTGGAGGCGGCCGCCTCCATGACTCTTCTTCCTGTGGCGGTGGATCCGGTGAAGGTCATCCGGTCCACCCCGGCCTGCACCAGGGCCCGACCGGTGGAGCCGTCGCCAGGGATCACGTGGACGAGCCCTTCCGGGATTCCCGCGTCCTCCAGGAGCCGGAGCACGAGCAGCGCTGTGAGCGGCGTGAGCTCCGAGGGCTTCACCACCACACCGTTGCCCGCAAAGAGGGCAGGCGTGACGCAGTCCATGACGAGGACGAAGGGGTAGTTCCAAGGCGTGATGGCGCCCACCACCCCCAGGGGCTCCCGCTCCACCCACCCCGCCTTGGTCACCATCCACCCGGTTCCGGCGCGCCGCGTGCGGAGGTGGCGCGGTGCCACCCGGGCGTAGTAACGGATGAGATCCACGGACACCAGCACCTCCGCCAGGGCCTCGGTCCGGGGTTTCCCCGTCTCCCGGCGGATGCAGGCCGCGACCTCGTCGCACCGTTCACCCATGACGCGCGCCAGCTTCCTCATGACGTGGGCGCGCTCCTGCGCGGGGCGCCGCGCCCACCCCGCCTGGGCGGCGCGGGAGGCCGCCACGGCGGCCCCTACCTCCTCGGGGCTCGTCACGGGCACGGAAGCCAACAGGGACCCGTCCCCGGGCGACCGCACCTCGAGGGAGGCCCGGGTCACGTCTCGAACCTGCCCGTAGAGAGCACACCGCCCGGGTCGAAGCGGGCCCGGAGCGCCCTGCCCAGGGCTGCCCTCTTGCCTCCGGGTCCGTAGGTGGGGAATCCGGCCAGGAGCTCCGGAGCACCCCGCTCCACCACCAGGCTCCCACCCAGCGCTTCCAACCTGGCCCGCAGCCGCTCCAGGGCGACGACGTCCGCACTCGCCTCCACGCCGACTCGTACCCTTCCGGACATGACGTCGGCGGCCAACGCCGCCACCGGCGCGGCATCGTGGACGGCGGACAGCACCTCGGGTAGGAGCCCCGGGAGCGCGAACCCCCGGAGCACCAGCGGGTGCCGTGCGGCGTGGTCCCGCGCCGTCTCGAAGGTGCGCTGCGCCTCGCTCCCCTGTTGGGAGCGGGCCATGTCCACAGACCGCCCGAGCAGCTTCGCCACGTCCGCCTCCACCGCCGCGCTCGCCCCCTGCACCCGGATGAGCAGCGCGCTCCCCACGCCGGCCGGTCCGGGAGAGAGGAGCACGGCGGAAGCGGGCACCACGCTCGCCGTGGTCACGCGGCGGGCCGCTTCCAGGAGGGCGCCGAGACCGTCCCCCTCGAGGATCACCGCCCGGTCCTCCACCGGCCGCGGGAAGAGACGCAGGGACGCCGACACGACGATGCCGAGGGTTCCGCGGCTTCCCACCATCAGCTTCACCAGGTCGAAGCCGGCGACGTTCTTCATCACCCGGCCCCCGAGATGGAGCACCCGGCCGTCGCCGGTCACCACCGAGAGACCGAGGACGTGGTCCCGGGGAGTCCCGTACGCCATGCCGAGGGATCCTGCGGACCCGGTAGCCACCAGCCCTCCTAGCGTCTTCTCGGGAGCGTAGGGGGGATCCACCGGGAGCCACTGGGCACGCTCGGCGAGCATCGCTCCCAATGTGGCCAGCGTGGCCCCCGCGCTCGCGGCCACCGTCAGGTCTGCCGGCTGATAGTCCTCCACGCCTGCGAGCCGCCGCGTGGAGAGGACGACGAAGCGTCCCCGTGGAGACTCCGGTCCCGGGTCCGTCCGTCCCCCCAGCGGCACCACCGCGAATCCCCCGGAGGCCGCTGCGGCCAGAACCGCCCGGATCTCGTCCACGGAGGATGGCTCCACCACCGCTTCGGGGCGTGCTCCCCCTACCGTCCATCCCTCCAGTTCACCGGGCCCCCGGAGGGCCTCGGCGGGAAGGAGGCCGGCCATGGCGACGCCGGCAGACGTGCTCAAGGCTCCTCCCTGGGCTCGGGGTCGGGGATCACCTTGCCCGGGTTCATCAGCCCCGGGGGGTCGAACACCCACTTGGCGTCCCGCATGGCTTCCAGCTCCGCGGGTCCGTAGATCAGGGTCATGTACTTGCGCTTGTCGACCCCCACCCCGTGCTCGCCGGTGATCGTTCCCCCCGCGGCCACGCACGCCGCCATGATCTCCCTGGAGGCTGCCTCCACCCGGGCGAGCTGCTCGGCGTTGCGGCGGTCGAAGGTGAGCTTGGGGTGGAGGTTCCCATCTCCGGCGTGGAAGACGTTGGCCACCTTCAGGCCGTGCTTGTCGCCGATCTCACCGATGCGGTGCAACACCTCGGTGAGCTTGGTCCGGGGAACCGTCGCGTCCTGGACGATGAGATCCGGGGCGAGGCGGCCGAATGCGCCGAACGCGACCTTGCGTCCCTTCCAGAGGGCGATGCGCTCCGCCGCGGTGGTGGCGCGGCGCACCTCCCGGGCTCCGTCAGCCTCGCACAGGGCCACGGCCCGTTCGGCGTCGGCGTCCAACCCCGCGTCGGTCCCGTCGAACTCCACCACGAGCACGGCGCCCGCGTCCTTGGGATAGCCGGCGGCGAACACCGAGGCTTCCACGGCCTTGATGGTGGCCGCGTCCAGGATCTCCAGGGCCGCCGGGAGGAGGCCGCCGGAGATGATGGCGGTGACCGCGCTGGCCGCCTCCTCGATGGTGGTGAAGATGGCCAACATCGTCCGAACGCCTTCGGGGAGGGGGAGGAGGCGCACCTCGATCTCCGTGGCTATGCCGAAGCAGCCTTCGGAGCCCACGAAGAGCCCCACCAGGTCGTAGCGGCCCTCCGGATCGCTCCCGGACCCACCCAACTCCACCACCTGCCCGTCGGAGAGTACCACCGTCAGCCCCGTGATGTACCGGGAGGTGACGCCGTACTTGAGGCAGTGGGGCCCCCCGGCATTTTCCGCGACGTTCCCGCCCAGCGTGCACACCGGCTGGGAGGACGGATCCGGGGCGTAGTACAGGCCGTGGGGGCGCAACGCGTCGCCGAGCCGGTTGTTCACAACCCCTGCCTCCACGCGGGCGACGCGGTTCACCGGGTCCAGAGAGAGGATGCGCGTCATCCGGGCCGTGCCCAGGATCACTCCGTTCTCCGGGGCCAGCGCGCCGCCGGAGAGGCCGGTGCCGGCGCCCCGCGGCGTCATGGGGATGCCGGCCTCGTGGAGGAGCCGGACCACCGCCGCCATCTCGGCGGTGCTGCCCGGGAGGACCACCGCCCGTGGGAGCCATCGGTAGGCGGTGAGCCCATCGGATTCATATACCAACAGCCGCCCCGGGTCGGTGATCACATGGTCGCCGCCCACGATGCCGCGGAGTTTCTGCTCGAGCGAGCCGGACAGGAGGGAGTTCAAGGGGAGCAGGGCAAGGGTGCGTGGAGCGTCCCCCGAGGATAGATGGGAGGAAGCGTCCCGGGCAACCGGTGCCCGGTCAGAGTCCCGCGCCGCTCCTCACGTGCTCGAGGAGGGCGGCCAGGCTCATCCTCGCCGCCCGCTCCAACGCATTGGGCATGACCGTCGGGTAGACGACGCGGAGGACTTCGTCCGGCGTCGCTCCAGGTGCCTCCGCCAGCGCCTCCCGCACCTGGCGGACCCGTTCCCTGCGGTGCCTCTCGTACCGGTCCAAGGCCCCCGGCACGTCGGTGATGGGGTCGCCGTGCGCCGGGTAGATCACCGCCGCGTCCAGGGCACGCACGCGCTCCAGCGACGCCAGGTAGTCGGCCACGCACCCGGGGTACTCGGCGACCCAGGTGGTGTCCCCCTTCCCCAGCATCAGGTCCCCCACGAACACCGCCCGACGCTCCTCCCAGTGGAGGCACAAGTGGTGCTCGGCGTGCCCCGGCGTGTCCAGCGCCCTGAGCGTCCCTTCGTCGGTGACCAGGGCATCCCCGTCCGCCAGGGGCGACTCCACCCCACTCGACCCCACCGGCCCCATCACCGGAACCCCCAGGGCCCGGGCCAGCCGCGGGGCGCCGGCGGCGTGATCCCGGTGGCCGTGGGTCACGACCACCCGGACCTCGTCGGCGTCGTCCAACCAGACGACGAGGGCCCGGACGTGGTCCTCCACGTCCGGGCCCGGATCCAGCACCACCACCGAGCGACGGCCCACTCTGTACGTCCGCGTTCCATCCAGCGTGAACGGGCCTGCGTTGCCCGCATTCAGGAACGGCGGGTGTGCGTCCAACCGGTTGCGCCTAGCGGCGCTCGGCCATGAGCTGCTCGGCGAGCTTGTCCGCCACGCTCTGGACCAGGAGCTCGTCATCTTCGGTGAACGCCTTGGGGTCCTCCGAGTCGATGTCGATCTGGCCGAAGATGTCCTCCCCGGCCCGGATCAGCACCACCATCTCCGATTGCACGTCGGGGGCGCAAGCGAGGTAGTCGGACTCCTTGCTCACGTCGGGGATGTTCAGGTTGGCCTTCTCCGCCACGGCCCGGCCACAGACCCCGCTCCCCACGGGGATCTTGGCGTGCTCCGTGGGCGAGCCCACGTAGTTGTGGAGCCAGAGTTCATTCGCCTCTGCGTTCAGCAGGTACACACCCGTCCAGCTGAACCGCTTGTCGGACGACCCGATCGTGCGTACCGCATACCGCAGAAGCGCGTCGGAGAGGTACCCCTCGTCGCGCATGATCTGCAGGTCTCGCACCAACTTCCCAGCTTCAAACATGCTCGTTGAATCCGTCAGACGGTTGCACCCGCCCCGGCGTGGTCCCGTGCGGGCTTCCTGGTCTCAGACAACGGCCGCCCCTCCGGATGAGGGGTGATCCACGGCGCCGACGCCGAAGCCCATAAGGCTAGAGGGAGCCCTGGGAGCCGTCAACGGAACCCTTCCCAGGCGCCCTCCCGGCCTATCGCGGGGTGAAGTCCGTCTCCGGGGTCAGGCGGCGCACGAATGCGGCCAGGAGGCGCGCCGTGTGCCGCAGGTCCGCGATGCTCACCAGTTCGTTGGGGGAGTGCATATAGCGGTTCGGCACCGAGACGAGGCCGGTGGGTACCCCCGAGCGCGTGAGGAAGATGGCGTCGGCGTCCGTCCGGGTGTACTTGGGCGACGCCTGGATGGTGTAGGGGATCCCCTCCTCCTCGGCAACCTTCGCCAGCATCTCGAACACGCCGTCGTGGGCCGCGGAGCCCCGGCTGAGCACCGGGCCTCCGCCGATCTTGTGATCCCCCAGCTCCTTCTTCTCCACATCGGGGACGTCGGTGGAGAACGTGACGTCCACCACCAACGCCACATCGGGCTCCAGGCTATGGGCGCTGGTGCGCGCGCCGCCCCCTGAGTACCCGATCTCCTCCTGCGCCGTCGCCACCGCCGTCACCGAGGCGGGTCCGGGGTCGTCAGCGAGGAGCCGGACCACCTCCAGGACCACGTACGCCCCGATCCGGTCGTCGATGGCGCGGCTGGCGATGCGGTCCCCGGCCAGCCGGAGCAGCTTCTGGGAGATCACCATGGGGTCCCCGACGCGGAGACCCAAGGCATGGGCCTCCTCCACCGACGACACGCCCACGTCCACCCAGAGATCCTTCGTCTTCGAAGCCTTGGCGCGGTCCTCTGGGGTCATGAGGTGGATGGCCTTCTTGCCGATCACCCCGGGCACGTCCCCGCGTCGCCCCAGGATCGTCACCCGCTGCCCCACCAGGACCTGGGGATCCCACCCCCCGATCTCGTCCACGTAGATGAATCCCTTCTCGTCGATGTGGGTCACCTGCAGCCCGATCTCATCGATGTGCCCCGCCAACATGACCCGCGGGTGCCCGCCAGGATTGATGCCGGCGTAGGAGTTCCCGCTCACATCCACGCGGACGTCCGACACGAAGACCGCCGCCTCCTCGCGCCACAACCGGGCAGGGCGCACTTCGAAACCCGAAGGGCCAGTGGCGTCCAGGAGCTTCTCGAGGAACACGATGTCGTCGGACATGGGCGGGGTTCCGGTGCAGGGTTCGAGGGAGCGGTTAACCTAGGAGGGGATGCGCCGCCTTTCCAGGCTCCGGACTCCAAGCCGGCTCGGCTCAGGGCTCCCGGGCTTCGATGCGGATCTCGTGGCGGGGGTCCAGCGCCACGGACCTCTCCGCGTCCCCGCCAGCGCTTGCCTCTAGCCGCGCCCGCACCCTCCGTTGGATCCACCGCCTGGACGGGGGCAGCAGGAGGGCGATCCCGGCGATGTCCGTGAGGACGCCGGGAGCCAGGAGGGACGCCCCCGCCACCAACACCGAGATCCCGTCCAGGAGCGCCTGGCCGGGGACCCGTCCCCTCATCAGCTCCTGCCGGGCCTGGAAGAGGATCCGGAATCCCTCGGCGCGCGCCAGCACCGCGCCCACGATGCCGCTGCCCAGCACAACGACCAGCGTCGGGAGGAATCCCACCGCCTGCCCGATGCGGACGAGGAGCACGAGCTCGAGGACCGGGATGACGACGAAGAAGAAGGCCAGGCGGGCGAGGCAGGACATGGTCCCCCACCTACCCTGGGAATCCCCCCGAGGGTCCCCCGGGGCGGCCTCGAGAAGGGGACCCCGGGCCCCACCCCGGTGTACCTTGGGGCCCATACGATCCACCTGCCGGGAACGCCCGCGAGCCATGGAGCAGACCTACTTCCGGAGGGGCTTCGGCCTCAAGAAGGAGCTGAAGCACCTCATCGACGCCGAGTACCATTCGGCGCTGGTGGAGCGCATCCGCGCCCGGGGCTACACCGATCGCTTCGGGGACGTCACGGTGCGGCTGGCCCATGAGTTCGGCTTCTGCTACGGCGTGGATCGGGCCGTGGACTACGCATACGAGACCGTCCACAAGTTCCCGGACAAGGTCATCCACCTGTTGGGGGAGATCATCCACAACCCCCACGTGAACCAACGTCTCACGGAGATGGGGATCCGTTTCCTCTACCCGGATGCCGATGGCCGCTTCGATTTCAGCCCCATCACCGCACAGGACGTGGTGATCATTCCCGCGTTCGGGGTGACCATCCACGACTTCGACGTGCTGAAGAAGATCGGGTGCATCCTGGTGGACACCACATGCGGATCCGTGCTCCACGTGTGGAAGCGGGTGGAGAGCTACGCCCGGGACGGTTTCACGTCGGTCATCCATGGCAAATACTCGCACGAGGAGTCCCGGGCCACCGCTTCCCAGGCGGACAAGTACCCGGGTGGCAAGTACCTCATGGTCCGCGACATGGACGAGGCCATGCTGGTGTGCGATTACATCGCCCGCCGCCCCGGACACCTGTCCAGGGAGGCCTTCCTCGACCACTTCCGGCACAAGGCTTCACCGGGCTTCGACCCCGACGCGAACCTCGAGAAGGTCGGTGTCGCCAACCAGACCACGATGCTGGCCAGCGAGTCCATCGCCATCGGGATGAAGATCCACGATGCGTTGGTGGAGCGGCACGGCCTGGAGTACATCAAGGCTCACTTCCGGTCCTTCGGGACCATCTGCTCGGCGACGCAGGAGCGCCAGGACGCCGTCGCGGCGATGATGAAGGAGCCCCCGCAGGTCATGCTGGTGATCGGAGGGTACAACTCCTCCAACACCAACCACTTGGCCCATCTCTGCCGGCAGCACACCCGCACCTTCCACATCGAGGACGCGGCCTGCATCGACGTGGACAGGGGCACGATCCGCCACAAGCCCGAGCTGAGCCCCACGGCTCCCGAGGTGGAGGAGGTGGACTGGCTCCCCCAAGGGCCCTTCGAGCTTGGCATCACCGCCGGCGCCTCGACGCCCAACAACAAGATCGGCGAAGCGGTGATGCGCGTGCTCGGGATCCGCGGGATCGGGTTGGACCTGGCTGGAGACGCTCCCGCCTCGCCCTGAGCCGGCGCGGCCTACTCCGCGCCGCGATCCCGCACGGCGCGCCCCAGCTTCTTCAGGAGTGCGCGGAGCTCCTCCTGCTCCTCCAGGGAGAGGGAGGCCGAGAGCTCCTCGATGAAGGCTCCGTGCCCGGGGAAGACCTGGGCGATGATCTGGTGGCCCTTCTCCGTGAGCTTGGCCTGGATGATCCGCCGGTCCGCGGGAGAGCGCTCCCGGTGGACCAACCCTTGCTCCTCCAGACGGTCCATCACGTAGGTCACGTTGCCTCCCGTGACGAGCAGCTTGTCCGCCAGGTCACCCAGGGACAGCGGGCCCAGGTGGTAGAGGGCTTCCAGGATCCCGAACTGGGGAGTCGTGAGGCCGTACTCCCCCACCTTGCACGAGACTGCCCTGGCGTAGGTGGCGTAGCACCTCGCCAGGGCGATCCAAAGCCGGAGCGCCCGCTCCTGGCTCTCCGGCCAGTCCCGCAGCGCCGGCACCTCCAGGTGGTTCGGGGCGCCGGCGTCCGCCCCCGGAGAGCGTCCCAGGTCGTCCATCAGATGTGGATGGGGCGCCCCAGGGCCGCCAGCGCACCCTCCGACACGCCCTCGGAGAGGGTTGGATGCGGATGGATGGCCTTTTCCAGCTCCTCCACGGTGGACTCCAGGTGCCGCCCCAGCACGAACTCCGCGATGAGCTCGGTGGCGTGGGGTCCTACGATGTGGGCGCCCAGGATCTCGGAGTACTTCTTGTCGCGGATGATCTTCACGAAGCCGTTGGCGTGCCCTTGCGCCACGGCGCGCCCGATGGCCACCCAGGGGAGCTTCCCCACCTCGATGGCGAAGCCCTCGGCCTTGGCCTGTTCCTCGGTCAGGCCCACCGACGCCACCTCGGGATGGCAATAGGTGCAGTTGGGCACGTTCCCGTAGTCCACGGTGCCGTGGCCCTTACCGGCGATGTGCTCCACGCAGACGATCCCCTCGTGGCTCGCCTTGTGGGCGAGGAGCTGGTGCCCGGTCACGTCGCCGATGGCGTAGATCCCCGGGACATTGGTGCGCAGGTGATCGTCCACCACAACGAAGCCGCGCTCGTCCACCTTCACGCCGGCCGTCTCGAGGCCCAGGCCCTGAGAGTTGGGGACACGGCCCACCGCGGAGAGGACGTACTCCACCTCCAGCTCGTGGGCCGTCCCCTTGGCGTCCTTGAAGGTGACGTTGACGCCGCCCTCCACGATCTCCGCCTTCTCGAGGCGCGCCGAGGTGTGGATGTCGATGCCACGCTTCTTGTACGTCCGCTCCATGAGCTTGGAGATCTCCGCGTCCTCCAGGGGGAGGATGCGGTCCAGCGCCTCCACGATCGTCACCTTCGTTCCGTAGGATGCGTAGATGTCGGCGAACTCCATGCCGATGGCGCCGGCCCCGACGATGAGGAGGGAGCCGGGGGCCTTCTTCTGCATGAGCGCGCCGGTGGAGGACCAGACCCGGTCCTCGTCGATCTTGAGCACGGGCAGGTCCCGGGGGCGGGAGCCGGTAGCCACGATCACATGGGATGCCTCCAGGACGGTCTTCTTACCGTCGGCGGCCTCCACCTCGACCTTTCCCTTCCCCTGCAGCCGCCCGTAGCCCGTGAGGTGCGTGACCTTGTTCTTCTTGAAGAGGAACCCGACCCCCTTCGTCATCTGGTCGGCCACCGCGCGGCTGCGCTCCTGGGCCGGACCCAGGTCGAAGGTCACCTCCATGGCGTGGATGCCGTGCTTCCCGGCGTCCTTCATCTCGTTCACCAGCAGGGCGCTGGTGAGCATCGCCTTGGTGGGGATGCACCCGATGTTGAGGCAGACGCCGCCGAGCTTCTCGGCCTCGACGCACGCCACGCTCATCCCCAGCTGGGACGCGCGGATGGCCGCCACGTATCCGCCGGGGCCCGAACCGATGACGACCAGGTCGAACCGATCCCCGCTTTCTTTGCCGGCCACGTGCTACCTCGCTCTGGGAAAGGGAGCCGCGCGAGCCCCCGAGGAACCGTACAACGTTGAATAGTCCGAAAAGTTAGATTCCAGCCGGGAGGGGGTAAACCCCGTGAAGGCCCGGGCACCCGGCACCGTACCGACTGTGTGGAGGCTGCTCTGCCCGTGCCGCCCGAAACGGCGTAGTATCCAAGGGTGCTGTGCTTGGGAGTGGTCCGCCCATCCAACAGGAGACCGAAGATGTGGTATCTGCTGATCGTCATCGTCGTCGTGGTCTTGGCCGTGGGGATGTACAACTCGCTGGTTCGACTCCGCCAGCAGGTGGACGGCGCCTGGGCCGACATCGACGTCCAGCTCAAGCGCCGGTACGATCTGATCCCGAACCTGGTCGAGACCGTCAAGGGCTACGCCAGCCACGAAAAGGACACGCTGGAGCGGGTCGTCCAGGCCAGGTCGGCGGCCATGTCCGCGCAGGGTCCGGCGGCGAAGGCCGAGGCCGAGGGTGCGCTGGCCGGTGCCCTCAAGTCCCTCTTCGCGCTCTCCGAGGCGTACCCCCAGCTCCAGGCCGCCAGCGGCTTCCGTGACCTGCAGGGCGCCCTCTCCGAGATCGAGGAGCAGGTGGCCCAGGCCCGGCGCTACTACAACGCCGTGGTGAGGGACTTCAACACGAAGACCGAGACGTTTCCCAGCGTCCTCGTCGCCCGGGCTTTCGGCTTCACCAAGCGTGAGTTCTTCGAGGTGGAGGAGGGAGAGAAGGCCGTCCCGAAGGTGAAGTTCGACTAGGCTGGTTCGCGCCACACGCAGGAGCGACGATGCTCCCCACCACGAGAAGGCTCGTCGCGGGACTGGCCCTGGCCGGCTCCGCCCTCGTCCCGCTGTCCCTGTCCGCCCAGAAGAGCCTCGAGATCGAGCGCTTCGACGCCACCCTCCGGGTCGAGGAGTCGGGGTGGCTGGACGTGCGCGAGGAGATCCTGGTCCGGTTCACCGGGAGCTGGAACGGGATCTTCCGCAACATCCCCGTGGAGTACCGCACCCCGCAGGGGTTCTCCTTCCGCCTGCGCCTCGAGGACGTGTCGGTGACCGGCGAGGACGGGGAGCCCCTGGAGTACTCGTCCTCGCGGGAGCGTCACTACCGGCAGCTGAAGATCCGGGTCCCGGGGGCGTCGGATGCCACGCGGAAGGTGGTCATCCAGTACCGCGTGCCCAACGGTCTCCGCTTCCAGGACGAATACGACGAGCTGTACTGGAACGTCACCGGCGACGAGTGGGACATGCCCATCCTCGCCGCTTCGGCCATGGTGCACCTGCCTCCTTCCCTCTCGGGGATCCGGACCGCGTCCTGGACCGGCGGCTACGGCTCCACGGAGGACGCGGCTTCGGTGGAGCGTTCCGGTGACGCCCTGTTCTTCGAGACTCTGCGTCCGCTGAACTACCGCGAGGGGCTCACCATCGCCGTGGCATGGAACCCAGGCGTCGTGGAGCGACCCTCCACCCTGGACAGGATCCTGGCCTTCCTCAGGGCGAATTTGCTCCTGATCCTCCCCTTCATGAGCCTCTGGTTCATGTGGCGCCTCTGGGCGAACCGGGGCAGGGACCCGGCGCGGCTGGCCATCTCGCCGCAGTACGAGCCTCCCGACGACATGACCCCGGCCGAGGCGGGCACCCTGCTGGACAACCGCCCCGACATGCGGGACCTCACGGCAGCCCTGGTGGACCTGGCCGTGAGAGGCTTCCTGCGCATCGAGGAGATCGAGCCCACCGGGCTCCTGGGGCGCGTCGTGGGGAAGACGGACTACCGTCTCGTCCCGGTGAAGCCCCGGGAGGAGTGGACGGGCCTACGCGGCCACGAGGTCTCCCTCCTCACCGGCGTCTTCGGCGGAGGCACCGGCGTGCCGGCCCCCGTGGAGATGTCGGAGTTGGCCCACGAGTTCTACAAGAACCTGAGCTCCATCCGCTCGGGGATTTTCCGGGAGTTGATCAAGCGGGGCTACTACGTGCAGCGTCCCGACAAGGTCATGGGTGTCTACGTCGGAGCTGCCTTCGCCGTCGGAATCCTGGGCGTGGTGGGGGGCCTCTTCCTGGCCGAGGCCCTCACCCTCTCCCCTCTCACCGCCATCACCGCCGCCATCGGCACCGCGCTCCCCATCCTCGGCTTCGGGATCCTCATGCCCGCCCGGACCGTGAAGGGCGCCCGGGCTCTCGAGCGGGTCCTGGGCTTCGAGGAGTTTTTGGAGCGCGTCGAGTCCGACCGCTACAAGCGCATGATCACGTCCCCGGAAATGTTCGAGCGCTTCCTCCCCTACGCCATGGCCTTCGGCGTCGAGAAGAAATGGGCCGCGGCCTTCGAGGGCATGTACACCGAGCCGCCGGACTGGTACCGGGGCCAGTGGCACGGCGGCTTCCGCCCCCTCTTCTTCGCCCAGAGCATGGGACACATGACCAGTTCGGCGGGCTCGGTCATGTCTTCCGGCCCGCGGAGCTCGGGGGGCTCGGGCTTCTCGGGCGGCGGATTCGGCGGCGGAGGCGGCGGAGGCTGGTAGGCGCCCGCCCCTCCCGCTCTCCCGGAGCCTAACGGCCCGTGTTTCCTGCTGCGGCGCCACTCCCCAGGATCGGCCCCAGCACCTCCAGCGTCCCGTCCGCGGGCGCGGGGTCGAGCCCGAGGATGTGAGCCAGCCACGGGTAGACGTTCACCGCCTCGAAGGGCCCGATGCGTCGGCCGGGAGAGATCCCCGGCCAGGATCACCACGTCCCCGATGCGGGCGTCGGCGCTCTAGTGGAGGCGCTCGGGCACATCCTGGCGCATCCACACCTCCGCCTCGGCGAGAAGAGCCTGGATGGAATCGCGGAGTCCCGGGAGCCGCTCCGGTCCCCCCTCCCCGACCCGGAGGCTGGCGTAGGGACCTCCCTCGACCATCTCGACCCCGGGAAAGTGCGACAGGTCCAGCGCTTGGGCGCGGGCCGTTTCCGCCTTCAGCATCCCGTGATCCGAGAGGACCACCAGGTACACCCGATCCGCATAGGGCAGGGCGGCGATGCCGCCCATGAGGCTCCCCAGGTGGGCGTCGACGCTGGCCACGGGGGTGGCCACCTCAGGGCTTTCTGGACCTTTGGCGTGCCCCACGTCGTCCAGATCGGAGAAGTAGAGGGTGACGAGGTGGGGGCGGGTCTCGGGAGGTTCCCGGAGCCACGCCAGCACCGTATCCACCCTGGCTCCGTTGGGCACCGAGGCGTCGTACCGCTTCCAGCGCGAAGGGCTCACCCCGGTACCACGTCCCGTCCTCCACCACCTCCCGGTCCCCGAGGGAGTAGAAAGCCTGCTTCTCCGGCGCCCAGAACCGGTTCCCCACCAGGCCGTGGTTCTCCGCGTAGAGCCCGGTGGCGATGGTGAAGTGGCTGGGGAACGTCGCAGCTCGGAAGGCTGGGGACACGGGAGTGTTCTCGCGGGTTGCGCGTCGGGACGGCGATGCACGCCGCCTGGAGGGCCGCCTTAGGCCACGCGACGCTGCCCCGAGCAAGGTGCCGATGAATCCGTCCGGTGACGGGCGACGTAGGTATGCGTAACGATGCGAGGAGGAAGGGGGATGGGCGACCTGTTACAGGATCTCCGCTACAGCTTTCGCATGCTGGTGAAGAACCCGGTCTTCACCGCCGCAGCGGTTCTCACTCTGGCGCTCGGGATCGGTCTCAACGCAGCCACCTTCTCGGCCGTGAACGGCATCCTCCTACGACCCCTCCCCGGGGCCGAGGAGCCCGAGCGTCTGGTTCAGCTCTACCGCCAGTGGCCGGGCCTGGACTACGGGTCCAACTCCATCCCCCACTACCAGGACCTCCGCGACCGCGGTGGAGAAGTCTTCGAGCACGTGGCGGCCTGGTACTTCGCCCCGATGTCGCTCTCCGCGGGCGGGCGCAGCGAGCGCATCATGGGCCTCCTCGTGAGCGCCAACTTCTTCCAGACGTATGGAGTGGCGCCAGCGGTGGGGCGCTTCTTCATCCCCGGGGAAGAGGACCGCGGGCCGGGAGCGCGCCCCGTCGCCGTCCTCGGACATGGGTTCTGGGAGGAGCGCTTCGGAGGGGACCCGTCCGTGGTCGGGCGCACCATGGTCCTGAACGGCCATCCCTTCCAGGTCGTGGGCGTGGCCCCGGAGGCGTTCGACGGGCCGGTCACCTACGCCTCCATCCCCATCTACGTCCCGCTCATGATGCAGATGGAGATCGACCCCGGGCGCAACCTCATCGAATCCCGGGGCAACAGCATGATGAACGTCGTCGCCCGGCTCCGGGACGGGACCACCCTGCAGCAGGCCCAGGAGCGGATGGACGCGCTCCTCCTCCAACTCCGCGACGAACTGCCCGACCACTACGACAATCAGCTGGGCATGCTCATGGTGCCCCAGATGGACGCGGGGATCCACCCCATGTTCCGGAGCGCTCAGGTGGGGATGAGCGCGGTCATGATGGCCGTCGTGTCCTTGCTTCTGCTCATCGCCTGCGTGAACGTGGCGAACCTCTTCCTGGCCCGCGCCCGCGAGCGGCGCCGCGAGATGGGGATCCGGCTCAGCCTGGGGGCCGGCCGCCGGCGCATCCTCCAGCAGCTCCTCACCGAGAGCCTGGTGTTCGGTATCCTCGCCGCCCTGGCCGGGCTGGGGCTCGCGGGGCTAGCGGTCCGCGTGCTCTCCAACGTCCGTCTGCCCGTGGACGGCCCCTGGGCCTTCTCCGTGGGCATCGACGGGAGGGTCCTGGCATTCACCCTGGCCGTGTCCCTGGTGGCGACGGTCCTCTTCGGGCTCGCGCCAGCCCTGGAAGCCACCCGGACGGACATGGCCGCCGCGGTGAAAGGGGAGACGGGCGGCAGGAGCCGCTCCAGGGCGAGCAACACGCTCGTCGTGCTCCAGATGGCCCTCTCGCTGCTCCTTCTCATCAGCTCCGGTCTCTTCCTGAGGAGCCTCCAGGGAGCCACGCGGATCGACCCGGGCTTCGACGACCCCGGCCGCGTCGTGCTCGCCTCCGTGGCTCCGGGGCTGCAGGGCTACGACCAGGCGCGGAGCCGGGCCTTCCTGGACCGTCTCCTCGAAGACGTCGCCGCCCTTCCCGGCGTCAGCGCCGTCGGCCTCTCCGATTGGCTGCCTCTCGGCCTCAACAGCTCGGACCGCTCCGTGGAGATCCCGGGATACGAGTTCTCCGAGGGCGAGCTACGGAGCATCAACTACGCACGGGTCTCCGAAGGCTACTTGGAGGCCATGGGCGTCAGCCTCGTGGAGGGGCGCACCTTCACGCGCCAGGACGATGCCACCGGTCCGCCGCTCATCATCGTGAACCGGCGCTTTGCCGAGCGCTTCTGGCCGGGCCAGTCGGCACTGGGCAAGGTGGTAAGGACCGGCGGGCGCGACTGGACAGTGGTGGGCGTCGTCGAGACGGGGAAAGTCAGGAGCCTCGGCGAAGCGCCCACGGAGTTCATGTACTTCCCTCACCGTGTGCTGTTCGCGGCCGGCGTGTCCCTCGTGGTGCGAGCCGCGTCCGACCCCCGGGTCGTGCTCCAGCCGCTCCGCGAGACCATCCGCTCGGCGGACCCGGACATGCCCGTGTTCGACGTCCGCACCATGGAGGACCACATGGGGATCGCGCTCCTCCCTGCTCGCCTGGGAGGGACGGTCCTGGGTCTGTTCGGCCTCCTGGGACTGGTCCTCGCCGCCGTGGGCATCTACGGGGTGATGGCCTACTCCGTGGCCCAGCGCACCCGTGAGCTCGGCATCCGCATCGCCCTGGGCTCCGACCGGGCAGCCGTGCTGGGCCTGGTCCTGCGCGAGGGCTTGCGTCTCACGCTCGTGGGCGTGGTCATCGGCCTGGCGTCCGCTGCCGTCGCCGCCCGCCTGGTCGGCGGCCTGCTCTACGGTGTGCGTCCCCTGGACCCGGTGGCGTTCTCGGTGGTGCCGCTCACGCTGGTGGTCGTGGCGGCCCTGGCGATCTACCTGCCGGCGAGGCACGCAGCCGGGGTGGATCCCATCCGTGCTCTCAAGACGGAGTGACCCTCAGACCCTCAGCGACTCCGTGCGCGTCCGGACGGCATCGCGGTAGACGTCGTTCATTTCCTCGGTGCACGCCACCGCGAACCCGAGGTCGTGGAGACGGCCGTCCGCCAGGCAGTAGATCCACGCATGCACGGTGAGATCCTGCCCCTGGGCCCAAGCGTCACGCACCGCGTCGGTGCGGCACACGTTCATGGCCTGCTCGATGGCGTTGAGCTCGCAGAGCCGGTCGATGGCGTCCGTCTCCTCGGTGATACCGCCCAACTCCGCGCTGTGCTTGAGAGCGACATCCTCCACGTGGCGGAGCCAGTGGTCCATGAGCCCGAGGGGCGGGTGGCGCCACGCGGCGGTGACACCTCCACATCCGTAGTGCCCGCAAACGATGACGTCGGGGACCTTGAGGACCTCCACGGCGAACTGCACCACCGAAAGGCAGTTCAGGTCCGAGTGGACCACCATGTTCGCGATGTTGCGGTGGACGAACAGGTCGCCGGGGTGCAGGCCCACGATGTCGTTGGCGGGAACCCGGCTGTCGGAGCACCCGATCCACAGATATCTGGGGTGCTGCTCCCGGGCCAGGTCCTTGAAATAGCTGGGGTCTCGGGCCAGTTGGGCGTGGGCCCAGGCCCGATTGTTCGCGAAGAGCTCAGGTAGGTGCTTCATGGCCGGTACGGTAACCAACCCCCCGCACTGCGGGGAACACCTCCGGCACACGTCGCGGAGGTTCCCCTACAGGAAGCGGGGGTGCTACACCAGGATGGCGGTGGGCTCCTCCAGCATCGCCTTCAGGGTAGCCAGGAAGCGGGACCCCTGGGCACCGTCGATGACCCGGTGGTCGCAGCTCATGGTGACGCGCATCCGCGGCCGCACCACCACCCCCCCGTCCACCACCACGGGTGTATCCTCCACCCCGCCGATGGCCAGGATCCCCGCTTCGGGCGGGTTGATGATGGCGGTGAACTCGTGGATGCCGAACATCCCGAGGTTGGACACGGAAAACGTGGCGCCAGTGTACTCGTCGGGCATGAGCCGCTTCTCCCGGGCGCGTCCGGCCAGCTCACGGACCTCACGGGCGATCTGGGCGATCCCCTTCATGTGGGCGTTCTTGACCACGGGGGTGATCAGGCCATCCTCGATGGCGACGGCCACACCCAGGTGGACGCCGCTGAAGCGGCGCACATGCGTGCCGTGCCACTGGGCGTTGCACTCGGGGTGCCTGCGGAGGGCACCGGCGACCGCCTTCAGCACGATGTCGTTGAGGGAGATCTTCTCGCCCTGCTTCTCCAGCCAGGCGTTGATGCTCTGCCTCGCCTCGATGACCCGCCCCATGTCCACGTCGATGGTCAGGAAGAAGTGGGGCACCGGCCCGATGGACTCCACCAGGCGCTTGGCGATGGTCTTCCTCATCTGCGAGACGGGGACGTCCTCGAATTCCGTCTCCGGAGCCGCCGCCACGGCAGGAGCCGAACCCGCAGCCGGAGCGGCCTCCCCGGCGGCCTCGACGTCGCGCTTCACGATGCGGCCGCCCGGGCCCGAGCCTTCGACACTGGCCAGGTTCACGCCCAGGTCGTCGGCGAGCCTTCTGGCCAGGGGCGAGGCCTTCACCCGTCCGCCTTCCTCGGTGGCCGGGGCCGGCGCGGGCAGGGCTGCGGTGGCCGGGGCCGCGGCGGGCGGGGCTGCGGGAGCTGGCGCGGAACCGGGCGCCGCCGCACCTGCTGCAGGCTGAGCCGGGGAAGCCCCGTCAGAGGGCGGAGCGGCCGCAGGAGCCTCGGCCCCACCTCCGCCGTCCGCCGCGATCCCCGAGATGTCGTCGCCGCCGGCAGCGATGACGCCGATGACCGAGCCCACCGGGGCGGTGCCCCCTGCGGCCAGGAGGATCTTGCGCAGGATCCCGTCGCCCCGGGCCACCAGCTCCATGGTCGCCTTGTCGGTTTCGATCTCCGCCAGGACGTCGCCGCTCGTCACGGCGTCTCCCTCGGCCTTGAGCCAGCGCACCAACTGCCCCTCTTCCATCGTGGGGGACAGCGCTTCCATATGGACTTTGGTGATCATGCGGTGGTTTCCTTACCTGGCGCGCTCAAATGAGATGCAGGAGTAGGAAGGCGAGGAGCGCCGCCGAGGAGTACCTGGATGGTACTTCGCAGGCGGCGCGACGAAGTCCTGACGACCTCCTGCGCCCATTTCAGCGCGCCCCCCTGTATAGCACTCTGTTGCAGGCCTCGACGACGCGGTCGGCGCTAGGCTTGGCCATGGTCTCGAGGTTCTTGGCGTACGGCATGGGAACGTCGGCCTGCGTCACCCGCAGGACGGGGGCGTCCAGGTCGTCGAAGGCTTCTTCCTGGATGATGGCCACGATCTGCGCCCCCACGCCTACGTGGGACCACCCCTCCTCCACGTAGACAGCCCGGTTCGTCTTGCGCACCGAGGCCAGAATGGCGTCCACGTCCAGGGGCCGCAGGGTACGGAGGTCGAGAACGTCGGCCCCGATTCCCTCCTTCTCCAGTTTGGCCGCGGCCTGCAGGGCCACGTAGGCCATCTTGCCGTGGGTGATGATGGAGACGTCCGACCCCTCGCGCTTCAGGTCAGCCAGTCCCAGGGGGATGATGAAGTCCTCGTCCTCGGGGACCTCGCCCTTGAAATTGTACAGGAGCTCCCCCTCCATGAACGCCACCGGGTCATTGTCGCGGATGGAGGCCTTCAACAGGCCCTTGGCGTCCGCCGGCGTGGCGGGCGTCACGACCTTCACGCCGGGCGAGTGGAGGTAATAGGTCTCGCACGCGATGGAGTGCTGCGCGGAGAGCTGGAGCGCCGCGCCGGTGGGCCCCCGGAAGACGATGGGCATGGGGAACTGGCCGTTGCTCATGTACAGCATCTTCGCGGCGCTGTTGATGACCTGGTCGATGGCCAGGAAGGCGAAGTTGAAGGTCATGAACTCCACCACGGGGCGGAGCCCCGCCATGGAGGCGCCGACGCACAGCCCGGTGAAGCCCAGCTCGCTGATGGGGGAGTCCACCACGCGCCTCGGGCCGAACTGGGCCAGAAGGCCTTTCGACACCTTGTACGCGCCGTCGTACTCCGCCACCTCCTCGCCCATGAGGAACACGTCCGGGTCGCGCTCCATCTCCTCCCGGAGGGCGGCATTCAGGGCCTCGCGATAGGTCATCACCGCCATGGCGATACCCCCCTTCCGTCGAAGTTCAGGCGGCCGTGGGGGTTGATCTCGGCCCACACGTTCGCGTAGAGCGCGTCAGGGCCCGGGGGCGGGGACTGGTCGGCGAAGTCTGCGGCCTCTTGCGCCGCTTCCCGCGCTTCCGTGTCCAAGGCCTCCAGCTCCGCCTGGTCCAGATGACCTCCGTCGAAGAGCCGGTCCCGGAGCAGGACGATGGGGTCCTCCTCGTGGGTCTTCCGATCCACCTCGTGCTTGGGCCGATAGGTCCCCGACACGGGATCGGACATGGAGTGGCCGCGGAATCGGTACGTCTGGACGTCCACGAAGCGGGGGCCGCCGCCGCCCCGAACGACCGCTGCCAGGTCGCGGAAGTGGGCATACGTGGCCAGCACGTCCTGGCCGTTCACGGAGCTGGCGGAGATGCCGTAAGGGGAAGACTTCTCCACCATGTCGATGAGGGACACGCGGCGGAACGCGGTGCCCATGCCGTAGTGGTTGTTCTCGACCACGTAGATGGCCGGCAGCTCCCAGATTGCGGCCATGTTCAGGGACTCGTGGAACGCGCCCTGGTTCACCGCGGCGTCGCCCATGAAGCACACGACGACACCGTCCTCTTCCCGGTACTTGATCTTCCACGCCAGCCCGGTGGCCAGGGGCACCTGCGCGCCCACGATGCCGTGACCGCCCATGAAGCGGACGTCGCGGTCGAAGATATGCATGGAGCCACCCTTCCCACCGGAGGCGCCGGTGGCGCGCCCGTAGAGTTCGGCCATCACGGACCTGGGCTTCACGCCCTTGGCCAGGGCCTGTGTATGCTCCCGGTAGGCCGAGATGACGTAATCTTCCGGGCGCAGTGGCTTGATGCTCCCGGCGGCAACGCCCTCCTGCCCGATGTGCAGATGGCAGAACCCGCCGATCTTGCCGATGGCGTAGGCCTCTTCCGCCTTTTCCTCGAAGCGGCGGTAGAGAAGCATCTCGCGCAGCAGATCCCGGGCGAGTTCGGGGCTGACACCGTACTCCTCGAAGGCGTCCGCAGAGCCGCCGGCCTTTCTCTTCGTCTTCGTCTGAGCCATGGTCGTCAGGGTGTGCCGGCGACCGGCTTGCCCGGCCGTCCGAACTCCAACTGGACGAGGTCCGACCTCATCTCCGCGGGGGCGGGGATGTCGGCCTCGAGCACAGAGGTGATGGACCCCGGGCCGCCGGCCTGCAGGTGACGAGCTTGTTCCTTGGCATGGTAGCTGGAGCGGACCAGAGGGCCCGACTCCACGTGCCTGAATCCGTACTCCTCCTCGCCCACGCGCTTCCACTCGGAGAACTCCTCGGGCGGGACCCAACGCGCCACCGGAATGTGCAGGGGCGAAGGACGCAGATACTGGCCGAGGTTGAGGATGTCCACGGCGGCCTGCCGCAGGTCGGACATGGCCTGCCGGATCTCGTGGGCCTCTTCCCCCATCCCAAGGATGATCCCCGCCTTGGTGAGCATCCCCGGGTCCATCTTCTTCACCGCCCCCAGGAAGGAGATGGATCTCCAGTAGCGGCCCCCAGGACGGAGTTGGGGGTGGAGGCGGTCCACCGTCTCCAGGTTGTGGCCGAGGATCTGGGGCTTGGCCTCCACCACGACGCGCAGCGCCGCCTCGTCCCCCTTGAAGTCGGGGATGAGCACCTCCACCGAGCACCCGGGCACCTGGGCGTGGATCAGCCGGATGGTCTCGGCGTAGATGCCCGCGCCGCCGTCGGGGAGCTCGTCCCGGTTCACGCTGGTGACGACCACGTGCTCCAGCGCCATCCGCGCCACGGTTTCGGCGACGCGCCGGGGCTCGTCGGTGTCCAGCTCGGTGGGCATCCCGTGGGCGACCCCGCAGTATTTACACGCCCGGGTGCACACGTCCCCCAGGATCATGAAGGTGGCGGTGCCCGCCTCCCAGCACTCGCCGACGTTCGGACAGCTGGCCTCCTCGCACACGGTGTGGAGGGACTCGGTCCGCATCATCCGCTGGAGGTGAAGGTAGTTGGGTCCGCCGGGGGAGCGGACCTTCAGCCATCCGGGCTTCCGCGAGCGGATGTCCACGGTCTCCAGCCCCTCGTGGGCCCGGATCCGGTGGGTCCCCTTGGGCTTGACCACGCCCGTGTGCTTCCCCGCGGGCGCATAGCCGGTGGGAGCGGCGTCACGGGATGCCGCCGGTTCGGAATTGCTCAAGCTCAGATCCTCCAAGCCCCGTCCCGCGGCTGCGTGCGCCGTGGTCAGGGGTGCGATAGACGACTGCCCTGCCCCCCGGGAACTCCCTGCAGGCGTACTCGGACAGCCCCTCGGGCGGCCGCGGTGGAGCCCGAAATCATAGCCCGATGGCGAGGCCTCGTACAAGATAGGCCACGCCGAACCCCAGGTAGCTCCCGAGGGCATACCCGACCAGCCCCATGATGATGCCGGGAAGGACGAGTCCCGGCCACTCCCGGGCCACGGCGAGCGCGAGGGCGCTGGCGGGCCCGCCCACCGACGACTGCGAGGCCACGGAGAGGGTCCCCAGGTCCATCCTCAGCAGCCTCCCGCCGCCGTACACCACCAGCCCGTGCACGCCCACCACCACCAGCGTGAAGAAGAACACCGTCAGCCCAACCGTCGCGATCTCCGAGACCCGCGACCAGATGCCGATGACGACGAAGAAGAGGTGGAGCAGCATGGTGCCCAGCTGCAGCGCCCCTTCAGCCCGGTGGAACCAGCGGGTGTGGCCCAGGACGAGGGCATACGTGGTGAGCCAGAGGATGGAAGGGACCGCCGGGACGACCCGCGCGGTGAGGTCCGCCGCGGTGAGGAGGAGGAGCCCGGCGGCC
>Ga0315541_1000342_pt1 | contig 49554 bp, 53 predicted proteins | sample SalMarSW160190MG_FD_203095 | JGI IMG/M metagenome (GOLD analysis project Ga0315541, IMG submission 203095) | Salt marsh sediment microbial communities from the Plum Island Ecosystem LTER, Massachusetts, United States - Salt Marsh Sediment SW1601-190 ...
TCTCTCACGCGCGCACGACCCTGGATCGCATCATCACGCCGCCGACATGGACGCAAAACAGTCGCGCCCGCCCCTGCCCCTGCACACTCGCTTATTTGAGGCCTAGTGGCGTTGCCCACACCCCGGTTACTTTAAAGAACGGCTCCGCGCGTCGCAGGGGCGCGGCCGGGCCATCGCCGGGCATGGGAGGACGAGCATGCGCGACCAAGACGAACAACCCACCATCATCATCGAGCGAGGCGACGGCAGCGTCGGCCCCTTCATCCTGGGCGCCCTGATCGGGGCCGGACTCGCGCTCCTGTTCGCTCCCCAGTCGGGAGTCGAGACCCAGGCCGAGCTGAAGGCGAAGGCGCACAAGCTCAAGTCCTCCGCGGAGGATCGGCTGCGGGCGGCGCAGGAGCAGCTCGAGGAGCGTCTGGACGCGGCCCGGGAGAGCGTCCAATCCCGGGTGGAGGACGTGAAGGACGCCGTGGACGCGGGACGGAAGGCGGCCGTGGATGCCCGCGGCGACCTGGAGCGGAAGCTGGAGCGCTCCAAAGCCGCGTATCGGGCGGGGATCGAAGCCGCCCGCGAGGCCGCGGCCTCGGGCGACGCGGCCGCCGAGCCCGACGACACCGAGGAGGCGGGAGCCTGACGACGGGCCGCATCCAGCGAGGCTCCGGCCGGGGGCCCGACGCGCCGCGGCAGGGGCCCGCCCCCGCTGCGGCGTTTCCATTTGGGCCGGGGGAGCCATGGCGCTGAGCCGGACGCTCTTCCACGCCCGGAGGTACCGCGTCGGGGAGTTCCTGCGGCGCCTCTGGACCAAGGTCCAGGAGGACGACGTTTTCTTCATGGCCGGCGCGGTGGCGTTCAACCTTCTGGTGGCGGCCCTTCCGCTGGTCCTCCTCGGAGTCGGCCTGGCAGGGTACTTCCTGACGGCCCAGTTCGGGGATCCCGTGGAGGCCAGCGCAGCCCTGGTGGCCGCGTTGATGCCGCACGGCGCGGGCGACGTGGACGTGGCGGCCCTGGCCCAGGCCGTCGTGTCCGGGGTCCTGGAGCAGCGCTCAGGCTTCACGATCCTCGGCGCTCTCCTCTTCACCTGGCTCGCCACCCGCCTGGTGGGGACGCTCCGGGTCGCGCTCCGGGAGATCTTCGACATCGGCCAGGACCGCGGAATCGTCGGCGGCAAGCTCTTCGACATGATGGTCGTGGTGGTGGGCGCCCTCCTCCTCACCCTCAACCTGGGTGTCACCATCACGTTGGAGGCGGCGGTGAGCCTGGGCGTGGGAGCGCTGGGGGTAGGCAGTTTCCTCGCCGGGCTGGCGCAGCGGCTGCTCGGGCAGGTGGTGGCGTTCCTCTCCATCTGGTTCCTCTTCCTGGGCCTCTACCGGTACCTACCCATGCGGCGCATCCCTTGGCGCACCGCCATGGTGGCCGCCACCTTCTCCGCCGTGCTCCACGAGGCGCTGAAAGTCGGATTCTCCTGGTACGCCACCCAGGTCGCCGACTACACCTCGACCTGGGGCAACCTGGCCACCGTCGGCATCCTCTTCTTCTGGATCTATTACGAAGCGGTAGTGTTTATTCTGGGCGGCGAAGTCGCGCAGGTGTACACCATGCGAAAGGCCGGACGAGTGAAGGCAGGGGCCAGCTTCGGAGGCGCGTTGTGAGGCGCGTCATGAGGCGCTCGGCGGGGCTCCTCCTCGCCGTGTGCGCGGGTGCGGCGGCGCCACTGCACGCCCAACCCATCCCCGACGGCGGGGGCGAGGTCCGCTTCCGCCAGGACATCCTCGAACGCGAGATCGTCGCCGCGCGGCCCCTGGTGGGCCGGGCGGGAAGGTACGTGGTGGTGCACCTGGCGGAGAACCGCGTCTTCGTGTTCGACGGAGCGCGTGCGGTATGGTCGGCGCCGGCGGGGACCGGCACCGGCTTCCGGCTGACCACCGGCGAGCACCGCTGGAAGTTCTCCACCCCCCGGGGGATGTTCCGAGTGCGGCGCATGGAGAAGGACCCCCTCTGGGAGGCCCCCGACTGGCACTACGTGGAAAAGGGGCTCGCCATCCCCGCGGCCAACAGCTCGTCGCGGCTCATGCGGGGCATCATGGGCACCACCGCCATCTACCTGGGCGACGGCATCGCCATCCACGGGACGAACCAACCCGCGCTCCTCCTCCATGCCGACCCGGAGCGCCGGCGCGTGTCCCACGGGTGCATCCGCCTCACCAACGAGGACGCGCGAGCCCTCATGCACATGGTGGACGTGGGCACGCCCGTCCTCGTCTACTGAGCGGGGCCCGACCGTGAGCGGGGACACACGCAAGGTGGTGGCGCGCAACCGCAAGGCGCGCCACGAGTACGAGATCCTGGAAACCTTCGAGGCCGGCATGGCCCTGAAGGGACCCGAGGTGAAGTCGCTGCGCGACGGGAAGGCGTCGTTCCAGGACTCCTACGCCATGGTGGAGCGCGGCGAGGTATGGCTCTACAGCCTCCACGTCAGCCCGTACGAGCAGGCCAACCGCTTCAACGAGGACCCGCTCCGCGTGCGCAAGCTTCTCCTCAACCGCCACGAGATCCGGCGGCTCGTGGGGAAGGTGGAGGAGAAAGGGCTCGCCCTGGTTCCCCTCGAGATCTACTTCCTGAGGGGGCGGGCCAAGGTTCAGCTCGCTCTCGCGCGGGGGAAGAAGCTCCACGACAAGCGCGAGGCGCTCAAGCGCAAGCAGCTGGAACGGGAGGCACGCCGGTCCGTGGGGGAGCGATGAGCCGCGTGGCCCTGCTGTTGGCTGCGGCCCTGGCGCTGACGCCGGGCCCGGTCGCCGCCCAGGCGCCGGCGCTTCGCCTCCGTTCGGGGGGAGCCGAGGCGGTGGTGGAGCTCTCCACGACGCGGGGATTCTCCGCACTGCCCGTGAGCCGTTTCGGCGCCGCGGGGTGGAGCGTGGAGCGCACGCCACTGGGCGCGGTGCTCACCGGCCCGAGAGGAGCGCGCCTGGAGCTCCGCGACGGCACCCCCTTCCTTCGCTGGGGCGCGTCGGTGGCGCAGCTGGTCCACGCGCCCTATTTCGAGGGCTACGAGCTCTTCGTCCCCCTCCAGCTCGCTACCGATCTCCTCCCCGGGAGGCTCCCCCGCGACTACGCCTTCGAGGCCGAGACCATGGTGCTGACCTGGAAGGGGGCTCCGCGTGCGCCCACCCGAGACTCCTCCACCCGCCGCGTGGTGGTCATCGACCCGGGGCATGGGGGTGAGGATCCCGGGACCATCTCCAGGAGCGGGATCAGGGAGAAGAACGTGGCGCTGGGCGTGGCCCGTGCCATGGCCGCGGAGCTGCGGAAGTCCGACGGGTTCGATGTGGTGATGATCCGCGACGGCGACAACTTCGTGCCCCTATGGGACCGGGGCGCGCGGGCTACCACGGCGAAGGGCGAGCGGTATGGGATCTTCGTGTCCATCCACGCCAACTCCGCCGCCGTGCGGGGGTCTCCGGCTCGGGGATTCGAGACGTACTTCCTGTCCGAGGCCCGCACGGAGCACGAGCGCCGGGTAGCCGCCATCGAGAACGCGCCCCTGGGCGTGGAGGCGACGCCGGGCGGGAGCACCGGGGACCTGGACTTCATCCTCCGTGAGTTGAAGAACCTCGACCAGCAACACTGGTCGTCCCTCCTGGCGGAGATGGTCCAGCAGGAGGTGGGCCGCGTGCATCCGGGGCCCGACCGGGGAGTGAAGCAGGCCCCCCTGGCGGTCATCACCAACGCCATCATGCCGGCGGTCTTGGTGGAGATCGGATATCTGTCCCACCCGGAGGAGGCGAAGCTCATCGGCGAGCCGGCTTTTCAGGAGGAGGCGGGGAAGGCGCTGGCCCGGGCGGCCATGCGCTTCTTCCAGCGCTACCCCCCCCGGTCGGGAGGCACGGCAGGGGAGGGGAGGTGAGAAAGCGGGGCGCCGCTCTTGCCGGCGCCTTCCTGCTCCTCACCGGCTGCGTCTACTACAACGCTCTCTACAACGCCGAGCGTCTCTTCGAGGAAGGGGAGCGCCACCGTCGTGCCGGCCGTGACTCGCTGGCTGCGGCGTGCTACGACCAGGTGATCCAGAAGGCGGCGGGGGGATACCGCCAGGAGCCGGCGGGCGAGTGGGCCGACGACGCACTCTTGCTATTGGGGCGGGCGTACCTCCGTCGAGGCGAGTTCCGCGAGGCCCGGGCGAGCCTCGAGGCGGCGGCGGAGCACGCGGGGAGCGAGACGCTCCGCCTTCAGGCCCTCCTTCACCTGGGCGAGGCCTATGTCATCGCCGGTGATCGGGTGGAGGGCACGCACCTCCTCAACCTGGCGCTGGGGGGGCTCCCCTCCGGCCACCTGAAGGCGGAGGGCCACCTGTGGCGGGCCTGGGCGCTCCTGGAGGTGGGGGAGGAGGATGTGGGATGGTGGGACCTGGATCAGGCGGCCGGGGACGGCCGCGTGCGCCTGGATGCGGCCCTCACCCAGGTGGCGTGGGCGCTGCGCCTGGACGCACCGGAGCGGGCCCGGGAGGGAATGCGCTGGCTCCTGGGCTCCGGCGAGGCCGGGGCCCGGGCGGACACGGTGGTGGCGCTGGCCCGGGCCGCGGCACGGCGCTGGGGCCCCGCCCAGGCCGCGGCGCTCCTGGAGGGGTCGGACACCGCGCGCTGGGAGCCGTCGGCGCGGGGGAGGGTCCGCCTGGCGCGGGCCTCCCTCCTCCGGGAGGCCGGCGACACGACCGGGGCCGAGGCGCTGGTCCGCCGCGTGGCAGGGGGGTTCGGTCCGGCGGCGGCGGACGCGCGGCTGGCGCTGGCCGCCTGGCAGCTGGCCAGGGCCCGGAACCTGGAGGAGGCCCGGTCTGCTCTCCCCATGCTCCTGCCTGCCGTGGGCACGCCTGCCGCGGCCCGACGGGGCGAGCGGCTCCGGGAGATGTTCGCGCTGGCCGAGCGGGGTTACGACGAGCCGCTGGCCTGGTTCGCCGCGGCGGAGGCTGCCCGGGACGACCTGGGTGCGCTCGCCCTGGCCCGGGGGCTCTTCCTGACCTACGCCGAGGCGGCGCCCTCGGACCCTTGGGTACCCAAAGCCCTCCTGGCGGCGCTGGGCGCCACCGACGACGAGGCGGAGCGGGACCGGCTACGCGGGCGCCTGGAGCGATGGAGCGATAGCCCTTACGTTCTGGCCGCCCGGGGAGAGCCCGCACTGGGGCTGGAGGCCCTGGAGGAGGAGCTCGCCCGGCGTCTCGAGCCGATGAGGACAAGGTGAAGCTTCAGACCGAGCTCTTCGGGGCCAGCTTCCAGAATCCGGTGATGCTGGCCTCGGGCACCTGCGGGTTCGGCGTCGAGCTGGCGGACGTGATGGACCTGGACGCTCTGGGAGGCTTCGTCACAAAGTCCGTGACGCTGGAGCCCCGGGCGGGAAACCTCGCGCCCCGGGTCGCCGAATTCTCCGGCGGGATGCTCAACTCCATCGGGTTGGCGAACCCCGGCCTGGAGGCGATCCGGCGCCAGAAGCTCCCCTGGATCCGCGCCAACGTCCGCAAGGCCCGGGTGTTCGTGAGCATCGCCGCCCACTCGGTGGCGGACTACCTGACGCTGGTGGAGGGACTGGACGGCGAGGACGGGTTCCTCGGGTTCGAGATCAATCTCTCCTGCCCCAACGACACCAAGCGGGAAGGAGCTCCCTTCGCCCTGGACCCGGAAGCGGTGGCGATGGTGACCTCGGGTTGCCGCGCCCGGACTCGTCGGCCGCTCCTGGCCAAGCTCGCTCCCAACGACCCGGCGTTGGAGCACACGGTGCGCGTTGCCACCGACGGCGGCGCCGACGGACTGACCCTTGTGAACACGCTCCCGGAGATTCTCCTCGGCAGGGAGGGGAGCCCCGAGCTCGGCGCTGGTCCCGGCGGCGTGAGCGGTCCCGCGCTCCTCCCTGCCGGCCTCCTGGCGGTGCGCAGGGCAAGGCAGGCCACCCGCCTTTCCCTGGTCGGCGTGGGCGGGGTAGGCAACGGTGTGGACGCGGTGGCGTATGCCCGTGCCGGGGCTTCCCTGGTGCAGGTCGGGACGGCATCGTTCGCTGACCCCAGGTCCGGCGAGCGCATCGTCCGGGAGCTGGGGCGCTGGGGCCGGAGGAACGCCGTGCCCAGCTGGGACTCGCTCGTCACCCCCGCCCCCGGAGCCGAGCTCTGATGACCGAGATCGTCATCCCCCTGGATCAGCCCTCCGCCGGGGAGGCTCTGGCCCTGGTGGATCGCCTGGGCCCCGGCGCCGACTTCTACAAGGTCGGGCTGGAGCTCTACACCGCCGCCGGACCCCCGGTGGTCCACGAGCTCCGGCGCCGGGGCAAGCGGGTCTTCCTGGATCTCAAGCTCCACGACATCCCCAACACCGTGGCCGGCGCCGTGCGCGCTGCCGCTGCACTGGACGTGAGCCTCGTCACCCTCCACACCGCTGGGGGCACGACGATGATGGAGGCTGCCCGCGATGCGTCCGCGGGGAGGGTGAAGCTGCTCGGCGTGACCGTGCTCACCTCCCTGGGCGTGGCGGAGCTGGAGGGGGTGTGGGGCCGGGAGATCGGCTCCATCCGCCGGGAGGTCGGACGCCTGGCCTCCCTGGCCCGGGACGCTGGGTTGGACGGCGTGGTGGCCTCGGCCCTCGAGGCCAAGTTGATCCGGGAGGCCGTGGAGCTCCCCTTCCTCATCGTGACCCCCGGGATCCGTCCCGCCGGAGCCACCCGGGGCGACCAGAAGCGCGTGGCCACGCCTGCCGAGGCCGTGGCCGCGGGAGCCGACTACCTGGTGGTGGGCCGCCCGGTGACGCAGGCCTCGGACCCGGCGGCCGCGCTGGCCGCCCTCCGGGCCGAGGTGGCGGCGGCCACGGCCCCCTGACACACCCTGAACCCCCTGATTCCATGACGCTCCACGTCCACAACACGCTCACCCGTCGCCTCGAGACCTTCGTCCCCCAGGAGCCGGGCGTGGTGAAGGCGTACGCCTGCGGTCCCACCATCTACGACTACGCCCACATCGGGAACTACCGCTCGTTCCTGTGCTACGACCTGATCCATCGGTACCTGGAGTGGAGCGGGTACCGGGTGCGCTTCGTCACCAACCTCACCGACGTGGACGACAAGACCATCGCCGGCGCGGTGCGCCAGGGCGTGACCGTCGCGGAGTACACGCGGCCGTTCGGGGAGTCCTTCCTTGCCGACGGCAGCATGCTGGGTGTCCTTCCCGCCGACGCTTACCCCAGGGCCACCGAGTACATCGGCCCCATGATCTCCCTCGTGGAGCGCCTCATGGCCTCGGGCCACGCCTACCAGGCGGAGGACGGCGCCGTCTACTTCTCCATCTCCACCTTTCCCGCCTACGGGAGGCTGAAGGGGATCGACCTCTCATCGCTCCGGGTCGGGGCCCGTGTGGACCAAGACGAGTACGAGAAAGAGGACGCTCGGGACTTCGCGCTCTGGAAGGCGGTCAGCGAGGCCGATGAGAGAGCCGCTGCGGCCTGGGACTCGCCGTGGGGCAGGGGACGCCCCGGATGGCACCTGGAGTGCTCGGCCATGAGCATCGGAGAGCTCGGGGAGACGCTGGACATCCACCTGGGTGGGGAGGACTTGATCTTCCCTCACCACGAGAACGAGATCGCCCAGTCCGAGGCCGCTACCGGGAAGCCCTTCGTGCGGTACTGGCTGCACGTGAAGCACCTCCTCGTGGACGGCCGCAAGATGTCCAAGTCGCTGGGCAACTTCATCACCCTGCGGGAGCTCCTCGACAAGGGCTACGATCCGGCCTCCATCCGCCACCAGCTCATCAGCGCCCAGTACCGGCGGGAGTTGAATTTCACCCTCGCTGGCCTCGATGCGTCCAGGAAGGCGGTGCAGCGACTCCTGGATTTCGAAACTCGCCTGGAAACCACCCCCACCGAAGGGGACACTCCCCCGTCCCGCCTTCCCGAACTCGCCGGGGAGGCGCTGGGGGCGTTCCGGGTGGCCATGGACGACGATTTCAACTCCGCCGACGCTCTGGCCGCCGTGTTCAGGTTCGTCAACCGGGTGAACGGGGAGCTCGACGGCCGGAGCGCCGTGACCGCCGCGGACCGGGTGGCCGCCCTGGACGCGCTGCGCTCCATGGACCGCGTGCTGGGCCTCCTGGAGGTCGCCCACGCCAGCCGCACGGTGGACGACGGCCTGGCCGTCTGGGTGGAGGAGCGGATCCAGGCCCGGGCCGCCGCGCGCAAGGCGAGGGACTTCGCCGCCGCCGATGCGATCCGCGAAGAGCTGGCCGCACGGGGGGTCGTCCTCGAGGACGGGCCCCAGGGCACACGCTGGAAGGTGACCTGAGGCTGGCGTGCGCGCGTCCGCCGGCTCCCGTCTCCCAGATCCGGTCGAAGTGGAAGGCCTAGTAGATCGCCACCTGGATCCGACCCTCCTGATCCACCCACCCCCGGTACATCCCCCGGGTGTTGAAGATCATCTCGATATGCCCATCCCGGTCCATGGCGCATGCGCCGCCCAGACCCCTCCGTTCAGCCTCCAGCTTCTCCATGATGACCTGGTGGGTGGATTCCCTGAGGGAGATGCCCAGGTAGGCCATGCGAGCCTGGATGTCGTGGGCAACGGCGTGGCGGATGAAGTACTCGCCCCAACCCGTGCAGGAGACACCGCAGTGGGAGCCTGCATAGGTACCGGACCCGATGATGGGGGAGTCGCCGATTCGACCCCACTTCTTGTTTGCCGTGCCCCCTGTGGAGGTACCGGCCACCAGCGTCCCCGATGCGTCCAGGGCGACGGCCCCCACCGTGCCCGAGTTGTCCTTCAACTCGGCTTCGGAGGTGCCGAAGTCCAGCCCGGATGGGGGTTCAGCGCCAGCGGCTCCGGCCGGGGCATCCATGTCCACCGTGTTCGGGGATACGTCCCCGGAAGCCTCCCGCTTCTTGGCAGCCTGGAGGTCGTCCCACCGCCTCTGGGTGAAGAAGAAGTCCGCCGGTGTGGACTCGATCCCCACCGTCCGGGCGAACTCCTCCGCACCGGTCCCGGCCAACATGACATGGGGACATTCCTCCATGATGCGCCGGGCCAACTCGATGGGGTGCCGGATGTCGGAGACTCCGGCCACGGCCCCAGCTTCCAGGGTGCTGCCCACCATGATGGAGGCGTCCAAGGAGACGACCCCATCCGAGTTGAAGTTCCCCCCCCGGCCCGCGTTGAAGATCACCGAGTCTTCCATGACGCCGATGGACTCGACGACGGCATCCACCGCCGTTCCCCCGCCTTTCATGGCGTCGAACCCCGCCTGGAGGGACTCGGTGAGGACCCTTCTGTAGTCGGCGTCCATTTCCGGGGTCATCTGGTTGGGAGGGATGACCCCTACCCCACCGTGAATCACCAGGCCCCACTGGACCTTTGGATGGTCGATGCGCTCGCGTGTCGTCATATCAGATCGTCCTCTCGGAATCCATTCGTCTTCGGCCCTACGGACACAGGTTCCTTCGCTTCCCTCTTCCACCAGGCTCCTGTGGGTGAAGCGTTTTCGGGGAACGTCCCACGGAGGGCGAAGCCTCTTGTCTCAGGAGGATAGCACCCGGGGGATTGGAGACCCAAGCGCCCGGAGGGGTGTACGATCGGGGCATGGTGCGCTGGCCGCAGCGAACGCCCCGCCACCATCGGCGCCGCTCACTCCGGAGGTGGCGCTACCTGGAAGGGCGCCTCTCCGCCGCGCCAAGGGGTGCCCCACCCTCGCCGCCGGCGCTATCTTGCCCGGCGAAGGGATGGGGTGGAGGGAGAGAGACTCTCAGCGTTGCCGCTGGCGTAGCTCAGCTGGTAGAGCAGCTGCCTTGTAAGCAGCAGGTCCCCGGTCCGAGTCCGGGCGCCAGCTTCCTGAAAGACAAGGCCCCACAAGGCTTCCCGCCTCGTGGGGCTGTCTCGTCCCGGTGACGTTGGTTCCGCGTTGGTTCCGCTTTACCGGACGGAACCCCAGTTTCAGCCCGCTTTGCCGACCTGGAGAGCGGCCGCGTACAGCTCCACCCCCTCGGGTTGCTGGTAGATCACCTGCATGGTCCGGGGGTCCTTCCAGCCGCCCAACGTGGCCGCCACCTTCGCCGGCACCCCCGCCAGTTCGGTGGCGAAGAGCCGCCGGTACGGATGCCACACACCACCGGCCAGCTTAGGGAGCTTGGCCCGCCTCTCGGCCGCCACCAGCCACCGCGCCGCCACCAGCGGGGAGAATGACTCCGCTGGACGCCTGGGGGCAGGGAAAAGGGGCGCGGCGCCGATGGCCGGCGACTTCGCCAAGTACCTGTCCAGCTCGGCCCGGAGGACCGGGGACGTGGGGGTGATCCACCCCAACCCCATCTTGTCCGACTCCGCAGACCAGACGATGGCCCCGTGCGGGAAGGCCGTGGCGAGCGCCACGTCTGCCCCCTGAGCCGCGAGAGCCGCTTGTACCTGCTCCGGGGTCCTGAGCACCTCCGCGGCCTTCAGAGCGCAAATGGCGCCGATCCGGTGCCCCGTGTACCTGGCCGCCACCAGCATGAGGCGCAGCGCGCCGGTGGGGTCCACCACGTCCGTCTGTGCCAGGCTCGCCACGTACCGCTCGTGCGACGACTTCGGCCGGCGGGGGTTCCGGTTCTTCTTCGGCCGCTCCACCCCGTCCAGGGGATTGGAGGTAAGGAGCCGCTCTCCGTTGACCCGCCGTCGCATGGCCCACCGGCAGACCGACGACAGCCACCGGAAGGACGCCTCCACGGTACCCTCGGTGACTGCCCGTCTCTTGGACTTCGCGGGCATCTTGTTCGGGAAGAGGTGACCGCCGGTCCTGGCCGACGTGAAGCGGTCTACATCCTGTTGGTCCAGGTCCATGACCAGGGCGTCGATGCCAAAGGCTCGCTTGAAGAGCTCCGCTTGCAGCTTGGACCACCGCTGCCAGCCGTCCGACATATCGGGCACCCGGTCCCGCTGGTACACGTCGAAGAGTTGACCCCAGGTTAGGGTGGGCCCGGGGGTGACGTGCAAGAGCCGGTTCTTGATCTCGTCGGAAACGAGGGTGCGCGCCTCCGCCTCCGCCCGCTCCCGGTGCGTCTGCTTTGTGCTTCGTTGGATCTTCTGGCCGTCCAGCCTGAAGGAGCAGAAGTAGATAGGGGATGCGCCCCGCTTGTAGATCCGCACCGACACGCCCGAGGCCATGATGGAGTCCGTCTTTCTCGCCATGATCCGCCCTCCTAGTTGGCTACGGCTGGTGGGGTGGGGAGGTACCTGACGACTGTAGGCATGGGCCGGCCCGCTCCGGGGGGCGGCACATACCCGAGGATTGCTCCGAAGATGCCCAGGGTCGCCGCTGCCATCATGGTGGACGGCGCCTCGCCTCGGATCGCCGTCAGGAGGGACGCCACCACGAAGCTCAGGCGAAATCCTACGTCGGCTTGATCCTCGTCTGAGAGGGCCGGGGATCCATCGGGTTGCGCCTCCACCAGAGCTTGCACAATGGCCGCGAGTACGTCCTCGCCAGCGCCGTGAGCGGCGAGCGTCAGGACGGCCGCACCGCCTCCGCGCTCCCGTACCAGTTCGGGGACCGGGGTGGCGGCCCCTTCCGCGTGGAGCCGCTCCCGGAGGTAGCTGCCGTGCTCGCCACCGAAGGCGATCCACGCCGGGGTTACCTGGAGGATGCGCGCCGCCTCCTGCATCCAAGCGACAGTCGGAATCACCTCGCCCTCGACGTACCGGAACACGCTGGAATAGGACGACTTCGGCACACCCTCTGCGTTTAGTGTCGTCGAAAGCCAGCGGACGCTCTGGCCTCGGTTCTCGATGGCTCTCCGTAGGCGGTCCCCTACGGATTGTGCCCCAGGTGCGTCAGTCATACCATGCCTCGTTGAGGAGGGTGCTTGACCTGAAAGCGGTGAACGCATACTATTCCTTCTAGCGGGAGGTCAATGTCCGCATTGAGGTTACTTAGTTCACGCGGAGAAAGCAACCATGCCAAGCCAAGCGCGACCCTTTACGATCGGCAGCCGGGTTAGTGCCCGTGAACTGGCGCGCGTGGACGCAGCGTGCCGGCTCCAGGAAATGGACCGCTCGGAATACGTGCGCGTGGCCGCCCTCGAGCGGGCTGACGCCGACCTGCGCGCCGAGGTCGCACAGCCGGAGGATGCACGATGATCCCCGACAACGTGGCCAGCCTGTCCCGCACCTGGCGCGACCAAGCGCGCACCCTGGATCTGTACGACGACTCACGGGGAGCGTCTATCCTGCGCCGGTTGGCCGCAGAGTTGGACGGCGCCCTGGCCGGGATGGAAGACGAGCCGTTGACCATCCCCGAGGCCGTCAAGCTCTCGGGATACAGCGCGGACCACCTGCGCCACCTCGTCGCCACGGGGCAGATTCCCAACGTCGGCCGGAAGGGCTCACCCCGTATCCGTAGGGGTGACCTGCCCCGAAAGCCGAGCATGAGCGCAGCATGAGCGCCCTCAGGAAAACCGACGAGCTACACCCGCATCCCCAGCTCGGCCCCGGCGGCATCCCCCGCGAAGCGCAGGCCCGCTCGGCACGCCTCAAGGAACTGGAAGCCATCATCGAGCGCAGCGCCAAGGCCGTGTGGGACATGGCCGAAGCCCTGAAGGAGATCCGCGAGCAGAAACTCTGGGACCGTGAACACGGAGGCACACACACCTCGTGGACGGCCTACTGCGATGAGCGGTGGGGGATCTCGTTGGGCTGGGCCGCTGCCATGATCGCCGCAGTTGGGGTCCGGCAACAACTCAAGGACTCTTCGGCGCCGAAGAGTCTGCCAACCCACGTTGCCCAGGCCGTCGAGTTGGCGCAGGCCGATGAGGGGGACCGGGAGGCCGTGTGGCAGAAGGCCGTGGAAGGGGCATCGGGCGATGCCGGGCCAAGCACACGCGAGGTCCGCAGGGCCGTGAAGGAACACAAGGCCGCTGCTGCGCCCCCGATCCCCCGGCCATCCAGGGCGCAACTGGCGCACGACGCGGCCCATGAGACGAAGCGGCTGGCGCAATCCTTCCAACTCTCTGTCCGGTCGCTCATGCCGTACCTCGACATGCTCCCGGAAAACGAGACCGAGACCTGCGCCTACATGATCGTGCAGACGGTTCATGCTGTTATCCAGATCCTGGAGGAAGCTGGGCACCTCAAGCGCTCCGTGACCGGACGAGTCGCGGCGTGCTCGGATCCACCGCGGATCACCGACGACGGCAGGAAGATCGAGCTGCAACCCGTGACACTCGAGGACCACAAGATCCTGATGCAGCGCGCCCTCGACACTGGCTGCATGGCCTGGGGCGTCCTCGCCAACGTCGTAGACGCGACCCTGGTCGCCGAAGGGCTCACCCCTGCCGAGCGCGTCCAGTGGGCCAGCCTCGCACGGGAAGGAGCCGACAGCCTCCGGGCATTCGCCGATGACCTGGAGCCAGCACCATGAGCGCCGAGACGACCACAACCACGGTAGACGACGTGCTCCGCGCATCGGGCATCCTCACACTCGGCACCGACCCGCCGGTGGAGGCCATCGAGGTGGCGCTAGAACATCTGCGCGACGCCGTGGCCGGTGTCGCCCCCCTGCGTCGCGAGGTGCTACGCGAGGGCGCCGTACGAGCCCTGACATCGGCCGGAATCCGCTCCCCCGCCAGACTGGTGGACGCGGCGCTCGGGCAGCGAGACGACGATGATGATGCGGGCTCCAACGGGCGGCCGGTCCTGCTCGAGGACGTGGACCCGTGGCCCGAGCCGGTGGACGGCGCCGCCGTGCTCGAGGAGCTGGCGGGAACGTACCGTCGCTACCTCGCTCAGCCGGACGGTGCCACGACAGCCGAGGCGCTATGGGTGGTCCACGCGCATGCGCACGACGCTGCCACCGTCTCGCCTCTCCTCTCGTACACGTCGGCCACCAAACGGTGCGGAAAGACGACGGGACTCATCATCACCAGTGCTCTGGTGCCCCGCGCCCTACCCGCCTCCAACATCACCAGCGCCGCGCTCTACCGGGCAGTGGAGGTGCACCGCCCCACGCTGCTGGTGGATGAGGCGGACACGTTCTTGTCCGAGCGGGAGGAACTTCGCGGGCTCCTTAACAGCGGTCACACTCGTCCGACCGCGGTGGTGGTGCGGTGCGCTGAGCCGGACTACGAGCCCCGGTTGTTCTCTACCTGGGGGGCGAAGGCCGTGGCGATGATCGGCGAGCTGCCCGACACCCTGAAGGACCGCTCGGTGGAGATCCGGCTTTGGCGTCGCCGGCCCGATGAGCCGGTGGAGCGGGTGCGCCTTGACCGACTCCACAAGGATCTAGAACCACTGCGTCGTCGTGCGGCACGGTGGGCAAAGGACCACCTGGCCGAGCTCCGCGACGCCGACCCCGCGGTGCCCCACCAGCTACATGATCGCGCCGCTGACAACTGGCGCCCCCTGCTGGCCATCGCCGACGCTGCTGGTGGGCCGTGGCCCGAGCGCGCCCGCCGCGCCGCTCTCCTACTCTCGGGCGCCGCGGATGATGATGGAGATGTCCGCGTCCAACTACTGGCCGACGTCCGGGCCGTCATGGACGGCCGGGAGCGGATCCGCTCCGCCGACCTGGTGTCCGCGCTGGTGCGGATGGAGGACCGTCCCTGGCCTGAGTGGCGCCACGGGCAGCCCCTCAGCACTCGCGGGCTGGCGAGGCTCCTGGAGCCGTACGGCGTCTCACCCCGCGCATACCGCGACGGCGATCGGGCTGGCGTCCGGGGCTACCTCGTCGAAGACCTGGTGGACGTCTGGGCCCGGTACCTCCCCTCCACCCCCCCCGCACAAGTGCAACACCCGCAACAGCCCAGCAATGACGCCACGATCGGCGGATTCCGCAACCGCAACAATGGGGCGGACGTTGCACTTACCGAAACGGGCGAAACCCGTACTCGCACAACGGATGTTGCGGACGTTGCGGTTGCAGAACCCCCCGGGGGGCTGTGGGAGGGGTATGAGGCGGCCGAGCGGGCCGCTATCGAGGGGGAGGCACCGTGACCGACACCCTGGCCCCGCTGCGCCTGGCCCGGTTTCCGACCGTCGGCCCGACCGGCGACCGCGATAACCTGGAGCGGCTGTACGCCCTCCAGGCTGCCCTGGTCCCACCCGGTCGCGTCCTGCTCATGGACGTGGTCCACGACCAGGACTGTCCGGCGTACGACGGTGCGAAGCCCGGGTCCGCGTGCACGTGCGACGCGGTAGACGTGACGCTCCGCCTCCACGATCCGAGAACATCATGATGTCGGAACACCTGCGCCTGGAGGTGGCGACCGCCATCCACCGTGGCCGTCCGTTGGAGCCCGGAGCCCCCGTACCAGGATGCGCCTGCCCGGCGTGCACCGGCCTCCCGGCCGATCATCCCGCCCGGCTGCCCGCGTGGCGCCACCGCGACCCGAACCGTGCGATCATGGCGGACGAAGCCCGCCGGCAGGAGTGGGAGCGGACAGTCGCCGCGGCCCGCTCGGTCCCGGTTGTGGAGGTAGCCCGCCGGCTGGGGTGTGGCGATCCCGTCCGGCGCGGGAAGGAACTGCAGGTGCGCTGCCCCCTCCACCAGGACAGGCATCCCTCCCTGCGGATCGCCTCCGACGGCCGGCGCTGGTTCTGTGACCCGTGCGGCGAGGGTGGAGACGGGATCGCGCTGTACATGCGGGCCCGCCGCGTGGACTTCGCTCAGGCCGTCCGGGAGCTGGCCCCATGACGGCCGACAACCCCACGACTCGGATCGCCCGGGCCTTGGCTACCGCACCGGAGCGCTTCCTTACCTTAGGCCAGCTCGAAGCCGTCGTGCGCGCTGAAGGCGACGTGCGCGACGGGGATCGCTGGGGGCGGTGGATCTACCGGCCCGGCACGAGGGCGCTCTACATCCAGCCCTACGGGAACGGTGGCGAGTACGAGGTTGACCTGGGCCGCTGCCGCACGCCGTCCGACGTGCTCGACTGGGTGTCGCACATCTCCATGAAGACGTGGGCCACCGACGCCGACGTGGGCGCCCTGGTGCGAGCGCTCCTCACCCTCAACGGTCACGCCCGATGAACAGCCCCACCGCCCAGCTCGACGCCCTCCCTGCCGAGGCAAGGCCCGACGCCCGCACCGTCTGGAGATCGGCGACGATCCTGTATCAGGGTGCCCAGGAGGCGCGCACGGAGGGTGCCGAAGCCTTCGTCCTCCGGCAGTTGACCACGGTCCCGGGGCCGACCACGACGGACCTCAAGGAACGTGCTCAAGAGGAGAACGTCGCTCACCCTGAGCAGCCGAGCATCCCGGCCGTCGAGGTCTCCAACGCGATCGCCAGCCTCCGGGAACAGGGACGAATCGCCTTCGAATCAGGCCCCCGCAACGCTCGGTTGTGGTATCGGGTCGAGCTTGCCGAACAAGGCGGGCAAGCTGGGGACTCTGACCTTGCCGAGCTTGCCGGGAGCTTGCCGGGCAAGGTGGCCAAAGCACCTCACGACCTTGCCCGCCCCTATAGGGGGCAAGGTGAGGTGCGGGTGCAGGGTGAGCTTGCCGGGCAAGGTGACCCGATGGACATCCTCCACCCCCTGGACCCCGCCGCATGAACCCGACCAAGTGGACCCCGGAGGAACGTCGGGAGCGCGGGACCGCGTTGTGCCGTCGTCTCGCGGCCGACGTGGCAAGCCTCACCCCGCCTGGGATCGGATCATGGTCGAAGGCGTGGGACATCGTGGCGGGGGCCGACGCCGCCTTCATGATCGCGCTCACCGCCTGGGAGGCCGCCCCCTCCGAACCCCTGCGCCTCCGGGTGCGGACGGCCTACGACGCCGTCCTCGATGCCTGGCGCCAGGCCGCCGCTGAGTACCTCGCTCACCGAGGGACCCCACGATGAAGGCGAAATGCACGACCGCACGCCGGCGCAGGCGATCCACGGTGGAGTTGACCGACGCACGCGCGCGGATCCTGACCGCCTCGGAGCACGCCAGCGCCATCTTCCGGGTGCTCCAGGAGATCGGCCCCTCGCTTGACGAGCCGGAACGTGGCGCGGCGCTCGAACTCCGCGGGCAGGCTGCCGACCTCTGCCGCCGCCTGGGTAACCTCGCCGCGTTCCTGGGGGCCCCACGATGAGCGCCCTCGCCATCCTGCCCGCTGTCCACGAGCGCTTCGACGCGCTGTGCCACGTCCTGGCCAAGAGGGGCCGGGGATCCAACCTCCGGGACTTGGGCACTGCCTTCGAGTTGGCCGAGGAGCTCGAGGGTGATGCGCCCGACCGCGCGGTGGTCACCGACCTGGTGGAGCGCCTGGGGCTGAGCCGGGCCGACCTGGAGGCCACGCCATGATGGGTGACGCCTGGAAAGCGTTGTGCCACAAGGGTTTCCGGGGTCCTTCCAGCGGGCTCCTCGTGCCGGTTTCGAATGAGCGCATTTCCTCACAGGTGCCAACCCCTCAAATCATGTTGACAGGTGACGCGCATGGCTGAAGAGCTGTCGCTCGCCGCGTATGCGAGGCACCGCGGGTGCTCCCGGCAGGCCGTGTACGTCGCCCTCCGTGCGGGGCGGATCCGCCGTACCGAGTCAGGCAAGATCGACGCGAACGAGGCCGACCGCATGTGGGCGGAGAACACCGGGGCCCGGCCGAGTGACGGCGTGGCAGACGCAGCGGCTCAGGATGGGGGCGACGAGCTCGCCGCCCTGCCATGGGGCGAGGCTCGCGCACTGAAAGAGACCTACCTCGCCCGGCTTCGCCGGCTCGAGTACCGGATCAAGAGCGGCGAGTTCGTCTCAGCGACAGAGACCGCGAAGACGTGGGGCGAGCTGGCGCGCCGGACACGTGAAGGCTGCCTGGCGCTCGCGGACCGGCTGGCGGACCAGCTCGCGGCCGAGGACGACCCCTTCGAGATCCACCAGTTGCTCTCGCGCGAGTTGCGCCAGGCGCTCGAGGCGCTCGCGGACGAAGCGGTCGCGGGAGGTGGTGCCTCATGAGCGCGGGCCTCGCCTTCATGCGAGCGGCCTTCGCCGAGGGGCTGCGGCCGGAGCCCGATCATACGGTATCGAGTTGGGCCGACGCGCATCGGACCCTTTCGACGAAGGAGAGCCCGGAGCCCGGCCCATGGCGGACGGATCGCACCCCCTACCTCCGGGGCATCATGGACGCGTTGTCGCCGAGCTCGCCCGTCGAGCGGGTCGTGTTCATGAAGTCGAGCCAGGTTGGCGGCTCGGAAGTCCTCAACAACTGGCTCGGCTTCGTGATCGCGTGCGCGCCTGGCCCGATGTTGCTCGTGCAGCCGACGGTTAACACGGCGAAGAGGTACTCGAAGCAACGCATCGCGCCGATGGTCCAGAGCACGCCGGCGCTGAGGACGCGGGTACGCCCGGCCCGGGAGCGCGAGGGCGGGAATACACTCCAGGCGAAAGAATTTCCCGGGGGCATCTTGTTTGTCACCGGCGCCAACTCGGCGGCGGACCTGACGTCCGCCCCGATCCGCTACCTTGCTGGTGACGAGGTGGACCGCTGGCCCGTCGCGCTGGACGAAGAGGGCGACCCGCTCGCCCAGGCCGAGCAGCGCACGGCCAATTTCCGCCGCCGCAAGGTGCTCCTGGTCTCCACGCCGACAGTGCGGGGTCTGTCGCGAGTCGAGCGCGAGTACGAGCGCAGCGACCAGCGGCGCTTCTGGGTGCCGTGCCCCGACTGCGGCGAGTTTCAGGTTCTCCGGTGGGCCCAGGTCCAATGGCCCGAGGGCCGGCCGGAAGAGGCCGAGTACGTCTGTCCGCACTGCGGGAGTACGTGGTCCGACGTGCGCCGGCTCGCCGCGACGCAGCGGGGCGAATGGCGGGCCGGGGCCGAGTATCGCGGGACCGCTGGGTTCCATATCTCCGCGCTCTATTCGCCGTGGGTGCGCCTGGGGCGCCTCGCGTCGGAGTTCGTCGTGGCGAAGAAGTTGCCCGAGACACTCCAGGGCTTCGTGAACCTGAAGCTCGGCGAGCTGTGGGAGGAGCGGCTCGCGGAAATCGATCCGACGGGCATCATGGCGCGCGCGGAGGACTATCCGGCCTCTCCCGTGCCCGCTGGCGTCGGCATCATCACCGCCGGGGTGGACGTGCAACATGATCGCCTCGAGGTGGAGGTCGTAGGGTGGGGCCGCGACGGTGAGTCCTGGTCGCTTGACTACATCGTGCTCCCCGGCGATCCCACCACGCCCCTGATCTGGGGCCAACTGGACCACGTCATCGAGGCGGAGTACGCGCACCCGAGCGACGCGCGGCTCCGGATCGCGGCGGTGGCCATCGACTCCGGGGATAACACGCAGGCGGTCTATGCGTTCGTCGGCCCGCGCTTCTGGCGTCGGGTGTGGGCAGTGAAGGGTATCGCGGGTCCAGGCCGCCCCGTCATGGGCCGACCGAGCCGGAACAACACGGCGAAGGTCCACCTCTTCCCGATCGGCGTGGACGCGGCAAAGACCGTCGTATACAGCCGCCTCGGGATCCAGGAACCCGGGCCCGGTTTCTGCCACTTCCCGAAGCGCTACAGGCCGGAGTACTTCGCGCAGCTCGTCGCGGAAAAGGTGCGCACCAAGTACTCCCGCGGCTTCCCGCGTCGGGAATGGGTGAAGCCGGCAGGCCTCCGGAACGAAGCCCTCGACTGTCGCGTGTACGCGCTGGCGGCGCTCGAGGGAATGAATGTCGATGTCGGCCGCCTCTTGGAGTCATTCACCGCGGCCGAGCCGGAGCCGGACAGGGCCGTATCGCCAGAAGACGACCGCCGGGGCGACTGGGCTTCCGGTGGTGGCCGGTGGGGGAGGGGCCTCCAGTGAGCGACCGAGCCGACCTGCGCGCCCTGAAGCGGGCCCACGAGGAGGCGAACCGGATCACGGTGGGGGAGCTACGCGAGCATCTCGCGGCCTTCGACGCCGACTTCGAGCTCAGCTTCGGGGCCGTCGCCGACGGCGAGAACCCCGTTCTCTTCCGTCGCGTCAAGCTGCGCGGTCCCTCGCTCGTGTGCATCGAGCTGGACGAGCTGACCGACGAGACGATGGAGGACGAGCTCGCGTGGGCGTGGGTCCGCCGCGTCGGCGAGTTGCGGGACGCGATTCTCTTTGTCGCCGGCGAGGTGGAAACGCCCCGCCCCACGAAGGCAGAGACCGCCGCGCTCAAGGCCATCGTCGCCGAGTTGAAGGCCGACCCGGTGCTACTGGAGGCCGCCGACGGCTTCGTCTTCAGCCTGGACCAGGAGACGAACACCCGCGCGACCCGCGCGCTTCAGACCGTAGCCCGCTGGGCCGGCCTGCGGGACTGAAGCTCCCATGCGCCCCCGCCCCCTCCCCGACGATGCCCCCGACGTGGCCGAAGAGACCGCGCTGGTGCTGCATCGCGACCGGGTGGAGAGGAGCCTGCCGACGATGCTTCGCCGGGGCTTATGGGACCTTTGCCAAGCCTGGGGCGTCCGCGACCCGGAGCGCTGGCCAGACCACCCAAGGCTCCGCGAGTTCCTCGCCCTCACTGCGGCGAATACGCTGCGCAACCGGAAGCTCACCAGCGGGTTGTCTCGGACCGCTGCCCTCCACGAAGCGTGTGTGGAGCTCGGTCTCCATCCCGAGACCGTTCGGAGCCGGCTCGCGGATGCGACGAAAAAGTACCTGGAGGCTCGATCAACAAGTGGTGGGGAATCCCCCCCGAATGAGCCTTCCGGGTGGGTATCTTACTGGAAACGCGCAACGCTGAGGAGGGAACCGTGAAGGCAGAAGCGACGAAGCATGGGATGGTCGAGCGGCTCATCCACGGGCTGGGCTTGACCAGCGCGGGCCGGGAGGCCCTGGACGCCGCCACGGCCGCAGAGGCCCGCCTAGCGGAACGCAAGGCCGCATGCGCCGCCCTGGAGGCCGCCAGCGCCGACGAGGCGGTGCTCCCGGCTCTGGGGGAGGCCGTCGAAAAAGCCGAGGCGCGATACCTCGAAGGCACAGAGCGCCTCCTCCAGGAGCTCCTCGCCGCCCGGGTCGCGTACAGTGCCTCGGCCGACTCCGCCTCGCGTCGCCGGAACAAGGCCGAGGGCACGCTGCGCCGGTCCGCCGATCCGCTCGTGGCAGAGCGCGGACCCGTGGTCGGTGCGCTGCAAGGTGCCATCGAGCGGGTGCGTCCCTACCTCGCCGAGGCCGACCGGGCGCGCGACATCCTGGCCACGGAGAAGACTCGGCCCGTCTTGTCCACGGAGCGAGAGATCTTCGCGGCACTCCGGACCCGGGTGCAACTGGCCGACCGCGCCCTGGAGATCCTGCCCCCGTTGCAGGAGTGCCTCGAGCAGGTTCGCGCGCTGCAGCTCGCCGTGGAGGTCGATGTCGCCACGGTGCGAGAGATCCTCGAAGAGACGTGCCCCGAGCGCGGCCCAAATGGGGAATCCCTGAATATCATCCGGGCGTTGGACGGGGTGTCCGCGCCGTCCACTCGCTAAAGGAGCCGCTCCCATGTCCGCTACTGCCCGCCACCGTTTCGAGGACGATCCCCGCCGGGGCTTCGCCTCGCCTACCGCCTTCCTCACTGCCGTCGTGGCCGCTGGCCATGCCCGGGACCGGGACGCGGTGCCCGACGTTCGCCTCCAAGCCCTGGCCTCGCGGACCTCCGTGGCGGCCGGCCTGTCCTTCATGCTGCCTGCCGCGTTCACGCCGGCGAGCATCCGGGCGACTGCCGGCTCGGACGAGCAGGGAGCCTACGCCGACACCTACGGCGGCTTCCTCCGACAGGGGACCGAACAGGCGCCCTATGTCCTCGGCCGGGTAGAAGAGGACCCGACGGCAGGCCGCACCATGGCCATCCCGATGGCCGAGCCGACCATCGAAATCCCGGCGCGCTCTTCTGGTGATCGATCCCAGAGCGTCACAGGCGGCCTGACGTTCACCCGCACGCCCGAGACGGTGGATCCCGGGGCTTCCCGTGGTGCCTTCGGGCTCATCCACCTGGAGGCCGCGACCTTGCTCGGCATCACCTTCGCGACTGACGAATTGCTCGGGCGCAACCCCGCGGCCTTCATTGCAATTCTCGCCGCAGGCTACCGTGCCGAGCTGGGCTCCGCGCTCCTCCGTGAGAAGCTCCAAGGCGGCGGCGGCAACGAGTATATGGGGGTGCTTACCTCGCCCGCCCGTGTCACCGTGGACGCGGAGGATGAGCAGAGCGCGGAGACGATCTACGGCACGAACATCGCCAAGATGCGCCGCCGGTGTTGGGGCTTCAGGCGCGCAATCTGGCTCGCCAACCTGAACACATACGAGGAACTGCTCCAGGCCCACATTGCCACCGCCTCCGGCCCGAAGTGGCTCTATATCCAGAGCTCCATTGAGGGGCTCCCGGATATGCTGGCCGGCCGGCCCGTGTTCTTCACGGAGCACCTGCCCACGTTGGGCGCCGAGGGAGACCTCGTGCTCTCTGACTGGTCTCAGTACCTCGAGGCCACGTACCTCCCGCTCACCTCGGATGAGTCCATCCACGTCCGGTTTTGCCAGCATGAGCGGGCCTTCCGCTTCTACACTCGGAACGCCGGCGCGCCATGGTGGCGCGCGCCCATCGCGCCCGACGTCGGGACCGACACCCTCTCGCCCATCGTCACCCTGGCCGAGCGCGCGTAGGGTGCGGCGATGATTTCGCGGGGGTCGGTGCGCGGCGAGTGCATGCGCCACGCCCGGGTAACGGGGCCTGGTCCGCCCCGCCCCCGCGTTCTAACTGTGGGAAGGCGGAAGCTCACGGGGGCCACCGCCTGGAGGGGGTCGGATAGAGCGCGCTTCCCTGGACGCGCCGATCCGGGCAACGGGGCCGACTACCCGCCCCCTCCGTTTCTCCCTCTCCCTCGCACGCGCGCACGAGGTGCAACGCGGGAAGGCGACTTCCCACTTGCGAGCTGGTCACCCCCTGGCGCCTCCGGGCGCAACCTTGCAGGTTCGGGAGAGGTATCAGGAGCCAGCGACACCAAACCGAAGGGGGAGCCCGATGCCTGAGCGAGTCCGCCTGAGCGAGCTTGCCGCGATGACGCCTGGCGAGTTCCGCACGGCCACCGCCGCACTCCTTCGTGGGAGCCACGAGGCCGCACGTCACGGAGACCCCACCCTGGCGCGCCGGATCCGGGGCTTCGAGGTCCGCTACGAGATGTCCTCCCACGAGCTCCTGGCCCGCCTGGCGAGCGGGGAGCAACGCGAGACGGCAGAGGTTGCCGAGTGGCTCTTCTGCCTCGCCGCGCGGGACGGGGGACGTGCCGTCCGGTAAGCACGCGCCCACCCGGCTCTCCACGTACACCACGGTTCACCACAACGTCCTGGACCAGTTCGTCCGGGATGGCTTCGTGGATGCAGGGCACGACCTCGAATTCACGGCCACCGAAGGGGGGTTCCTCCTGGAGGGCGTGCTCCGGTGCGCTGGCGGAATCGAGATCGAAGTTCGGAAGCTCGTGGGGATCGTACTCGAGGAAGGGGACCCGCTGGTCCTGACCCGGTGGTACTCCTACAACGTGTCGGTGCGCGGCCTGGGTAACGTCTTCCGCTACGACAGCCCTCACGTGTTCGACTCTCAGGGGCACCACGCTGAGCACCACGTCCACCGCTACGATGTTCTGAGCGGGGACCGGGAAGGCCTCCTGCATTTCATCCATGGCGAGGACGCCCACCCCACCCTGGGCGAAGTGATCGAAGAAGCCCGGCGGTGGTACTACGACAACCTGGCGGCCCTCCAGGGGCTCGGGCTGGCGTAGACGAAGGGGCCGGACCGTGGCAGGAGGCCACGAAGAGCCCCCAGAGCCACGAGGACCCCGGGGGCGGTGGCCCACCGGACTTACCGGCTGGGGGGGGGCTACATTTCCTCGCTGACGGCCCCCAGGGCTCGCAGGAGCCCCGGGATGGCCTCCATGGGCAGGATGATCCCTTCTGCGGGATCCTCACGCCAGGCGGGGCCCTCACCGCTGCCTACAGCCAAGATCAGAGTCTCTTCCCCGGACGCCTCCACCATGATGGCGACCCTGAGCGTCCGACCGTCTCCCGTGGGCACGTCGCCGAGCAGAACGCACCGGGCCGTAGCCGTCATGACGCCACGCTCCGGACCGCCTCCACGGCGGATTCCATCCACGGGCCGAGCTCGTCGAAGTCACCGTTGACCAGGACCTCCCTGGTGGCCCCGCACGCGCACCGCTGGCGCCAGCGCACGTTGCCCCACGCTGCCGGGTTTTGCCCGGCCAGGCGCTCGGCCACGGGGCCGAAGAAGGGGAGCGGGCCGGACGACGTGGCGACGCGGTGGTGGTGGCCCCGGGCGCTCACGCCTCCTCCACGGTGAAGTACTTCTCGATGATGGACGCCGGCGCCTCGTGCTCTTCGCACCACGTCCGCGCCTCCACCTCCGTGAGCGGGCGGATGCCGGAGCTACCACCGCGCCCGTTGTCACCCACCGGGACCGACCAGGAGGACAACGCGCCTCCCTCGCCGGCGATGAAGTAGGCTCCCTTCTTCGTCTTGTACAGCGCCTCCTCTGCCCGGTGGAAGTCGCCCCGGTAGTGGCCCGAGCTCCACTCGTGGACGAGCTGGGCCGTGGACGTGTCGAAGACCCTCCCTTCGATGACCTGACGCATGGTGCCTCCCTCGGTTGTCGCGGCGCACGGGGCGGGGTAGGTTTGCCCGCATGATGCGCCGCAGTCAGCGGTATGGGGCCGGTCCGTCTCCAGGCAGGGGGCGACCGGCCTCGCGCTTGTGGGTGTATAGTGTTTCTGTCCACGGGCGATTGTCAACAAAAACGCTCTACGGTACCTTCCGCCACGGTGGACCATGAAGAGGCCCCCGACACGGAGGGACCGGGCGATGTTGGCACGAGACGCGATTCAGGAGAGCGGGCTGTCGAAGTCACAGATAGCGCGCGACGCGGGGCTGAGCCGGGCGGCTCTGAATGCCTGGATCGCGGGAGCCCGGGCGCCCGGAGCGGAGAGCCTTCTTCGACTCGCGGCCGGCCTGGAGGGTCGGGCGGATCATCTTCGCAAGATCGCCCAACGGCTGCGCACCGCTGCCCGCTCCACCGACGCGGACGCCGACGAGTGAGCCCCCCACGACGGCCTCGGCGGGCGCACGGTCCAGGGCCCCTCGCCCGGGACCTGGCCGGCGCGAGTTGACGGTTCAAGGTTGAAGGGAACGGATGTCACACCCCTGCGGTATCCTCTCTGGAGCTCGTGTCCCTCCCACGGGATCCTTGAGACTGTCGGCATCCTGGCCTATGTTCCCACTGACGGGATACCGGATTCTCTCTTCCGAGGGATTGTGATGCCCGCCACCAAGCCGGTTTCCGCGCATGACGTGGCCCGTTTCATCCTGCAGCGGTCGGGTCCGATCACCGCGATGAAGCTCCAGAAGCTCCTGTACTACTCCCAGGCGTGGTCCCTCGTTTGGGATGAGGGTCCTCTGTTCGTGGAGCGCATCGAGGCGTGGGCCAACGGCCCGGTGGTCCCAGCGCTCTATGCCGTGCACCGGGGTCACTTCATGCTTCAGGACTGGCCTCGGGGCAACCCCGACGCCCTGGCGCCCGCGCAGGTAGAGACCGTCCAGACCGTCCTCGGGTTCTACGGCCCGAAGCCCCCGCAGTGGCTCTCCGACCTGACGCATGGGGAAGACCCTTGGCGGGATGCGCGGGCCGGGATTCCCGACGGCGACCGCGGCAGCCAAGAGATCAGCCTTGCGGCTATGGCGGAATACTACGGATCGCTCTGACGCCGGTGGCCGCAAAGCACTGGAAGCACCCGAAGGCCGCATTCACCCCGGAACCCGGCAAGCATCCCCGTGCCCGGGAGGTTTCCGATTTTCTCGCCCTGGGGCCCTCTTGGCGATTCGGGTTCGTAGATCCGGGTGGCCGTTGGTGTTGGACGAATATGAGCCAGCAGGATGCCAGGGATGTCCTCAAGAAGCTTAAGGCGTTCGAGTCCATGACCTGGCACGAGATGGAAGGGGGCGAGAACCATTTGATCCCAGCGCCCAACTTGATTGCCGAAGCGCAAAAGCGACTCGAGGAGATTCAGAAGGACGATGTGGAAGAGGTGTTCTCCCTGCGCATCAATGCGAGGCAGAGGGTGATAGGGATCCGTCGCGGGGCCACCCTCTACTTCCTCTGGTGGGACCCCCTCCACGAAGTCTGCCCTTCCCCCAAGGGGCACACCTGACCCGCATCCCGACGCCTTCCTGAAGGCCAGGAGGGTGGGGCCGAGGCGGAAGACCTCAAGCGCGCCCGGTCCGTTGGTTCCGCGTTGGTTCCGCTTTCCCCGGTTATGGCACCCGCCTTCCCCGAACGAATCCCCAAGGTCCTTTTGAGGAAACCGCAGAAGTACGGGATATTCCCGCACCTGGGGGGGTGGGGGCTGGTACTTGTAAGCAGCAGGTCCCCGGTTCGAATCCGGGCGCCAGCTTGGGAACAGACCGAGCGCCACGAGGCATGCCGGCCTCCCGGGCCACCCGGTGCAGGTCGGCGGCGGCGGATCGCCGGCGGAGCGCCGGCTGCGGCTCCTCCGCCTCGCACGTTCCAGCCGGCCATGGCCCTCCCGGGCCAGCCTCCCCATCTTGGCGGATCGTGACGCGGCGGACCCCATGCTCCGAGGCGGGCCCGAATGGAAGCCAAGAAGAAGATCCCGACCCTTTTCCAATCTCTGATACCCCTCTTCTCCATCGCCCTCTTCCTGGGCGTGGGGTATGGCGTCTTCCACTTCCGCATCGAGTTCCTCCTCATCGCCGCCGCTGCGGTCTCGGGGATCATCGCCCTCAGGCTGGGCTACACCTACAAGGAGATGGAGGAGGGGATCGTCCACAGCATCTCCAAGGGGATGCCGGCGATGATGGTGGTCATCGTGGTGGGGATGCTCATCGGAACGTGGATGTCCTCCGGGGCCATCCCCATGATGATCTACTACGGTCTCAAGATCATCTCGCCGTCCATGTACCTGGTGACGGCTTGCGTGGTGTGCAGCATCATCTCGGTGGTGACGGGGACATCCTACGGGACGGCTGGAACGGTAGGGGTGGCCTTCATCGGCATCGCCCAGGGGCTGGGCATTCCGCTCTCCCACGCCGCCGGGGCCATCGTGGCCGGCGCCTACTTCGGCGACAAGCTGTCGCCCTTCTCCGACACCACCAACCTGGCGCCCATCGCCGCCGGCAGTAACCTCTTCGACCACATCAAGCACATGCTGTGGACCACGACCCCGGCCTGGCTGGCGGGGCTCGTCATCTACTATTTCCTGGGAAGGGGCGTCAGCGGGTCTCTGGAGTCGGAGCAGATGACGACCATCATGGAGACCATTCCCGCCTCCTTCCGCTTCAGCTGGGTGCTCCTCCTGCCTCCAGCCATCACCCTCTACGCCGCCCTGAGCAAGAAGCCCACGATCCCGGGGATGATCGTGTCTTCGGTGGTGGCCATGGTGCTGGCCGTGATCTATCAGGACGTGGCCTGGGTGGACGCCGTGGACGCCATGGTTCACGGCCACGTTTCGGCGCTGGGCATTCCCGTGGTGGACACGCTGCTCACCAAGGGCGGCATGCTGAACATGATGGACGTCACGCTCATCGCCCTCTGCGCCTTCGCCTTCGCCGGGATCACGCAGAAGGCCGGAATGCTGGATATCATCCTCCAGCACATGACGAAGTACGCCAACACCACCGGGCGCCTCATCGCCGCCACCGCCGCCTCCAGCATGGCCGTGGCGGTGATGACGGGAAGCTCCTTCCTCACCCTCCTCATCCCGGGTGAGCTCTTCGCCCCGGCATTCAAGAAGATGGGGCTGGCGGCCAAGAACCTCTCCCGGACCCTCGAGGACTCGGGAACGGTCATCGTGCCCATCGTACCGTGGAGCATTGCGGGGGTGTACATGGCCGGGACGCTGGGCGTGCCCACGGTGGAGTACGCGCCCTTCGCGTTCATGTGCTACCTGGGTGTGGTGGTGGCCCTCATCTATGGCTTCACCGGGTTTGCCATCGCCCCCAGGATCAACGAGGACGAGACGGTCCCGGGGAGCTGAGGGATGGCGGGACACGACGGAGCCCCCGGAAGGCGACAAAGAGCACACGCTGAGGCCTCAGGCCTCAGAGCTACCGAAAAGGAACCGACCATGCTTCGAGGCATCAGATCCATCGCACCGCTTGCCCTTCTTCCCGCCCTCGTCCTCGCGGCCTGCGGCGGAGGCGACTTTCCGACCCCCCTGGAGGAGGCCGAGGGGGATGTCCTCACCTCCTACGAGGACATGATGTCTTTCCTGGGGGATCTCCAGGCCCGGACCGGCGCCTTCACCCTCGACACCATCGGAAGCTCCCTGGAAGGCAGGAGCCTCGTCCTCCTCCACTTCACCGGCGGTGGTGAGGGCGACAGCGCGGGCGGCGGCGACCGGGTCACCCTCCTCATGTACGCCCAGCAGCACGGGAACGAGCCTTCGGGGAAGGAGGCATCCATCGCTCTGGCCAGGGACATCGCGACCGGACAGTTCATCGATTTCCTGGGTTCGGTGGATCTCTACCTCATCCCCCAGGTCAACCCCGACGGGTCGGAGGCCCGCCAGCGGCAGAACGCCGGGGGGATGGACCTGAACCGGGATCACCTCACGCTCACCACCCCGGAAGTCCAGGCTCTCCACAAGGTCTTCGACGACCTGATGCCCGAGGTCACGCTGGACGTCCACGAGTACGGCATCGCCGGGCGCACCTGGGAGGAGGCGGGGCTGCACAAGCACTTCGGCCAGCAGATCGACGCCCTCACCAACCCCAACATGTCCCTGGCCGTCCGGACCTTCGCCCTGGAGCGGATGATCCCGGAGATGCGGGAGAAGCTGGCTCCCAGGAACGTGGATCTGCATCGCTACCTGGTCACGGACGGGCCCGATGCCAGGTTCAGACACAGCACCATGGCGTTGAACGACGGCCGCAACAGCATGGGCATCTACAACTCCCTCTCCTATCTCATTGAGGGGAGGAACGGCCTCACGGTGGAGGACGACATCCGGGAACGGGCTCGTGAGCAACTGGAGACCATGAAGGCCTTCATCACCTTCGCCAGTGACCACGCCGCCGAGGTGAAGGAGCTGGTGGCCCGGGAGCGGGCTGCCCTGAGGGGCGAGGCGGCTCCCCGGGAGGTGGCCTTGGTCATGGACTACGTGGCCGATCCCGAGCGGCCCACCGTTCCGGTGGACGTCATCAGACTGGAGACGGGGGCGGTGGAAACCCTGGTCATCGAGGCGTACCACCCCCGGGTGGAGGCGACCCTGTCGGTGACCCGGCCCCTGGGCTACGTGGTGCCGGCGGATCTGACCGAGGTCCTGGCGGTGCTCGAGCGCCACGGAATCGAGACGAGCCCCGTCAGCGGGTCGCTGCAAGCCGTCGTGGAATCCTACCGCATCAACCGCGTCGCCCAGGGATGGAAGGAGGACAAGGACTTCCTGGAGGTGGGGGTGACGACGAGGCGGCGGGCGATGCGGATTCCCGAAGGCGCGGTGATCGTCGGGTGCGACCAGCCCGCCACGAACCTCATCGTGACGCTTCTGGAGCCCCAGTCCCAGTGGGGGCTCGCACCGCTGCCCCAGTTCGTCTCGATGCTGGAGCCGGGTTCGGACTATCCTGTCCTGCGGATCGTGGAGGTCAGGCAGTAGCCACTGGCGGGGCCTCCTCGGCTTCCTCCGGCAGCGTGAAACCCCGGGCAATACGGGGGTTGATGCCCCCCAAAACCCGGGTTACCTTTTAAAGCTCGGTTCGAGAAATCCGTCTTCGAAGTGTGGGAGCCGGGTCCTTTCCACATGGAGCACGGGGCTCTCCGTGGACGGAGCGGGCGGGCCCGGTGACCTCCAGGGGTCGCCAGCGCGGTGGGGTACCGAAGCGGTCAAACGGGACAGACTGTAAATCTGTTGGCGCACGCCTTCGGAGGTTCGAATCCTCCCCCCACCACTCACCTGGAGCGGAGAGGAAGGACCGTCCCGGGTCTTGCGGGAGTAGCTCAGTTGGCTAGAGCGTCAGCCTTCCAAGCTGAGGGTCGCGGGTTCGAGTCCCGTCTCCCGCTTGCCGGCTGAAGTTCGGCCGGTGGAACTCGCTCTGGTAGCTCAGTGGTAGAGCGCCTCCTTGGTAAGGAGGAGGTCGGGGGTTCAATCCCCCCCCAGAGCTCTTTGGACAGAACGTGGCCGGCCTGTCCGGCCCACCAGGACCAGAGGTGGTCACGATGCGCGACAAGGTGATCCTCGCCTGCACCGAGTGCGAGGAACGGAACTACTCCCAGACCAAGAACAAGCGGCTGCACCCGGAGCGGGTGGAGCACCGCAAGTATTGCCCGCGTTGCCGCAAGCACACAGCGCACAAGGAAACGAAGTAGTTCCATGGCCGCCATCGACAAGGTCAGGGAGACCCGGACGTTCATCGAGGAGTCCTGGGGCGAACTCCAGAAAGTGACCTGGCCCGACCGGGACCAGCTCCAGAACGCGACCCTCGTGGTCATCGCGTTCACCATCGTGATCTCGCTCGTGATCTGGATGATGGACGGCGCGGTTCGATTCATCCTGAACCAGATCCTGGGGATCTTCGGGGCCTGATGTCCGACGCGCGCTGGTACGCGGTCCAGACCTATTCGGGGCACGAGAACAAGGTCCAGAAGCTGATTCAGCGGAGGATCGAGGAGGAGCCCGGGGAGCTGGAGGAGAAGGAGATCCGTGACGTCCTGGTCCCGACTCAGGACGTGGTGGAGATCCGCAACGGGAAGCGGGTGACCGTGACCCGGCGGCTGTACCCGGGCTACGTCCTGGTGAGCATGGCCATGAACGAGCGCACCTTGCACACCATCAACAACATCCAGGGCGTCATCAAGTTCGTAGGCTCGGGCAAGACGCCCCAGCCCCTGCGGGAAGAGGAGATCAACAAGATCCTGGGTGTCGAGGTCGAGGAGGAGAAGGCGGCCCGCGAGGAGATCCCCTTCCACATCGGTCAGGTGGTGGAGGTGATGCAGGGGCCGTTCACCGACTTTTCCGGCACGGTCCAGGAGGTCTACCCCGACAAGGGGAAGGTCAAGGTGGAGGTCTCCCTGTTCGGGCGGCCCACCTCCGTCGAGCTCGACTACACACAGCTTAAGGGCTACTGAGGGCGATAGACCATGGCGAAGAAGGTCACGGGGTTCATCAAGCTGCAGGTTCCGGGAGGCCAGGCCAACCCGGCTCCGCCCGTGGGTCCCGCGCTGGGCCAGCACGGCGTGAACATCATGGAGTTCTGCAAGCAGTTCAACGCGCGGACCCAGGACAAGATGGGGATCACCACCCCCGTCGAGATCACGGTCTACGGCGACCGGTCGTTCACCTTCATCACGAAGACGCCCCCCGCTGCCGTGCTCATCCGCATGGCCATGGGGATCCCCAAGGGTTCCGGCGTCCCCAATCGTGAGAAGGTCGGCAAGCTCAGCCAGGCCAAGCTCCGCGAGATCGCCGAGACGAAGATGCAGGACCTCAACGCCAACGACGTGGACGCGGCCATGAAGATGATCGCCGGCACCGCGCGCTCCATGGGCGTCGAGATCGAGACCTGAGGGCCTGAGGGATGGGCAGCGGCCTCGGCCGCTGCGCGTTGGACCGGGCCTTCGCGCCCGGGCACGACCGAGCAGCACGCTGTTTGAGGTGAAGTGAAGTGAGGACCGGTCGTTCTCCGTCCCTTGGGGGCGGTTCCCAGCCGGTCACATGGGGTGGTCAGGCCGGCGACGATTCCGGGCTGACTCCAGGGCGGTTTGGAGCCGGCGACGGCTCCGGGCCGCGCGACATCGCGAAGAGTCTGGAGCAAGGCCCGGAGACGGCGCCGAGCGACATCACGATGCGTCTGGAGAGAGGCCCGAAACGGGCGCCGAGCTTGTCCACCCACCCGCGTACCACCGTCTGAGAACCGCCAGCGGTGGGAGGGCACACGAGACGGTTCGAACAGGATGACAAGACAAGGCAAGCGTTTCGCCACCGCGCGCTCGTCCGTGCCGGTAGGCGCCAAGTTCGCTCCTGACGAGGCGGTGAAGCTCGTCCAGGAGTTGGCGTTCGCGAAGTTCGACGAAACCGTCGAGATCGCGGCGCGACTCGGAGTGGACCCCCGCAAGGCGGACCAGGTGGTGCGTGGCACCGTGGTTCTGCCTCACGGCACCGGGAAGACCGTCCGCGTCCTGGTCATCGCCCAGGGCGACAAGGCCAAAGAGGCCGAGGATGCCGGCGCCGACTTCGTGGGTGTGGACTACATCGCCAAGATCCAGGGCGGTTGGCTCGACTTCGACGTGTGCGTGGCCACGCCCGACCTCATGGGCAAGGTGGGCCCCCTCGGCCGCGTCCTCGGTCCCCGTGGTCTCATGCCGACCCCCAAGTCCGGCACCGTCACCCTCGACGTGGGTCGGGCGGTAAAGGAGATCAAGGCCGGGAAGATCGAGTTCCGCGTGGACAAGACGGGGAACGTGCACGCCCCCATCGGCAAGGTCTCCTTCCCGGCGGAGCATCTCCGCGAGAATCTGACCTCCTTCATGGATCAGATCGTCCGCGCCAAGCCGTCTTCGGCCAAGGGCACGTACGTGAAGAGCGTGACCGTGTCCAGCACGATGGGCCCCGGCGTGCACATCGACCCGAACCTCTACCGGAGGGCGTGACGATGAACCGCACCGAGAAGGCGTCCTTCGTGGAGGATCTGCGGGAGCGGATCAATCGCGCCCCCGTGGTCTACCTCACCGACTTCACCGGCCTGTCGGTGAAGTCCATCACCAAGCTCCGCAGGTCGCTGCGGGTCTCGGGGGCCGAGTACCTGGTGGTGAAAAACCGCCTGGCCCGCCTGGCGTTCAGCCAGACCAAGCTTCCGAACATCTTCGAGGATCTGAACGGCCCCACGGGGATGGTCCTGGGCTACGGGGACGTGGTCGCCCCGGCCAAGGCCCTGAAGGATTTCGCGAAAGAGCACGACAAGAAGCCGGCGTTCAAGCTGGGGATCCTGGAGAACGAGGTGCTCCGGCCCGAGCAGATCGACCGGCTGGCAAAGCTCCCGCCGAGGGAGCAGCTCCTGGCCGAGCTGGCCGGCGCCATGTCCGCGCCGACCGCCATGCTCGCCATGGCGCTGGAGGCGAAGCTGCAGGAGATGGCCGGCCTGATCGACGCGCTTCGCGAGAAGCGGCAGGGAGAAGGCGGTTAAGCGCCCGGTTCCCGGGCAGTGGCATGGGACGCGGGCGCGTCCCTGGTGAACGAGACAGGGTCAACCCAATCGCCGGCAAAGGCCGGAAAAGACTCAGGAGGTAGCGGTACCATGGCGACGAAGCACGAGGAGCTGCTCGACACGATCGGCAACATGACGGTGCTCGAGCTCTCGGAGTTCGTTGAGGAGTTCAAGACCAAGTTCAACGTCCAGGCGATGGCTGCTCCGGTGGCCGTGGCCGGCGGCGCTGACGACGACGCCGTCGTCGAGGAGAAGGATTCGTTCGACGTGGTCCTCTCCAGCCCCGGGGACAAGAAGATCCAGGTGATCAAGGTCGTCCGTGAGCTCACCGGGCTGGGCCTCAAGGAGGCCAAGGACCTGGTGGATGGCGCTCCGGGGACGGTCAAGGAGGGCGTATCCAAGGCCGACGCCGAGTCGATGAAGGCGAAGCTGGAAGAGGCCGGCGCCGCCGTTACGCTGAAGTAAAAGGAGCGGAGGCGCGCCGATCCGTGACAGGACGGCAAACGATCCGGATCCCCGTGCACCGCGAAGCCCGCGGTGTCACGGGGTCAGCCGCGAGGGTCCCCGCCACGGGCGCCCCCCTCAGGGGGGAGTGCCTGTGGTTTGGGGATTCATGCGCTTGGTCCGTGGTAGGTCCCAGGTAGAACCCAGATGCCCGGTACCCGCCCAGCGCGGGCATACCGCAAGGGGGACGCACGTTGGAACTGCGCAAAGACAATCGGCCGGTCCTGAGCTTCGCCAAGCTCCAGTCGGTCATGCCGATGCCGAATCTGCTGGACGTCCAGCTCCGCTCCTTCGAGAAGCTCGTGGAGGCCGACGTCGACCCGGAGAACCAGTGGGATTTCGGTCTCGATCGGGTGTTCGCGGAGATCTTCCCGATCTCCGACGTCAACGAGAACTTCACTCTCGAATACGTATCCGCCGCTCTGGGCGAGCCGAAGTACTCCGTGGAGGAGTGCATCGAGCGCGACATGACCTATGCTGCGCCGCTCAAGGCCACACTGCGGCTGATCGTGTGGGAGGTGCTCGAGGAAGGCGCGAAGAAGGGCACGCCCCGCCGGCCCAAGGACATCATCGAGAAGGAGGTCTACCTCGGTGACCTGCCTTTGCTGACCGAGTTGGGCACCTTCATCATCAACGGCGCCGAGCGCGTCGTGGTCAGCCAGCTGCACCGCTCCCCGGGAGTGGTGTTCGAGGAGAGCGTCCACCCCAACGGGTCCAGGCTCTACAGCGCGCGGATCATCCCCTTCCGGGGGTCCTGGGTCGAGTTCACCATCGACATCAACGACGTCTGCTACGTCCACATCGACAAGAAGAAGAAGTTCCCGGCCACGGCGCTGCTGCGTGCCCTCGGGTACTCCACCGACGCCGACATCTTCCGGCTCTTCTATGACGTGGCCGATGTCAAGCTGCCCAAGAGCGACGGCAAGGCGAAGGCCGATCTGGTAGGCCGGGTCATCGCCGAGGAGCTGGTGGACCCCGACACCGGCGAGGTGCTGGTCGAGGAGGCCGACGAGATCGACGAAGAGGTCGTGGGCATCCTGGAGCGCCTGGGCGCCAAGAAGGTCAAGATCTACCAGAGCAATCGCCACGCGCTGCGCGGCGAGAGCCCCCTGGTGAAGAACACCATCAAGAAGGACCCCACCGAGAGCGAGGAGGACGCCCTCTTCGCCATCTACTCCCTGCTCCGGCCGGGGGAGGCCCCCAACGTGGAGACGGCGCGCGTCGCTCTCGACCGGGTCTTCTTCAGCCCGAAGCGCTACGACCTGGGCCGGGTGGGACGGTACAAGATCAACCAGCGTCTGGGCCTGGCCATCCCCAAAGGGATGACGGTTCTGACGAAGGACGACTTCGTCGCCATCGTCCGCCACCTCATCGACCTGAACGAGGGCCGTGGCTACACGGACGACATCGACCACCTGGGCAACCGCCGGATCCGCACGGTGGGCGAACTCATCGCCAACCAGTTCTCCGTGGGCCTGTCGCGCATGGCGCGCCTGGTCAAGGAGCGGATGTCCATCAACACGGACCCGGAGAAGATCAACATCGACGACCTGGTGAACGCGCGGACGGTGTCCGCGGTCATCCAGGCGTTCTTCGGGTCCAGCCAGCTCAGCCAGTTCATGGATCAGACGAATCCGCTGGCCGAGATGACGCACAAGCGCCGCCTGTCGGCGCTCGGCCCCGGCGGCCTCACCCGGGAGCGCGCGGGCTTCGAGGTCCGCGACGTGCACTATTCGCACTACGGGCGCATGTGTCCCATCGAGACGCCTGAAGGTCCGAACATCGGCCTCATCACGTCGCTGACCTGCCACTCACGCATCAACGAGCTGGGCTTCATCGAGACGCCCTACCGCAAGGTGGTGAAGGGCAGGGTCACCAACCGGATCGAGTGGCTGTCCGCCAACGAGGAGGAGGAGGAGGCCATCGCGCAGGCCAACGCTCCCCTGAACGAGGACGGATCGTTCCGCAACGAGTTCGTGCTGTGCCGCGAGCGGGACGACTTCCCGCTGCTTCGCCCGGATGAGATCGACTACATGGATGTGGCGCCGGACCAGATGGTGTCCGTGGCCGCCGCGCTCATCCCGTTCCTGGAGCACGACGACGCGAACCGGGCTCTCATGGGCTCGAACATGCAGCGTCAGGCCGTGCCGCTCCTCTATCCGGACGCTCCCCTGGTGGGGACCGGGCTCGAGGGCAAGGTGGCCACCGACTCGGGCGCCGTCATCACGGCGCGCAGGGGCGGCAGCGTGGTGCACGTCACCGCCGACGAGGTGGTGGTGGACACCGGATCGGTGAAGCCCGGGAGCGCCGACCAGCCGTTGGCCAAGCTGGCCCAGTTCGACCGTTACCGCCTGAAGAAGTTCTGGCGGACCAACCAGGACACCGCCATCAACCAGCGGCCCCTGGTGCGGGTGGGCGAGGAGGTCCGGCCGGGGCACATCATCGCCGATGGTCCCAGCACCGACAACGGTGAGCTGGCCCTGGGACGCAACGTCCTGGTCGCCTTCATGCCGTGGTACGGCTACAACTACGAGGACGCCATCGTCATCAGCGAGAAGCTGGTGAAGGACGACGTCTTCACCTCCATCCACATCCAGGAGTTGGAGCTCCACGTCCGCGACACCAAGCGGGGGATGGAGGAGATCACGCGCGAGATCCCCAACGTCGCCGAGGAGAGCCTCGTCGACCTGGACGAGCGCGGCATCGTGCGCATCGGCGCCCGGGTGAAGAGCGGCGACATCCTGGTGGGCAAGATCACGCCCAAGGGTGAGACCGAGCTCTCCCCCGAGGAGAAGCTCCTCACCGCCATCTTCGGCGAGAAGGCCAAGGACGTGAAGGACTCGTCCCTGCGCATCCCTCCGGGGATGAGCGGCACCGTCATCGACGTGAAGATCTTCTCCCGCCGCATCGACGACCCCCTCCTGGAGAAGGAGCACGGCGCCAAGATCGGCGAGTTCCGCAATCTGGAGCGCGAGGAGATTCAGCGGATCTCCGAGGCTCGGGACGAGGAGCTGCGTGACATCCTCCATCGCCAGACCGTGTCCCTCATGCTCAAGAAGGGGACGGTGCAGCCGGTCATGGAGGAGGGCACGAAGCTGACGAAGGATCTCATCGACGACATCAACTTCGCCAAGCTCGACCTGAGCACGCTGAAGATGCAGAACAAGGACGCGAGCGAGCGCATCCGCCGGGTGGTGGACGAGGCGCAGCGCCGCATCCAACGGGTCCGGGAGAAGACCGAGGAGCAGATCGACAAGGTCTTCCAGCCCGACGAGCTGCCCCCCGGGGTGGTTCAGCTGGTCAAGGTCTACGTCGCCGAGAAGCGGAAGATCTCCGTGGGTGACAAGATGGCCGGCCGGCACGGGAACAAGGGCATCATCGCCCGCATCGCCCCGGAGGAGGACATGCCGTTCCTCCCCGACGGGACCCCCGTCGAGATCGTGTTGAACCCCCTGGGCGTGCCCTCCCGCATGAACGTGGGGCAGATCCTGGAGACCCACCTGGGCTGGGCCACCCGCATCCTGGGCTTCGAGGCCAAGACCCCGGTGTTCCAGGGCGCCACGGAGAACGAGATCGGCGCGCTGCTCAAGCTCTCCGGCCTCAAGTGGGCCGCCAGCGCGCTCAACCTGAGCGTCCGACCTCCGGCGGACCTGGCCGAGGTGGAGCAGCTCATGAGCGTGGCCGCGCGCCTTCCGGTGTCCATGCACAGCTCGCTCTCCAACGGCAATGGCTCGTCCAGCGGAAAGGGCAGGGCCAAGGCGGCGGCGGTGTCCCACGGCATCGGCGTGTCCCTGGACACCTACCTGTCGCAGGACCTGAGCAAGAAGCAGCAGAGGGTCCTGGACGAGCTGGTGCAGTTCCTGGTGGCCGCATCCGAGGAGCTGGCCGAGCGCAAGGGCGAGAAGGCCGCCGCCCTCTTCCCGGCCATGCACAAGCTGAAGGGCCGGACGAACGTGAAGTCGGGGCTGGACGAGGCGGTGGTGGAGCTCCTGACCCACGTCCAGCTCCTCCCGAACGGGAAGGTCTGGCTGCGTGACGGCAGGAGCGGGCGGCGCTTCGACTTCCCCATCACGGTCGGCGCCATCTACATGCTCAAGTTGAGCCACCTGGTGGACGACAAGATCCACGCCCGCTCCATCGGGCCCTACTCCCTGGTCACGCAGCAGCCGCTGGCGGGGAAGGCGCAGTTCGGCGGGCAGCGCTTCGGCGAGATGGAGGTGTGGGCGCTGGAGGCGTACGGCGCCGCGCACACGCTTCAGGAGATCCTCACCGTGAAATCGGACGACGTGCAGGGACGCTCGAAGGTCTACGAGGCCATCGTGAAGGGCGATAACCTTCCCCAGCCGGGGATTCCCGAGTCGTTCAACGTGCTGGTGAAGGAGCTGCAGGCGCTTGGGCTTTCCGTGACTCTGGGCGAGGAAGAGTAACCGACATGATCGATTTTCCCAGGATCCGCGAGCAGCGGAGTGCCGACTTCGATTTCATCCAGGTGAAGCTGGCCTCCCCCGAGGAGATCCGCGCCTGGTCGTTCGGAGAGGTCACCAAGCCGGAGACCATCAACTACCGCTCGTTCAAGCCTGAGCGGGACGGTCTCTTCTGCGAGCGCATCTTCGGTCCGGTGAAGGACTGGGAGTGCCACTGCGGGAAGTTCAAGCGCATCCGCTTCCGCGGGCACGTGTGCGACCGTTGCGGCGTGGAGGTGACGCTGTCCAAGGTGCGCCGCGAGCGCATGGGCCACATTGAGCTGGCCGTGCCCGTGGCGCACATCTGGTTTTTCAAGACCTTGCCCAGCCAGTTGGGCTACCTGCTCGGGATGACGCTCCGGGACCTGGAGAAGGTCATCTACTACGCGGCGTACGTGGTCACCAACCCGGGCAAGCAGGATGTCCGCTTCCAGGAGCTCCTGGACGAGGACGAGTACTACGACCTGCGCGTGAAGGCCCGGGACGAGGGCGACGACGACTTCAAGGCCGAGATCGGCGCCGAGGCCGTGCGCACGCTCCTCAAGTGCCTGGACACGCCGGACAAGAAGATCCACGACCGGAACAGCGACGGCCGGGGCCTGGACCGCCTGGCGGACTGGCTCCGGGCGGAGATCGCCACCGAGACCTCCCAGCACCGGAAGAAGAAGAAGCTCAAGCGCCTCAAGGTGGTGGACGCGCTGCGCACGTCCGGGGAGTCCCCGGAGACGCGCAACAAGCCCGAGTGGATGATCATGGACGCCGTCCCGGTGATCCCGCCGGACCTACGTCCCCTGGTGCCCCTCGACGGTGGACGTTTCGCCACCTCGGACCTGAACGATCTGTACCGGCGCGTCATCAACCGGAACAACCGCCTCAAGAAGCTCATCGAGATGCGCGCACCGGAGGTCATCCTGCGCAACGAGAAGCGCATGCTCCAGGAGGCGGTGGACGCGCTCTTCGACAACGGACGGCGCTCCAAGGCCATCCGCGGCCGGGGCAAGCGCCCGCTCAAGTCCCTGAGCGACATGCTCAAGGGCAAGCAGGGCCGCTTCCGCCAGAACCTGCTGGGCAAGCGCGTGGACTACTCGGGCCGCTCGGTCATCGTCGTGGGCCCGGAGCTGAAGCTCCATCAGTGCGGCCTGCCCAAAGCCATGGCCGTGGAGTTGTTCAAGCCGTTCATCATCCACGAGCTGGAGAAGCGGGGCGAGGCCGAGACGGTGAAGCGGGCCAAAAAGATCGTCGAGCGCGACGATCCGAAGGTCTACGAGGTGCTGGAGGACATCATCCGGGACCACCCGGTGCTCCTCAACCGCGCTCCCACGTTGCACCGGCTGGGCATCCAGGCCTTCGAGCCCGTGCTGGTCGAGGGCAAGGCCATCCGCATCCACCCGCTGGTGTGCGCGGCCTTCAACGCCGACTTCGACGGTGACCAAATGGCCGTGCACGTGCCCCTGTCCTTCGAGGCGCAACTCGAGGCGCGGGTGCTCATGCTGTCGTCCAACAACATCCTGCTGCCGTCCAACGGGCGGCCGGTGGCGGCGCCGTCCCAGGACATGGTCATCGGGTCGTACTACCTGACCAACCCGGGCCTGAAGATCGCCGACCTGGAGAAGACGGCCAACGACCCCAAGGTCGCCAAGAGCCGGCGCCAACAGGCCGAGGACGAGTTGGACAAGGTCTACGCCAAGGCGCCCCGGTTCTCGAGCTATGGCCAGGTGGAGACGGCCATCAGCCTGGATCAGCTCCAGTTCCACACGCCGGTGTGGTACTGGTTCGGCGCGTACGTGGACGAAGAGGGTCAGACGGTGGGCAAGTGGCTGCGCACCACCGCGGGCCGCGTGCTCTTCAACTCCATCATCCCCGACGAGCTCGGCTACCTGAACCGGACGTTCGGCAAGAAGGAGCTGGGCGACCTGGCCTTCGAGTGCTTCACCAAGGTGGGGCTGCGCGCCACCACCGAGTTCCTGGACGCGCTGAAGGACTTCGGCTTCAGGTACGCCACCATGGGCGGCATCTCCGTGGGCATCAAGGACCTGGAGGTGCCCTTGGAAAAGGCGGCGATCCTGAAGGAGGCGAACGAGCAGGTGAGCCGCTTCCAGCGCGCCTACGCCAGCGGCTTCATCTCCAACGGCGAGCGCTACAACAAGGTCATCGACACCTGGACTCACGCGAACAACGACGTGGCCGACGCCATGGTGCGCCACCTGGAGCGGTCCAAGGACGGCTTCAACCCGGTGTACATGATGATGACGTCGGGCGCCCGCGGTAACCGGGACCAGATGCGCCAGCTCGCAGGGATGCGCGGCCTCATGGCCAAGCCCCAGAAGAAGCTCACCGGCGGCATCGGCGAGATCATCGAGAGCCCCATCAAATCCAATTTCCGCGAGGGGCTCACCGTGGTGGAGTACTTCATCTCCACCCACGGCGCTCGAAAAGGCCTGGCCGACACCGCCCTGAAGACCGCCGACGCCGGCTACCTGACCCGCCGCTTGGTGGACGTCGCCCAGGACGTGGTGATCACGTCCGAGGATTGCGGCACCATCCTGGGCCTGGAGATGACCGCCCTGAAGGAGGGTGAGGACATCATCGAGCCGCTGGCCGATCGCATCGTGGGCAATGTGGCTCTCGAGGACGTCTACGATCCCATCGACGGCGAGTTGCTCATCCAGGGCGGGGCGCTCATCGACGAGGAGGCCGCGAACGCCGTGGACGACGCCGGCATCCAGATGGTGAAGATCCGCTCGGTGCTCACGTGCGAGTCGAAGCGGGGAGTCTGCCGCCAGTGCTACGGCCGCAACCTGGCCACCATGAAGATGGTGGACATCGGCGAGGCCGTGGGCATCCTGGCCGCCCAGTCCATCGGTGAGCCCGGCACGCAGCTCACGCTGCGCACGTTCCACATCGGCGGCACCGCGGCGCGCATCGCGGCCCAGACCCAGCGCAAGTCGAAGATCGAGGGCGTGGTGGGACTGGAGCGCGTCACCCTCGTGGACACGCCCAACGAGGAAAGGGTCGTCACCTCCCGCGAGGGCCAGATCGTCCTGAAGACGAAGGACGGCCAGGTCCGGAGCCGCCTGTCGGTGCCCTACGGCGCCACCCTGGCGGTGGAGGAGGGTCAGGAGATCGAGTCCGGCGACATGCTGTTCAGCTGGGACCCCTACTCGGAGCCCATCGTCGCCGACCAGCCGGGCGTCATCGTCTTCTCCGACATCGTCGAAGAGGTCACGATGCGGGAGGAGCTGGACGAATCCACGGGTCGTCGCCAGATGACGATCATCGAGGACCGGGAGAAGAAGCTCCATCCCACCATCCAGATCCAACGGGACGGGAAGAGGGGCGAGAAGGTCAAGGAGTTCATCATCCCCGTGGGTGCTCAGCTCACGGTGCGCGACGGCGACACGGTGACCCCGGGCGACACCATCGCCAAGATCAGCCGCGAGGTGTACAAGACCCGCGACATCACCGGCGGCCTGCCCAGGGTGGCCGAGCTCTTCGAGGCGCGCCGCCCCAAGGACCCGGCGGTGATCACCGAGATCGACGGTGTCATCAGCTTCGGCGACATCAAGCGCGGCAAGCGCGAGGTGCACGTGACGCCCGAGCACGGCCCGCCTCGGACGTACGAGGTCCCGGTGGGCAAGCACATGCGTGTCCATGAGGGCGACCAGGTGCGCGCCGGCGACCGCCTCTCCGAAGGCCCCATCAACCCCCACGACATCCTGCGGATCAAGGGGCCCCGGGCGGTGCAGGAGTATCTCCTGAACGAGATCCAGGAGGTCTACCGCCTGCAGGGAGTGAAGATCAACGACAAGCACATCGGTACCATCGTCCGCCAGATGCTGCAGAAGGTCCGCATCGTCGATGCCGGGGAGACGGCTCTGCTGGAAGGCGAGAACGTGGACCGCACCGAGTTCCGCGGAACCAACCAGAAGTCCATTTTGGCCGGGAAGAAGCCGGCCCGGTCCGAGCCCCTCTTGCTGGGCATCACCAAGGCCAGCCTCACCACCGAGTCGTTCATCTCGGCAGCCTCCTTCCAGGAGACCACCAGGGTGCTCACGGACGCGGCGGTGCGGGGGGCACGGGACGACCTGAAGGGCCTGAAGGAGAACATCATCATCGGCCACCTGATCCCGGCCGGAACCGGCATCCACCGGTACCAGGACGTGGAGTTCATGGTGGAGCAGGCCTTCTACGACGAGGAGATCCTGCCTCTGTCGGCTTCCGCCGAGTCCGCCGAGGTGCTGGCGGGGCTGGGTGGGGCGGGCGCGGACCCGGACTTGTCGTTGAACGGCGAGGAGTAGGACCGGCGGCTCTTGGCCGCGCTGTACCTGGGGGCGTCCCGACCGTTCAGGCCGTGGCGCCCCCTTGTGCTTTCAGGCCTGCCCCGGCGGGGCCCGCACTCCGGGAACCGCCTCGCCCCGGTGTCCGATTCCTGATCACTCTCCCAGAGTGGCACGGGGCTCGGCTGCGCTGCGCGCGGTCGCCCAATCCCGCGCGCAGAGCTTCCCTTCGAGCGGACCCCGCCGGGTCCGGCCTGACCGACCTGGGGGGCGGACCCGGGGCCGACCCGGTGGAGCGTTCCCCGAAGGAGCGCGCGCTCCGCCCCACCACCCGTCGGCATAGGCCCACCCGCGCCGTACATTTCTTGGATGAGCCATCACGCCGATGCGCGTCCCGAGGGAGCGGCGACGACCGAGGAACTCCGCGGTTCGGCGGAGCCCCTGGTCAGCGTCGTCATGGCGTGCCGCAACGGGCTTCCCTTCCTGCGGGAGGCCCTGGACAGCCTGGCGGGGCAGACGCTGGCGTCATGGGAGCTGCTCCTCGTGGACGGCGGCTCCACGGACGGGAGCGCAGAGCTTGCCGCACGCTACGACCCCCGGGTACGGGTCCTGTCCGCGCCCGACGGCCCCCCTCCCGGAGAGGCTCGGAACCGCGCGGTCGCCCAGGCCAGGGCGCCGCTCCTGGCCTTCCTCGACGCCGACGACCTCTGGCGCCGGGACAAGCTGGAGCGGCAGGTGGCGCTCCAGCGCTCCAGCAGCGCGGTGCTGGTCTTCAGCGACTGCCGGGTCGTGGACGGGAATGGGCGGGTCCTGGGCCGCTACCTCACCCGGCATCGCCCGGCGCGCGGGGCGGTCGCCGACCGCCTCGCGGAGGAGAACTTCGTGCCCCTCTCCACCGTGCTGGTGACCCGCGAGGCCTTCGAGGCCGCGGGCGGCTTCCCCGAGGGATACTGGGCGGCGGCGGACTACGTGTTCGCGTTGAGGGTGGCCCGGCTGGGCCCCTTCGAGTACGACGAGGCGGCTCTGGCCGACTACCGCGTCCACCCGGGCTCCATCACCCAGGATTTCCGCCGGGCCTACCAGGAGAACGTGCGGGTGTACCAGGACCTCCTGGCTGACGCCGCCGACGATGCCCAGCGGGGCAGGGCCAGGACGGCGCTGGGGGTGTTGTACTGGCGCTGGGCCCTCCGGGAGGCCTCGGGAGGGGGCCTCGGGAGGGCCGCCAGCCTGGCGCGCGAGGCCGCCCGGGCCACCGGCGTGCCGGTTGCCGCCGCCACGCTCCGGAAGGCCCTGGCGTCGTGGCTCCGGGGGCTCCCCCTCCGCCTGCGCATGGAGGGGGCGCGGCGGGGAGGCGGACGGGGATCAGCTCCGGGGTCGCCCTAGCTGCTTCCGGCGCTTCCCTGGCTTTTCTCGTTCCGGCCGGCCCGCACCCGCCGCGCGACCCACCGTGGGGCCCCGGCCAGCGCCCGGAGACCGCGCACGGTGGCGTCCACGATCTGGAACGGAAGCCGCGGGAACCCGTTGTACGGCGCGCGCCACCGCACCGTCGCCTCGATGGCGTTGGGCCAGCGCACCCGGACCGACTCGAGGAACGCGCGCGGGTGGACCTCGGTGAGGGCGATGGCGGTCGTTAGCGAGTAGTGTCCACCCTTCTCCCAGGCGCGGAGCGTGGCTGCCGGGAGCCATCCCGGGAGGCGCGCGTCCGGGCTCCACGGCGTCGCGTCGATACGGGCGCCGAGGAGCCTGTGGGCGAGGAGGACCACGAGGCGGACCTGCTCCGCCTCGCGGGCGGAAAGGCTGTGGAGGCGGTCCCAGTCGAAGCCCGCGGGGAGGGACTCGACGAACAGGGCGACGTCGCAAAGCCAGAGGGGGCGCCAGGCGCCGTGGGAGAGGAGGTGGGCGCACAGGAGCGCCAGGTGGTCCTCGGCCCCCATCACGCGCACCCGGGTCTCCCCCAGCTCCACGTAGCCGCTCCTGGCCAGGATGTCCTCCCAGGTACGCCCCACATGGGGCACACCCCGGTGGAGGTCCACGAGGAGCCCCTCCCGCTGGCACTCCGGGAGCAGGGCGAAAGCAGCGCCGTGGGCCTCCGGGGAGACGTGGAGGTCCAGGTCCCCGTAGGGCCGGAGCCCCACGTGCGGGTAGAGCCGGGCGACAGCCCACCCCTTGGCCAGGACCGGCTCGATTCCCGCGTCGGCGAACAGGCGGAGCGCCCTGGCCAGGCGCAGCTCCTGGTGGCGGCCGTCCACGGTGTGGAGGCGGTAAGCGTTGCGGAGCTCCATCCCGACGGGCGACGAGGCGAGGGACGAGCCCCGGAGCTTCCACCACCCCAACCCTCCCGCACCCGTCCTGAGGAGCGCCGGGGCGGTCCGCGTCCACTCCTCCTGCGTGAGGCCCGGGGTCGGCGGGTCGGGCCGCCAGCTACCAGCGAGCGCCTCCGCGACACGGGACCCGGGGGCTTTCACGCGAGTACGGGTTGGATCGCGTCAGCACTTGACCGCCGCGCAGTTCTGCCCCCTCTTCTTGCAGCACTTGGCCCGGTCCGTACAGATCGGAAGGCCGCCACACCCCTTCGCCGGCAGGGCCAGGCAGGCCGCGAGCGTGATGCAAGAGGCGGTCTGGGCTGCCAGCGGGGCCACCACCGACTCCACCGCAGGGAGGAGGAGGGTCATGGCGGCGGTGGCGCCGAGCACGCGCAGGATTTCCTTCCTGGAGAAGCTGGTCTTCTTCCCGGGGAGCGCTACCGGCGCCACGAGGCCCGCGTCGTCCAGACGGCTGAGCGCCATCCATACCACCGACTCCTCAGCCGGGAGTCCGACTTCCCGGAGGAAGGGGGCCAGGTCGCGCACCGGCGTCCGCCCGTCGCTCCTCTTCCACACCAGCGCCGCCGCCGGGTTCAGGCAATGGGCGTCGTGGGTTTCCAGGTCATAGACGAGCGTCTCCCCGTCCAACTCCTCCACGAGGAGGCCGTCGGTCCGGGCCTTCGGCGTCTGATCCAGGATGTCCATGGTCTCGCCCCTTCCTTGGCGCGCGGCACGCCGCCGCACCTGTTGGATAATGGCGTCAAACCACCCGTGCGAGCAACGCCTCCGCCATCTCCCTGGCCTCCCCACGCGCGCCTCTGACCACCTGCGCCGCCGCTACCACCTGCCGGAAGGTCGCCAGGCAGGCTTCGGGCCGCCTACGCGCCGGCACCGCGTTCTCGAGGAGCGAGATCATCCCCTGTCCGGGGGTGAGGACCCGCGGCCGCCAGCGCGCCCCGGGCTTGTGGTGGGTGAAGGCGACCAGCCCCACAGAAAGGGGCTTGTGCCCAACCATGGCCCCCAGCTCCTCCGCGGTCCGCCGCTCGGGGTGGGGGTCCGCCGCCCCGGACCGGATCGACAGGGGCCGGGCGTAGGGGTGGACCCGTCCCTTCGCGTCGAGGGCGGCGTACTCGTCGGAGTAGTAGGTCGCCCCGAGGCGCAGGAGCTCCGAGACCAAGGTGGTCTTCCCGGTGAGGGTGCGCCCCGGGAGGAGGATCGCCTTCTCCTTCCAGCCCACCACCCCCGCGTGGACGAAGATGCGGCGCCGGGCGCGCTCGGCCACGTAGAGCTGGACGTCCGCCTCGAGGCGGTCGAGGACGTACTCCAGGTCCGGGGAGCGCTCCATCCGGGATGCGTTCATGTACAGGACGTGGTACCGGCGGTGCCCCCGGTGCTTTTCCTCGCTCCCCACCCTCAGGGAGTACAGGCGGCGCACCTCCACCCCCTCCCAGGGCTTCCAACCGGGAGGCATGCGGTCGCACACGCGCCCCAGCATCCCCGCCCGGTCCGTGCGGAACCCGACGTGGACACCCTGCGCCATGATGGCCATCCCTTCCGTCCACCCGTGACGGTCGACGACGTCCATTCAGTCGAAGCGGTAGGAGAGTCTCGGCAGCATGGGAGGTGGGGGGTCCTGGATGGTTCCGCGGGCCCACGGAAGGCGCGCGGGAAGGCGCCCCAAAGATCGCACCCCGTCCCCGCCGGTCCAACCGCCACTCCGGCAGCCCCACCGGGCCCACCATGGCCGTCCGACCCTGGTGCCGAGAGACCGCGCGCGAAGCGCCGCGGCTCACGAAGAGTCGCCGGGGCGCAGCCCCCGGCGTTCCAATGCAGTCAGGCCTCGACCACGGTGGCTGGGAAGGTGTCCCACCCCCCCGCCGTGAGGATAGGGCCGGGCGGAGGTAGGCGCCGAAGGGAATATCGCGAAGCGGCTAATTCCCGGAGGCGCCTGCCTCCGCTTGGCCCATACCCCCGGAAAGCCAGGGTGTAGCCCGTTGACACCCCCCCACCCACCGTCTACCTTTCCGTGCTCTGTCGGATCAGCCTCGCTGAGGCTCCCGAAGGCAGACGCGCCACGGTGGCGCGTTTTTTCACGCGAAGAAGACTCCATGCCGACCATCAGCCAACTCGTGCGGAAGGGACGCCAGGACGTCACGTCGAAGAACAAGGCGCCGGCGCTCCAGAAGAACCCCCAGAAGCGGGGCGTCTGCACGCGCGTGTACACCACCACCCCGAAGAAGCCCAACTCGGCGTTGCGGAAGGTGGCCCGTGTACGTCTCACGAACGGCTACGAGGTCACGGCCTACATCCCCGGGGAGGGTCACAACCTCCAGGAGCACAGCATCGTGCTCATCCGAGGTGGCCGTGTGAAAGACCTCCCGGGCGTCCGTTACCACATCATTCGTGGCACGTTGGACGCTTCCGGGGTCGATGGGCGCCGGCAGAGTCGTTCCAAGTACGGGGCCAAGCGGCCCAAGTAAGGCGGGGAAACCATGAGCCGTCGTTCCAGTGCCGTCCGCAGGGAGACTCCTGCTGATCCGCGCTTCGATTCCCAGACCGTCACCAAGTTCATCTGCAACTTGATGTACGACGGGAAGAAGTCGAGCGCCGAGGGCATCTTCTACGGCGCCATGGAACTCCTGGAGCAGCGCTCCGGCCAGCCCGGGATCGCCGTCTTCCAGCAGGCCCTGAACAACGCCAAGCCGGCCCTGGAGGTGAAGAGCCGGCGTGTCGGCGGCGCCACCTACCAGGTCCCCGTGGAGGTCCGCCCCGAGCGGCGCACCGCCCTGGCCAGCAGGTGGCTCATCACGTTCGCCCGCGCCCGCTCGGAGAAGACCATGGCCGAACGGCTGGCGGCGGAGCTCCTCGCGGCGAGCCGCGGGGAGGGTTCGACGATCAAGAAGAGGGAAGACACGCACCGGATGGCGGAAGCGAACAAGGCGTTCGCCCACTATCGCTGGTAGTGTCGCAGCCCCCTGAGCCCGCGCGGTGCGCGGGTGCCCAGGGGGACGCAAGGACAATTCGGGACGCGCGACGGCCTGCGGGCCCTCTCCGGTCACGGTGAGCGCGGACAGCTGACGAGCCCTTCCGGGGGCCGCAGCGGCACAGGCCGCGCTCTTTTTTTCGCCCGGGTCCGGGGACGGACCCGACGCAACAGGACGAACAGAGGAACCAGGGAAGGACCCAGGATCGATGCCACGGATCACGCCACTGCCGCACCTGCGCAACATCGGCATCATGGCGCATATCGACGCCGGCAAGACCACGACCACCGAGCGCATCCTGTTCTACACGGGGCGGGTGCACAAGATGGGCGAGGTCCATGAAGGCGCTGCGACCATGGACTGGATGGAGCAGGAGCAGGAGCGCGGGATCACCATCACGTCCGCCGCGACCACGGCGCACTGGATGCGTAACGGCATCGACTACCGGATCAACATCATCGACACCCCCGGCCACGTGGACTTCACCGCCGAGGTGGAGCGGTCCCTGCGGGTGCTCGACGGGGCCGTGGCGGTGTTCTGCGCCGTGGGCGGCGTGGAGCCCCAGTCCGAGACGGTATGGCGCCAGGCGGACCGCTACGGTGTGCCGCGCATCGCGTTCGTGAACAAGATGGACCGCGTCGGCGCGGACTTCATGAACGTGGTGGGGATGATGAAGAAGCGGCTGGGCGCCAACGCCCACCCGGTCCAGTATCCCCTGGGCGAGGGCGAACTGTTCACGGGCATCGTGGACATCGTGGAGGGCGTGGCCATCGTCTTCGAGGACGAGTTGGGCTCGAAGTTCTCCAGGACCGTGGTACCCGAGGCCCTGAAGGAGACGATCGCCGAGTTGCGCCACAACCTGGTGGAGGCGGCCGTCGAGCACGATGACGCGCTCATCGAAAAATACCTGGCCGGGCAGGAGCTCACCAACGACGAGTTGCGCCACGCCATCCGGGCGGCCACCAGCAAGGGCGTCCTGTTCCCGGTCTTCTGCGGCTCCGCCTTCAAGAACAAGGGCATCCAGCCCCTGCTGGACGGCGTCGTGGACTACCTGCCGTCCCCAGTGGACGTGCCCCCGATCACGGGCCATCTCCCGCACCACGACGAGACCTTCGAGACCCGCGAGTCGTCCGACGACGCGCCCTTCGCCGCGTTGGCATTCAAGATCATGACCGACCCGTACGTGGGTAAGCTCACGTTCTTCCGGGTCTACTCGGGATCGTTGCCGTCGGGGAGCTACATCTACAACGCCACCAAGGACCGCCGGGAGCGCGTGGGCCGCATCCTCCAGATGCACGCCAACAAGCGCGAGGAGCGGGAAGAGGTGTTCGCCGGCGACATCGCCGCGGCCATCGGCTTCAAGGACGTGAAGACGGGCGACACGCTCTGCGTCGAGACCCATCCCATCATCCTCGAGGCCATGAAGTTCCCCGAGCCCGTCATCGACGTGGCCATCGAGCCGAAGACGAAGGCGGACCAGGACAAGCTGGCTGCCGGGCTCTCGAAGCTCGCGGACGAGGACCCCACGTTCCGCGTGTTCACGGATCCCGAGACCAGCCAGACCATCATCGCCGGAATGGGCGAGCTCCACCTGGAGATCATCGTGGACCGCCTGCGCCGCGAGTTCGGCGTGGAGGCCAACATCGGCCGCCCCCAGGTGGCATACCGCGAGACCATCCGGAGCCGCGCCGAGAGCGTCGAGGGCAGATTCGTCCGCCAGACCGGCGGGCGCGGCCAGTACGGGCACGTGGTCATCAACGTCGAGCCGGGCCAGCCGGGCAGCGGCTTCGTGTTCGAGGACAAGATCACCGGCGGCGTCATCCCCCGGGAGTACATCCGCCCGGTGGAGCAGGGGATCCGCGAGGCGCTGGAGAACGGCGTACTGGCTGGTTACCCCGTCATCGACGTCAAGGTGGAGCTGGTGTTCGGCTCCTACCACGACGT
>Ga0315541_1000343_pt1 | contig 49477 bp, 34 predicted proteins | sample SalMarSW160190MG_FD_203095 | JGI IMG/M metagenome (GOLD analysis project Ga0315541, IMG submission 203095) | Salt marsh sediment microbial communities from the Plum Island Ecosystem LTER, Massachusetts, United States - Salt Marsh Sediment SW1601-190 ...
CGGGGCCCGTCCACAAAGGTTCTCCGGTCTCCGCTGACAGCGCTACCAGTTCTTTCGGTCCCAGGAACAACACCATCTCTTTGTATGCGACGAGTGTGTAAGGCGTCCCCCATCCGCCGCCCTTCGCCGCTTTGTTGGGCGTCTGCCACAACCGCTCGCCAGTTCTCAGACTCACAGAGACGATTGCCTTGTAATTGTGGAAGAAGACGCGACCACTTCCAATTGCCAGAGACAACGGGACAATCCCCTCCGCCTGTTTTTTCCAGAGGACGTCACCTGTGTTGGCTCGGACCGCGAGTATGAGTTCCGGGGCAGCTCCTCCAGAGCGTTGTCTGCGGGCCCCGGGCGGCATTTCTCTGATGCAAACGACCAAGATACCCTGGCTGCACAGGACCTCGTCCGTGTGCTTGGTCCCTTCATACGTCCGCACGATCTCGCCTGTAGCGGCGTCGAGAGCTGTCAACGGGGCGTTGTACTCGAGCGTGACATACACTCGGTCTCCGTCCGCAACCAGCCGTCGCGGAAGCACGATGGGCGAGCGTGTCCGCTGCCCTCGCAACTTCGTCCAGTCCTTCCCCGCCAACAGCTCCTTCTTCCATTCCCGCCAGCCCCAGCGAGGCACCGGCCGCTTCCACAGGAGCACACCGTTGAAGGCGTCCCGCGCAACGAGAGACCAATTGGCGGGCAGTCGTTCGTCCGTCACTCCGGTGAGACCTTCATCAAGAATGTAGAAAATGCGCCCGCGGGCGGATACTAAAGCACACACACTCGTATCAATCTCGTGGCTTCGGCAGTAAAGCGGTTTCGCAACCCACTGCATGTTCCTCGGCGGCCCCACGAGCGTGTCCCTGGCGACGGCGTTGCCACTTGCGTCGTGCAAATAGTGCGTCCATTCGTCCATTTCCTTTGGCCGGGGCTTGACCGTTTTCGTCCACCTGCCGTCCTTCTTGACGTACGCCACGCCGCGCGGAGCCAGCACCCGCATCACCTCTTCCATGGGGATTTTGCCGAGCTCCTCCGACACGAGCAGGTTGACGAGGTCATCGCTGTAGGGCAGGCACTCGCTCCTCCATTGTTCGACCGACACCGCGCCGTATAGGTTCAGCGAGCGGATGTGCGCGCGCGCCTTTTCGATGTTGGACGCATCTGCGTCCAAGCCGTGAACCAGATAGCCGTCATTCCCGTGCAGCGCAGCCGTCAGCTTGCCATCCCCGCAGCCGACGTGGACGATCAGCCCTCCCTTGACCCCCGTCGCCTCCAGGACCTGTTTCGCCTCTCGCTCTTGTGCCGCTTGCCAGGGCTTTGCCACAAGCAAGATGCAGGACATTCCCAAGAGACTCGCAACCACCGGTGAGACTCGCCCTCTTCCCTTCATGAGCACCAATCCTTTCTGTTGTAGGATGATGGTTCCGAGAATCCCTTCACCTCCCACCTATGCGAGAATGTCGCGGGTGGTGTCTCCTTCTTCGCAAAATGGATACCCTATCTTTCCGGCAATCGCGGTTCCAATGTTTTCGACTGCCGGGGTGTGGCTGCGTGTCCGGGGCATATCGGGCATGGCCCTGTCATTCTCACGGCGGTCGCCACCCCGCCGCAGGCGGGGTTGCCGGGCTTTAGCCGGCACCACTCTTAGACACCTGCTTTAGCTGGTGGTCATCGGACACCCTGCATCCCTGATCCCAGCCGGCTTTAGCCGGGCTTCTCGATCCAGCGGATTCATCCAGACCGTGCCACGCAAATACAGCCGCACCCGACTGTCACCCATCATGATGCACCGCAGGAGGCGACATGTCAATTGGGTGTGGCCGCGTCTCCGTGGCGTGCCCACACGCCTCGTTTTGAACCTCTCCCGTCGCACGTTGACGCCATGGATCTGTCCCCTCTGTCCCTCTATCATAGAACGGAAAGGGCCACCGCCTCCTTTTCGTCCGCCCTCGGCGGGCGCCCCAGTTAGCCACCGGCTTTAGTCGGTGGCATCGGATACGAGATTCTTCTCGTGACAGCCGGCTTCAGCCGGGCTTCTCGACCAAAGGATTCATCCGAAGTATGCCACGCAAATACGGCCGCACCCTGTCAATTGCCGAGGGTATGTCTCCATTTCAGTGGCGGAATTGTCCTCGGACTTCGGGCTATGAAGAAATCCCGTCCCCATTCCCACACCTTCCCTTCACGGGGACAAAAAGACGCCGGGTTGGTCGGTCCCGCCTTCAGAGAAGCAACCATTGCCTCGAGAAACACATCTTTTATCTCCTCCCTTATTGAAGTATGAACATTCTGGGAGGATAACTACCATATCTCCCGTAGCTATGTTAAAAATAAATCACCCCCGTATGCAAAACGTCATAACTCCAGTGGGACGCGTCCCGCCCCCGTCGAGGGCAGGATGCCGGCGGTACATAGCCCCTCCGCGCGCTCTGCGCAGTCCGCGGGGGAAAATGTCTTCGGAAACGTTCCAGTAGCAAAAGAAATGAACCTTTTCCGCTTCTCACGCCAACAACCTATGTGAGACAAACTGAAATGCCCGGGCAGCGAGATCGTCAGGATTTTGCCGAGGTCGTGGATGCCAATTACAAACGGATATTCCGCGGAGCCCTATCTCTGACGGGGGACAGGCATCTTGCGGAGGAAATCGTACAGGAGACGTTTGTGCTCGCTTTCAAGAAATATGATGGATTCTCCGGCAGGTCGTCGCCATTTAGCTGGCTTTACGGAATCATGCTTAACAAGTACCGCGGCCATTGCCGAAAGAAGAGGCTGCTTCGGCGGCTGGGTTTTGTGCGAGCGGATACCAATCCGGGCGAGACCAGGAACGTAGAGGCCTCGGGTTCCTCACTGGCAGCTCAACTGGCAAACCACGACGAGGGCGAGTTGCTGACGAAAGCGGTGGAGAGGCTGCCCTTCAAGCTGCAAGCGGTTGTCGCCATGCACTATTTCGATGACCTGCCGCTGAAAGAGATAGCCCAGATTCTCCACTGCCGCCTTGGAACGGTCAAATCTCGCGTCTTCAATGCCCGAAAACGTCTTTATCATGCCCTTCGAGGGAGACTCCAAAATGGCTAAGAAAGTGCCGTGCGAAAAGGTTAGGAAGTTGCTCCAGAGAATGCCGAAGGGCGGAGACGAAAAGACGCTGCGTCTGGTCTCCGAGCATCTTTCGGGATGCGAGGCATGTCGAGGCTTCCACGCCGATCTGCAAAAAATGGAGGAGCTCCTCAACGGAAGCAGGCTGCGGCTCGACGAGCTCGCGCGCCATAGCCCAATAAGCAAAAGCCGGGTCCTGGAAGGGATTGCCCCGCTTCCGACGAGACGAGCCTGGCGTTTGCGTCCGATGTGGGCAGGGGCAGCGGCGATTCTTCTTGTAGTCATCGCAGTGGCCGCGGCGCTATTGCTGAGGGAAAGGGGCAGTAAGCCGAAAGTCGTTATCGTTCATGACAGCTCAAAACCGGCGATAACTCGGGCGATGGCATCCGCCGCTTCCACCCGCACTCTGATGAAGTTGGCGGAGGTGGCGCAGCGCTATGAAGCCCCTCCCCCCAAGCTTCTCAGTGGCCCGCCTGCATCTCCCGGCGGTCCCGCCGTTCCCCGATTGCTTGAGAAGTGCCTTCTGGAATCCGAAAAAACCCTCAGAGCGATAGCTCAGTCAAGAACCAATTTAGTGTGGAGGAATGAATCATGAAACGCATTGCGACCGTGCTGTTGAGAATCTGTGTTGTCTCGGTGTTTCTGCTGTATTTCGCCACGCGCTCTATGTCCGCCGAGGAAGAAACGGGCGTGAACCGGGTCAAGGAGCTTCTCAAGGAAAATGCGGACCTGAAGAAGCTCGCAGAGAACCTTCGCCGCGAGCTGGAGCAGACGAGAGCGGAAATGTTGGACGCACAAGCCAAGATCAAAACAAAGATCGAAGACACGCAGAAGAAGGCCGAAGAGGAACTACTGAAGAAGACCCAGCAAGCGCTGGAGGGATATCCAGTTTCACCTGAAGCGGATGAATACCAAAACCTGCTGGCGGTGCTCGAACATCGGTTGCAGGCGATGGAGAAAGGCCTCAAGGCTCTGGATTTGCTTCGGGTGACAGAAGATAAGAGGCTGGAGGCGGTGGCCGAAAAGAAATACAAAGCCGCCCAGGGAGCGATGAGACAGTATAGGAAAGCTCTGGACGAGTTTCGAGTGCCCGAAAAGGCAGAAAAGATGTTACAGGAGTTCATCGCATACGGTCGCAAACCCGATGTGGGAACCGCTAAGGAAGCTTTGGAAGACTTCCGGAAGGCAAAGCAGAAACAGGCGATTTCCAAGGACAGGCTGGCCGAAGCACTCAGTAAGTATGAGGAGGCGCTCCGCCAGACAACGCCCCAGCAGTTCGCCGAGGTGATGAGAGATCGGTTGCTGGCTCAGGTTTACAAGCAAGACGCGGTCCAGCGAAAGACAAAGAAGCTGGAGAAAGCCATCCTATCCGGGGACGATGCCGGCCTGCTCTTGCAGCTCCGCTTGGAAAAAGTGGACCTCTGCCGCAAGCTGGGAAAACTGGACGAAGCCGAAGACGAATTGGAGAAGATCATTGAGGAGAATCTGGGCGAGGAAACGACCAATGCGGCAAGATGGACGCTCATCGAAGTGCTCCAGGAGCAAAAGAAAACCGAAGACGCCATTGATCTGCTCAAAGAGATAGTCGAGACTTCCAAAAGCCCTGAGGAGAGGAGGAGCGCTCTTTACGCGATGATTGAAATGGCGGGAGACGATCCCGAAGCAAGGCTGCGGACAACCGAGGAAGTGATTGAATGGCTGAAAGAAATAGTCGAGGACCAGAGGGAGGCAGCCGAAGAGCAGAGAGAGAAAGCGCGGGGCGATGCGTGCAAAAACAACCTGAAAACCCTCATGTTAGCGGTAAGGATGTGGGCGAGCGACCACGACGGCGAATTCGCTGAGAAGCTGTCGGACCTCTACCCCGACTATGTGGACAGTGTGAAACTGTTCACCTGCCCCTCGGCGCGCGGAGCGAAGATTACAAAGAAGGAAGAGATAGACTCGAAGACGAGCTACATTTACGTCACGGGGCTGACGGAGGCGGGGCCTGCGGACGCAGTCGTCCTCTACGAGAATCCCTCCAATCACGACGGAGAAGGGGGACACGTCGCGTTCGCCGATGGCCACGTAGAGTGGTTGAGGGCCGAGAAAATGAAGGAAACCGTGGAGAGAGGGCGCCAGAAAGAGTCATTCTAAGGGTTTCGGCTCCGCCATTCCTTGTCAGGCGAAGGGCGGAGCTTTCCCTTAGCCGGCACTGCCGACAAGGCGCGAGCGCTCGTTCGGCTCCGTGGCGGCTTCGAGGGTGAACCGGCGCTAAATTCTATCTCTTTCCCCGGAATAGAGCTTCGTGTCCGGCGGGGCCTGGCAACTGATGCAGACCATGCCGTTCGGTCCGGCGATGGTTCCGTGAATCTCTCCTGCGGGCACATAGACCACGTCGCCCGCCTCTATCCGCAGCTCCATTTCTCCCTGCTTGAGCACCCCGGAACCCTCCAGAATTACGAAGACATCCTCCGACTCCCCGTGCTCGTGCTGCGGAAACTCCTGCCCCGGACCAAAGGTGATGTAATTGAGGGTGATATTCTTCGCCCCCATTTCCGGATAGACAACCTTGGTGGTCTCGCCGTCACCCATCCGAAATTTTCTTCCCTCTCTCAGCTTCAATATCTTCGCCATTCGCTCACCCCATCAATTCAATAGCCATAATTCTCCCTGCACGTGTCTCCGAAAGAATCGAATCTCGCATCTCATTCATTTTAGCACACTCCCAAATCCCATCACCAATCGAAAATCACGGGTGTGTGTAACACCTCAGCCTCGGGCGGATACCCCGCCTTGGCGGGGGAGGGAGGAAGGGAAAAGGAGGTTAACGCAAAGGCGCAGAGTCGCAGGGAGGGGTATGAGAAGAATCCCGTCCTCCCCTGTCGTGGCATGGGCATCTTGCCCATGATTCCCACGGGTCCCGCCTCCAGCGGGATGCCACGTGGGGCACGGCCTTTTTTTGCCGTGAAGGGTACAGCCCGAGCCCGTCAAGGGCAAGGGAGCCCCTTGATATCCCCCGCGGAACGCGGGGCGGGACAGGACGCCGGCGATGCGAGAGCCTCTCTGCGTGCTCTGCGCACTCTGCGGTTCCACCCTCAGCCAGCGGTAAGTGAAGCATTGCGCCCTGCATCCTTTTCAGCTTGAAAGGAAAGACGTTGACGTTCCATCATGTGTCAACTACATTCAAGGTGTTCCTCCCGAGGCCGACAATGTCCATGCTGCACGGGACAACTTGCCGCTAAAGGAGCGTGAACGGTGATCGCTGGAGAAGTTGATGGCATGAGCGAGACGGCGGCTTGCGGGTTTTGAGGGTGTCTAAGTACAGGGATTCGCAAATACAGTGACGTATAATGATGTCGTGAAAGGAGCTATTTTGACGGGATAACAGGATAGACTGGATTCTCCCAGAGGCGTGAAGCATCCAGTAAATCACAGGCCGGCGGGCCGCTGGGTGAAAGATCACGAACCGCAAACGACTGACGGAGAAGTTGTCCGAGACCTTGCAGCCCGGTCATGGCGAGGTCGAAAGAGATACGGTCATCGTCGAGCAAAAATGTGTCAAGGAGGTTGTTGTGGTGGCTCAGGAGACACAACTCATTAACAATGTCGTCGCCACCGGCAACCCACTATGTCAGCCGGAAGTTGGGTTAGAGCGAAAGGTAAACAACCTTTCGCAGGGATAAACAGGATTCTAAAAATCATGTGCATCCTGTTATCCTGTCAGAGGGAGAATACGTCGGCGAATTTGTGAATTGGAACACTAAGTGCGGCATTGCGGGGCGCCGGGCCGAGTGGTATCATTGCGGCAGTGGCAGCGGCACGAAGCGGCGCCGATACGCTTTTGATCGAGCGCTATCCTTTCCTCGGCGGCAACGGCACCGCTGGCTTGATGACCTGTTACAACGGCTTTCGGAATCAGCGCCAGCCGGAAGCGCTTCAGACCGTTAAAGGAATTCCTGCGGAATACATAGCGGAACTCGTGCGTTTGGGCGGTATCGCAGACGAGGACCCTTATCCGAAGACCCATCATGATGTGGTCTCGGGCAATCTCCCATATTGCGTTGGGTTTGACCCTGAGGCCGCGAAAATCGCATGTGTGAACCTGACCAAAAAGGAAGGCGTCAGGCTGCGGTTGCATAGCTGGGTTGTCGCTCCGTTGCTTGATGCCTCGCGGGTCACCGGCGTAATTGTGGAATCCAAGTCGGGAAGGCAAGCCATCGTTGCCGACATTGTCATTGACGCCACCGGCGATGGTGACGTTGCGGCACGAGCCGGTGCTCCATTTATGAAGCCCGCGGAAAAGGGTGACCGCATGGGCACGAGCCTCATGTACCGGATTGGTGGTGTGCCGTCGAGCGTAAGAGGCCCCTTTGGCGGTGTTCGCATTGGCGACAGGGTTGTGCGATGGGGGCCGGGCTTCGGCGGTGACGCCTTGGACGTCGAGAACCTGACGCGCGCCGAAGTGGAGACCCGCCTGAAGCTCTGGGACCGGGTCCTGGAAATGAAGAAGAAACCGGGGATGGGGTCAATCTATCTCATGCAGACAGCCACAGGCATCGGTGTGCGAGAAACCCGCCGCATCCTCGGAGAATACGTCGTCACAGAACAGGATGCCATTCGGGGCAAGCATTTTCCCGACGTGGTCGCCATCAGTTCCAACCCGATGCCAAGCTACCACGGCAAGCGTTTCTTCTTCGCCCACGAGGGCTTCGATATTCCGTATCGCTCGCTGGTGCCAAAGAAAATCGAAGGGCTAATATTGACGGGGCGCTGCATATCTTGCGAACAAGCTCCGTTTCAATCGGCTCGCTCCATGGCCCCCGCCATGGCCATCGGGCACGCATCAGGTTGTGCCGCGGCGCTTGCCGCCACTGGCAGGGTCCCGCCCCGCAGGCTCGATGTCAAGACACTTCAGAAACTGCTCATCAGCCAGAAAGCCCAACTGCGTCTCGAAGTGTAGTGGGATTGACTCAACGCAAGCGAACAAAACCACAGAGTGCCCTCAGACAGCGGATTTCACCGCAGTCCATCACGAACCTCGTTCACCCTCGGACCATGAAAATGTCTCTCGGTCCCTGAAAGGAGCCCCTTACGCACCTGTGTTGCCATCCTGTTTGAAAACGGGGCCCTCGCATCGTAGGGCCTTTCTTGACGCCGGGGATTGATACCGGCATGGGCGTCCACGGGTCCCGCCTCCAGCGGGATGCCACGTGGGGCACGGCCTTTTTTTGCCGTGAAGGGTACAGCCCGAGCCCGTCAAGGGCAAGGGAGCCCCTTGATATCCCCCGCGGAACGCGGGGCGGGACAGGACGCCGGCGATGCGTAAGCCCCTCTGCGCACTCTGCGCACTCTGCGGTTACAGCCTCAGCCGCCGGTAACTGAGGCATTACCTTCGCACGGGCTTTTTTTCTTACATTGTCGGATAAGTTCCAATACGTTTCCGAAACAGCGCACACTTTCCACCGGGAGGAAGAGATTAGCATACCGGAACATCCCACCCTGGTTCGAAGGCTCTGCCAGGCCAGAGTCAAGGAGCTCAAGGCCACCGGTCCCGTGCTGGCCGCCAGTCTGGTCATCATCCGCAAGCCGCTGCTACTACAACCGCTACACTCCCGCACGCCCGCATGCTCTCCGTTCCCCCCCCACGCCGCTCCCCCTCTCAAATGCTTTCCCGCCTCCCCGATGACGCGTTGTTCACCGGAGCTGCCCAAAAAGGGCTTGGCATTGCAAGTAACATCTCGAATTGTTACCATGTGCATAGAAGTTGCTCTCAACCGAAATTCCGGTCCCACCATCCTACTGCGCAAGGCGCCGCGGGAGCGGAAGAGAGGTTGCCCGTTGATTGCGTAGGAGTATTGCCCGACGAGGATGCGCGACGCCGTAGGCGGCTTGTTCGTGTCGAGAGCCGTGGATTACGTGAGCCGCAATGCTTGGAAACCTCGAAAAAGGGAGAAATGGAATGAATGCGAGAACTATGATTTACTGCCGGAGTGTTGCCTCAACTGTTGTGCTCGCTGTGGCGATTGCGGCTACGGTGTGCGGCATCAGCATGGCCGAACAGAAATCGGCAAACTGGATTAACTTGCTTGAAGGACGCACATTGAGCAGTTGGCGCCAGCCCACCGGCGAATGGAAAATTGTCGGCGATGCGTTCAAGAACACGGACAACGAGATGCTTCTGGCATGGAAACCGGGCACGGGCGCCGTTGTCAATGGCGCCAAGGGTCGCACTTCTCACCTCTTCACAAAGATGGAGCATGGTGACGTTCAGGCCCACATCGAGTTCATGGTTCCCAAAGGCTCCAATTCGGGCGTTTACTTCGAGGGCCGATACGAGATCCAGGTGTTCGACAGTTGGGGCGTAAAGAAACCGACGTACACCGACTGCGGCGGCATTTACCAGAGGTGGCAAGACAACAAGGGTTATGAAGGCCGCTCGCCACGGGTGAATGCCTCGCGAAGACCGGGCCAATGGCAGACCTTCGATGTTATCTTTCGTGCGCCGCGATTTGACGCGAGCGGCAAAAAAATTGCCAACGCCGTGTTCGTCACCGTTGTGCACAACGGCAAGGTCATCCACGAAAACCAGGAGGTGACCGGACCGACTCGCGCGGCCGTGTTCAACGATGAGAAGCCCACCGGGCCGCTCATGCTACAGGGCGATCACGGCCCCGTGGCATATCGCAACATCCGAGTTCGCATTCTCAAACCACAGGAGACCCGGCCCTGAGGCCGCTCGAGGCTTGGCCGAGTGACAATCAAGGTGCCTCGCCGCTGCCACTCGGCTCTTTTGCACATGGGGAATTCATAACTCAACATACAGAAAACCGAGACCAATGCTGTCCGCTTAAAGAACGAGGCAACACTGTGCTTCGCTCTCTTTGAGCACTCCGCGTCGGCCTGTGACAGACACACAGAAGGCTGTCATTGGTGGGCTTTTGCGATGTCAAGCTGCGCTTCGTGAATGGCGCCGCGAATAACGCGAGGGTTTCGAGCCAACGCTTTCCTGCGCTCCGCAGCAGCCTCGCTCTTGTTGTCTTTCTCCTCCAGCACAAACGACAACAGGTAATGCCCGATGGTTTCCGGAGTTCCGCGGTATTCAAATTCCCCCGAAGTTAGTTTTCTTGCGCGCTTTTCCAGACGCTCCAACAGAGACAGATATTGACCTGTGTTGTTCAGCGCCTTCTGCGCGAGCGCTTGATAAGAGGTTCCGAGGTGAGCTTTTGTGTATCTTTCGGAAACGATTTTCTGTAAGTAGCCCTTCGCAATATCCTGTTTATCCATAGCAATGTACACTTTCGCCAGGTTCCAATGGACATGCGCGCGGAAATCTGGCGTCCGAGGCGCCACCTCCAAGTTCTTCGGATACTTGCACGCCTCTTGATAGTACCGCAAGGCCGTTTCAAAATCCTTTTTCTCAAATCCCCGGTCGCCCAGTTTTTGGTTGACCTCCACCCAGCAATCGTGGATGCCATACTTGCCCTCCCAACTATGAAAATGGTGACTGCTTAGTAAACTGTATGCCCGATTCAAGTCTTTCATATTCCCCACGACGAGGCAGAGGTCAACGAGCCGTGATAGAAGAGCGTCTCTTGTTCCCACAACCTTCTCGTGCTGTTTCAGGAGGGCGAGCCGCTCTGCGGCCGGGACCTTCACTGCCTCGGCGACCTGATCATACTCCAGGAGAACGCGCGCGTCGCGAGGATTCAACTCGAAGCTTTTCTTGTATGCTTGGTACGACGCGCGAAGGTTATTTCTGAAACGACGTTCACCGTAGGCCACGTTGCGCCACGCGTGCCCAAGGCCATCACTTAGCTCGACAGCCTTTTTCCAATGTGTAAAACCTTCCTCCCGCTGGCCACTCGCGTATAGCAAATTCCCCAGGAATAAGTGGGCGTTAGCATCATCCGGGTTCCGCACAATTGCTGCCTCCAACGCCGCTTTCCCTTCCAATCGGTGTGGGTTTGTGTAATCAATCGGCCCCTTTCTTGCCTTTGCATAGTACTTGGACGCGGCGGACGCATCTCCAGTCAATTCCCTAAAATGCCCGCGAAAATAATTCACCATCGGATTGATTTCTGAATCATCCTTCACATCAGAAAAGATGGCGAGGACCGCATCTGCGTCTTCGAAACGCCCCGCATTGGCGTAAGCCACAGACAACTCCAAGTAGTTTTGAACTCCATCACGCATAACGCACTTCCATTCCTCTCCCCAGGAAGACCATTCAGCCCCAACATTCTTCAAAGCCATCAGTTTTTCATACCCGCCCATAAAATGTAGGGGATCGCGGTCAAGCGCCTTTTCCGCAGCCGCAAGCGCTTCTTTATGTTCGTGTATATGCCGAAAGGCTGTCGCCTGGAGAGCTGGAATATCCGCGAACTTCCCGTTCTGGCTTGCGGCTTCATTGAGCTTCAAGACCGCGCTTTCAAAATCACCCCGGCGCAAATCAATTCTCGCCAGATTGTAATATGCCGTCGAGGACAAAGCATACGCATAAGCCGCTCGATACAACTGCTCGTACGCTTCCCTGAAATCTTGCAATCCCATGTACGCTAAGCCTCGTCCATAGTAAATCTGTGAGTTATCGGGGTCTCGTTCCAATGCTCCATTGAGAGCCTCCAGCGCTTCGTTCCACTTCCCCTGTTTTAGAGCGAGGAAGCCCATCTCGATGTTTGCTCGCGTGTCTTGCGGGTCTTTCCTCAAAGCTTCACGATAATAGGATAAAGCCTGATTCGTTCGTCTGAATTTATCCAGCCATTCTCCCGAGTGATACAATTCGTCCTGATTCATCTTTTTCGGGTCGCCTGGCTCCCGGTGTCCTTCGGGAAGCTCAACCTGTCTTGCTTTTTGTTGCTGCAGTTCTATACATAAAGTCCCCTTCGCATCATAGACGGCGAGATGAACATCATACACAGTCACATTGTCTTCCACCTTTACCTCAGTCGTGTAAGGTCTATCCGGTGTGATGTTCGCCACTCTCTCGGAGAGAATGGAGTTGCTTTTTGCATTTTTAAGAACCACCCTGGCCTCCCGAACACGCCCCGTCGAATACACCGCGCCAAATGCGACTCCACCGGCGAGGTCAGTATTGATTGCGAAGTCTTCGTTCGCGCTATGAAAGCCGCGCGTATCGCGCACGGGATACCAGAAATCGTGAACGGTTTTTACCTCATTCGGCTCCATCCAGTGGTAATCCGGCTGATTGTCACTCCATGCGCCTGCTTGCGGTTCAAAATAGGGGCCGCCTCCTTCGGTGAGAATATCCTCCCAGATCCGACCGGACGGCCCGGAACCCGATGTCCAAAGCTTCTTGCCGGGCATCAAGTAGTGGTTCGCTACATGGACCATCCCAGCCTCTGCCCGATGGTCGTACGTGCCAAAGCAATCCGAGGGGTTATTGAAAGCAAAATAGCTGCTGGCGTTCGGTGAGTTCTTCCACCATGTCAAGTCCACTCCCTCATGAACGGGCCAATTCCAGAACCGGTGTTTGCCGTGTCCGGTGACCATATCCCCGGGAAACTGAGCCTGACACCATTCATTAGCGTGTGTAGCCGCTGTCGCCCAGAATTGGAACGGATTCCTGTGATTCGTGGGATTGATGAAAATGTAATCGCAACGCACGCAACTCCGCCCCGGAAATACAGTCATTCCCACAAGCCAGCGCATACGATATATCGGTTCGGTCTCACCGACCCATACCGTCGCGCTGCCATCTTCATGTTTGATGATGCGGTGATCAACTGGCATGAAGCAGGAAGGCCGATGTCCGTGTGGAAAATTCCATTCGATACCGCCGGAAATCCATGCGCCGGTCATCCCGATTAAGCCGGGTTTAATCGTCCGTTGCCAGTACAACCAAACATAATTATTTGTCTTATCTAACGCTCCGTGCAGTCGCCCACCGACCTCCGGAAGGATGAGAAGCCTGATGTATTCGTTTTCCAGGATTACTCCTTTGTACGTTTTATCAACCCTATTCGCCGTGAGAACATCATTCAGTGTGTAAGGATAAATGTGGCTTCCCGCGTCGGGAAAGTCTGAATGGACCTCTGGCGGGCCAACCTCCCAGGTCGGGATGAACACCTCTTCTTCGTACGCTGACACCTCCGCAAAACCGAGTGCTCCCGTCAGCAAACAGAACAGAACCGCTATGTAGAAAGTATATCTGTACATGGGAACCCTCCTGCGTTTTCCAAACTCAATTCATTCTCTCTTACTTGTATTATGTCTGCGAGCGGAAGGTCGGATGCAAGGTTCGTTGACCGGCGTTCCCAGCCGTGATACTGTAATCATAGGCGAGCGGCAGGCCCCACACGCCGCCTTAAAGTTGGCACTGTATTCTCTACTGCATCCCCTTAGATGTCATGGAAGGCGGGGCATCCTGTGGTCTGCTCCCCCAGTTCGTGTTTGGCTCAGGCCCCATCTGAAAAACTAACTTGCCGCCATCCACAAGCTGCGAATGGTAAAACCAGGGCTTCGTCAACGGCTTTCCGTCCAGTGTTGCAGACTGGATGTACATATTATCCTTTGAGTTGTTCCTCGCCTCGATTACGAAGGTCCCTCCGCCATAATACCCGCTATCCAATTGAATAGTCACCCTATCAAATATGGGGCTGCCGATTTCATAAACCGGCTTGGTCGCTGCTCCTCCATTCATCTCAAAGAGACCCATAGCACTCATTACATACCATGCGCCCATTTGTCCCTGATCCTCGTCGCCAGGATAACCGTCAATCGGTCCCGTTCCATAATAGCGTGCCATGATCTCTCTTGCCCACAACTGCGTCAACCAGGGAACACCCGAATAATTGAAAAGATACGCCGCCTCCATATTCGGCTGATTCCCGTGGTTAATGGGATAATCGGCCATGCGGTCCCCTGTCGCGTTGAAGTTGTTTGGACGCGACTTCTCAAAGTCTGTATTCAACCGCCTGTTGAATCTTTCCTTCCCGATAAGATTGATTAATCCTTGCACATCGTGGGGAGCAAACCATGTAAACTGTTCTGAATTCCCCTCAACGAAACCTCTTCCAGAAAAGGCAGAAAAGTTTTTCACCCATGAACCATTCTCGTGCCTTTGACGCATGTATCCGATGGAAGAATCGAAAACATTTCTGTAGTTCCCGGCTCTCTTATTGAAATATTCATAATCGTCCTGTTTGCCCAGCGCTTTAGCCATTTGTCCAACACACCAATCATCGTAAGCGTACTCTAATGTATTAGATACCGGCCCCTTCTCAACGGGGACGTATCCGAGCTCCTTATAGGATTTCAACTGCCGATTACCCACATGACCGCCCCCCTCATGTGGCCGACCCGGTTCCATCTGATTATGTCTCATCGCCCTATACGCTTTCTCGACGTCGAAATGACGAATTCCTTTCTGATACGCCGACACCATCAGCGGAATCTCATGCGACGCTACCATTATACTCGAGTATTCTATACCAGTCGGTCCCTTCGGCAACCATCCTCCACGGTCGTAGATTTCTATTAGAGATTTCACCCACTTATTCGCTATGTCTGGCGTTACCAATGTCCAGAGCTGATTCAAGTTCCAGAACGTATTCCAGAAAGCGTCGCACCCGTAAACGGGAGAATCCGGGTCCTCCAGTTGCCGCACTTTCTCATACATATCTACATACTTTCCATTCACATCGCTCCAGATGGTCCGCGAGCAGTAAGACCGGTACAGATTCGTATAGAACTTTACGTTCTGCTCGTGGGTGCCTCCCTCAACCTCAATTTTGCTCAGAAGGTCGTTCCACGTGTGCCTCGCGTGATTTCTCGCGACATCGAAATCCCACCCAAAAGCCGACATTTCTGTTTTAAGGTTCAGGCGCCCCTGGTCAATACTGACAAGCGAAATACCGGTCCGCAACTTGATGACTTCGTTTTCAGAAGTAGAATAATTGACGAATGCTCCAATATCCCCTTTGCCGGACAGCTCAGTCGCCCCACGGTAAATCTTATCTCCTACCCATCCCCCGAAAGAATCAAAAGGCTTACTAAACCTCGCGACAAAATGGACGGTATAATCATTCCATCTTGCCCCTCCCTCTCCCCGCTGTTTGGAATAGCCTTCGATTTCGGTATTGCTTACCTTCTTGATGTGGGCATTCTGTACCGAAAAGTTGTACTCCGTCGGAAACAAGAGATCGAAGAGGATTTGAGCCTTGTCGGATTTAGGGAACGTGTACCGTTGAAAGCCGGCCCTTGTTGTTGCTGTCAGTTCCGCCCTGATACCATAATCGTCGAGCGTGACCGCGTAATATCCCGGCGAGGCAACCTCCGTCTCATGCCTGAACCGGGAACGGTATCCTTTATCGGGGTCGTTCTGGCTCCCGGGGACCGTCTTGAGCTCTCCAACGGTGGGCATCACGAGAAGACCACCCATCGTCCACGAATGAATATGACTGAACCCTGCGATGTTCCCGATGAGATACTCATATCCCGCCTTCCAGCAATGATCCTGATTATCAGGGCTAAGCTTTACCATTCCAAAAGGCATACTTGGCCCGGGATACAGCATCCATCTCGAACTCGATGTCCCAAGCATCGCGTCCACCCAGTCAACCGGCTGCCGCTCGACGGCTGGCTTGCGCACGATCTGACGTGTAAATAATGTCTTGCCCCGACTTTTGACCTCGACCGTAGTCCGCGTCTGCGCTTTTACCGGCGGTAGAGCGAGCTCAACAGTTTGCGTACCCGGTTTGAGTTGGAGCTTCATCGGGTCAAGCCCGGCCATCTGGATTGTCGTGTCCGACTCTTCACCTACTTGAGTCAGCTCAACCCACATGAGTTGACAGAGTTTTCCCTCTTTGCGGCTCAGCCACGGGTCCAGATGTACTGACCGCAAGAGCGCGCCCCCCGGGGCCTCCAGTTTCAGCGCTTGCGGCGACTCGAAGCCGACCCAATCGTAGAGCATCCAACTGCCAGAAAGCGTTGTAATCGTAATTTCGTTGATGCCCTGCTTTATGACTCGCGCCGGAATAGTAATCGAGAAACGGTGCTCGCGACCAGCCGAAGGATTGCCAAGTACCGAGGCATCCGTGCCTCCTCTCGGCATCTGCCTCTCGAAAGATTCGCCGTTGACATCAATCCGAAGCTTAGGCGGTTTACTGCCGTGCGTATCAACCAGGTCAACGATCAGCCGACAGTTACCCCCAGAAATCGTCCTGCCGATACCGAATAGTATGGCAAAGGCATGCCTGCTACTGCCCGCCCAGCTATCCTCCGGGCCGGGGTGCGCATAGGGCCAGTCGCGACCGGAGTCGGAGCGGCCAACGATGAATGTGGGTTCAGTTCCAAAATCAGTCGGAAAGCGGCTCCATCCGTTCCGACCTAACGCAAGCTCCGAGGTATCGTTGTCCGCCTTTCCAATCTGCCAGAGCATCTTGGATTCTTCGCCAAGCGCATCGGTTTTTCCGGTGGCCGCGAAGGCGAACAGTAGCGACCACAACACAATCAGGCCACAGAAAGCTAAATCATTTCTCTTCATAATTGATACCCTCCATATTTCTCATAGGGGTGGCTTAACCGGAAACCTACTCATTCGATGATTGAAGCAACGTTCAGACATCTTATTCTATCCACCCGTTTTTGGAAATGCTTTTTGCCGTCCATTCCCTGCCTTCATTCAGCCCTTTGCATCCACAAGTGACCGCAGGCATCTTACTCTACTGCTATTGTCGCATTCTGTAAATGGTGACGCCCTTTAATTCACCTATTGCCGAATAGGGCGATACGCCCTCCCTTATCCGAAGAATGAGGTGGGGTGCGGCTGCATTTGCATGGTACAATTCGGATGAATCCACTGGTCGAGAAGTTCCGCTGAAGGCAGCTCTCACGAGAAGAATCCCGTATCCGATACCACCGACCAAAGCCAGTGGTTTAGTGCTCCGATTCATAAGTTCGGCAAGCTATTTGCTACGATGGGATAACAGGATGCCTGGGATTTCGATTGGGGATTTCGAACTGCGGATTCTGGCTCTGCTATTTTAGATTTCGGATTTCGGATTCCGCAATCTGCAATCTGCAATTTGCAATCTGCAATGGACCAGTTGTATCTCCTGAGCCGCCACAACAGGATAACAGAATGGACAGGTCTTTGCGTCTTTGCGTCTTTGCGAGAGGCCTCCCCTTTTTCCATTTTCTCTCGCCAAGACGCTAAGGGCGCCAAAGTCTTCAAGCCCGCCGGGCTGTGATTTGCTGGATGGCTCACGTCTCTGGAACAATCCCGTTCACGCCGATGGCGTGATTATCCCGTCAAAATAGCTCCTTTCACGACACCATTCATACTTCACCCGATTTGCGAATCCATGTACTTGCGCCTGGAACGGAGCAGTATCCGAAAACGCGCCCCTTTTCTTAGACCGGCGCCCTGGGCATTGCCCTGAGCTTTATTAAGTCTGCCCTTACAGGGCGATGGGAAAGCGACCTTCAGCCCTGAAAGGGCGCGATATTCCAGCCCAGGGCAGCGCCCTGTGAACAGCATGTGATAAAATGAAAAAGCCCTGAAAGGGCGCAATATTCTAGCCCAGGGCAACGCCCTGGGGAAATAGCACGTGATGAAATACAAAAGCCCTGAAGGGGCGTAATAGGCTCATCCTCAATACACGGTTCCCTCCAGACACATGAGAGCGGACCCGCGTGCCACTGAAACGCGGCCCCACCCCATCCGCGCCTCCTGCTTGACAACTGACAACAAATGTGCTATACTGCAACCAAAAACTTGGGCAAAGGACAACGCCATAACTCGAACCCGAAATCATATACCATTCCAGTACGCCTTCTCGTCGAGAAACTACTGGAAACTACTGGAATTTTAGCCCCTTTTCCGGGTTAAAGGCAGAGTCGCAACCGCAGCATTTCGAGCTGATTACATCGAAAAAAGGAGCACAAAACGCCATGAAAACACAACAAAACGCAACCGAAACCACACAATCTACCCCGCAAACTGAGCAAACAGCAACCACACCTCAACCGCCAGAGACTGCAGCGAAAGCCAGTCAATCGCCTTCAGAAACGCCGCAAAGCCAATCCGAGCGAAGGGAGCTCACCTTTGAGCAGAAGGATTTCATCTGCAAGCACATCGCCGCCTTCAAGACCTACAAGGAAGTCGCCTCCCTTTTCCTCGAGGAGTTCCCCGACTCCTGCCTCACCTTCGAGCAGGTCCTCAAGCGAATCAAATACTATGCCTGCGACAACCGCACCCTGAAATGGCGTCTTCGAATCCACGCCTATCGCGACCAGCTCAACCACGACCTCGCGAACCGTTTCCCCCTCGCCAACAAGTACGAGCGCCTCCGCCGCCTCGAAGCCATGTTTCACGAAGCTCTCCGCCCCCGCCTCAAGCGCCTCTTTTGGTATCCTCTCCGCCGTGCGAGCGACGACAAAATCATCTACCGAAAAGTCAAGGTTTGCGAGAAAGACCTCGCCGCCGCCGTCAGAATCCTTTCTCTCTTTGTCAAAGAGCTCGACCGCGAATCCATTCTGCCCATATACGATCCCTTCATGCAGAAAAGGAGCTACGCGCACGCCGAAGAGTATGATGCCGAGCTCGAAGCCTTTCGGAAGCAGGACCCCGATGCAACACGCGACCTCGACAAAACCTTCGCCATCATCTGACTGGACGGGAACCATGGGAAACGCCGGACTACCAAGCCAAAAAACAGCCCCCCTCTGCGCTCTCAGCGTTCTCTCTCGTCAAGCGCTTTCGGTCGGAACCCATGCCGCGCGCTCCGCCCACGGGCGCCCCGCTGCGCTACGCTTTCTTGGAGGCGAGCGCGAGTGCCTCGCCGAAGACCTCCTTGACGGGCACGCCTTTTTCCTCGGCGACTCGCAGGCAATCGTCGTATTCGGGGGCGATGGTCTTGACCTTCTCCCCGGCGAAACCAATTTTGACTTTGACTTCCCCGAATTTCGTCCTGACCTTCACGGTTTTGCGGCTGAGCATGATTTTCTCGGCCACGTACGTTCTCACGCCGAAGGTCGTGGTCTCATCGAGGATGATGGAGACAAGCTTTCGTTTGTCTTTCGGCTCGGCCAGGACGGTGAGGATGTTGCCCGGGCGAGTTTTCTTCATGTAGATGGGGACAAGATAGACGTCGAGCGCCCCAGCCTCGAAAAGCCTGCGGAAAATGTGGTCGTAGAACTCCGGATTCATGTCGTCAACGTTCGTTTCGATGACCTGGATGGCGTCTCGCAGGAAAGCATCCTCCGTCTCGCCGATGACGATTCGGAGAAGGTTCGGCCGCCGCGGATCGTCGTAAGAGCCCGCCCCGTAACCGACTCGCCTGACGCTCATTTCCGGAATGCCGCTGAAATCACTGCAATAGTGAGTCACAATAGCGGCGCCCGTCGGCGTGACCAGCTCCCGCTTCTGTCCGGAAGCGTAAACCTTCGCCCCGCCCAGCAGTTCCATCGTCGCCGGCGCCGGCGCGGGGAGGATTCCGTGGTGGCAGACGACGCTGCCGCCGCCCAGGGCGACGGGAGAGCTGACGAATTTGTCCACGCCGAGCGAGTTGATGGCGACGGCTGTCGCGACGATGTCTATGATGGAATCCACGGCGCCGACCTCGTGGAAATGGATTTTGGCGGCGGTCGTCCTGTGGATTTTCGCTTCGGCTCGCGCGAGCCTCCGGAAAATCGCCGTCGCGTCCGTCCTCGCTTTTTCGGGGAGGTCAGCGTTCTGAATGAGCTCGAGTATGTCGTGGAGGTGGCGATGCGGCTGGCGGCTTTTCGGATCAATTTTGACAGAGAACTTCGTCCCCGTGATTCCGCACCGCTTCTGCTTTCTCCGCGAAAGCGAGTAGCCCTTCAGATTAAACTTCCTCATTTCATCGCGAATCACGCCGAAGTCCGCTCCACAGTCCAGGAGCGCCCCCACCGTCATGTCGCCGCTAATTCCGGAGAAGCAGTCGAAATAGCATATCTTCATCGTTCACCTCCCAAACGCCGCTCAACCATCCTAAGCCTCCGAGATGCCATCTTATTGATTCTCTCTCCACCTGAGCCGAGGCTTGCGAGCCGCTTTGACTTCATCGAGCCGCCGCGAGAAAGCTCTTCTCGGCGATTCATGGAGCGCCTCAGGATTGCTCTGAGCTTCGCGGGTAATCTCAATCATGGCCTCCGCGAAATCGTCGAGCGTCTCGCGCGTCTCCGTCTCCGTCGGCTCGATCATCATCGCCTCCGGCACCGTCAGCGGGAAATAAATCGTCGGCGGATGAAATCCCTTATCAATGAGAGCTTTTGCCACGTCGAGCGCCCGCACACCATGCTCTTTGAGGTTCGATGCCGACAGGACGAACTCGTGCATGCACCGCTCGCCATACGGCGCAGGGAACGCGTCTTTCAGTTTATTCAAAAGGTAATTGGCGTTGATGACCGCTGCACGACTGGCGCGCGCCAATCCCTCCCCGCCAAGGGAAAGAATGTACGCGTAGGCTTTGATGATGACCGAGACGTTGCCGTAGAAAGCGCGGATTTTCCCGACCGATTGCGGCGAACTGTAGTTGAGATAATATCGCTCCCCCTCCTTCTGCACGAGCGGAACGGGGAGGAACGGAGCGAGCTTCTGCTTGACACCGACGGGGCCGCCGCCCGGCCCGCCCCCGCCATGTGGCGTCGAGAAGGTCTTGTGCAGATTGAGATGCACGATGTCGAAGCCCGTCTCCCCCGGTTTACATATCCCCATGAGGGCGTTCAGGTTCGCCCCGTCGTAATACATCAGCGCGTCGTGCGCGTGGGCCATCTCCGCGATTTTCCGAATCTCGCTCTCGAACAAGCCCAGCGTGTTGGGATTCGTACTCATGACCGCCGCGACGTCGTCATCCATGACCGCCGCCAGAGAATCGGCGTCTATCAGGCCGTCGCCGCCGGAGGAAATGACCTGCACTTTCAATCCGCTGACAGCAGCGCTGGCGGGGTTTGTTCCGTGACTGGTATCGGGCACGATGACGCGGGCTGGAGAACGCCCCTTGCTTGCATGATAGGCCCTGACGAGCATCATCCCCAGAAGCTCTCCGTGCGCCCCTGCCGCCGGCTGGAGTGTGAACCTGTCCATCCCGCAAATCTCTTTGAGGAACTGCTCCATCTCGTACATCAGTTCGAGGATGCCCTGTACATCTTCTTCACGCTGATACGGATGAAGATTTGCGAAACCGCCGAGAGCCGCAACCTTCTCGTTAATCTTCGGACTGTACTTCATGGTGCACGAGCCGAGCGGATAGAAATGCGTGTCAACGGAAAAATTCCGCTGCGAGAGGCGAGTGAAATGTCGGACGAGCTGAATCTCCGAGACCTCCGGCAACTGCGGTGCTTTCCGCCGGAGAAACTTTTCGGGGACAAGCTCGGAAAGAGGCCTCCTCGGGACATCCATCTCAGGCAAGGAGACCCCTGTGCGCCCGGGACGGCTTTGCTCAAATATCAGCGGCTCGCTCACAGCTTCTCCTCGAGTGCGGCGGCAAAATCGTCAAGCTGCGCTCTGCTCTTCGTTTCGGTGACGCAGATCAGCATGGAATCCTTCAGCTCAGGATACCATCGTCCCAACTCGACTCCGGCGCCTCCAACTACGCCGGATTTCGCAAGATGGCTGCTCAATTTCCCCACAGGCTGCGGGAAACGAACGGCGAACTCGTTGAAGAACGGAGATGAGAATGTCGGATTCAAGCCTTCGATTTCACTCAAGCGCTCGAGGAGGTAATGGCTCTTGTGAACGTTGAGCTCGCCAAGACGGCGGATGCCCTCCTTTCCGAGACAGCACAGATAGATGCAGGCGCGGAGAGCGTTGAGAGCGTGGTTAGTGCAGATGTTCGAGGTCGCTTTCTCTCTGCGGATGTGCTGCTCACGGGTCTGGAGCGTCAGGACGAACCCTCGATTGCCGTCGGCGTCATCCGTCATCCCAACGACCCGGCCGGGCATCTTCCTCCTGAGCGCTTCGGTGCAGGCCAGGAAGCCCAGGTGCGGCCCCCCGTACGAAAGGTCATTGCCGAGAGGCTGCCCGTCGCCGACGGCTATCTCCGCGCCGTATTCTCCGGGGGGTGCAAGCACGCCCAGGGAGATGGGATTCACCACGGCAATGAGGAGGCTGCCTTTCTCGTGGGCAATCTCGGAAGCCCTCTCCATGTCCTCGATGCAGCCGAAGAAGTTCGGGGACTGGAGGACGACGGCGGCGGTCTGCTCGTTTGCCTCCCCTTCGATTGCCGAAAGCGACGTCACGCCATCCTCGTACGGAAGCTCGTCAACGCTGACCCCCGCCCCTCTCAGATAGGTCTGCAACACCTGCCGGTACTCAGGATGGACCGCGCGAGACACGACGATCTTCGAGCGATCTCCTCTCGTTCTCAAAGCCATCAGCGCGGCTTCGGCGAGGGCGGAGGCTCCGTCGTAGAGCGACGCGTTGGACACGTCCATGCCGGTCAATTCGCAGATAGCGGTCTGGTATTCGAACATCGCCTGGAGGAATCCCTGACTGGCTTCCGGCTGGTACGGGGTGTAGGCGGTGTAGAACTCCGACCTCGACGAAAGGTCGCGGACGACCTCCGGGATGAAGTGGTCGTAGGCGCCGGCGCCGAGGAAAGAACTGCGGCGCGAAACCGGGACGTTGCGGGCCGCCAATCGCCGCGTGCGGTCGAGAAGCTCGCTTTCGGACATTCCCCGAGGGAGCTTCATGGGCGAGCATTTCAGCTCGGGCGGAACCTGCGTCAACAGATCATCGAACGAATCAACGCCGATGGCCCGCAGCATTTCCTGAAGCTCCTCTTCGGTCTGGGGAACGAAGTCCACCTCAGGATTCCTCCACGGTTTTCTGATACTCGTCGGCAGTCATCAGCTTGTCCAACTCGGAAAGGTCGGCAGGCTCGATTTCGACAATCCAGCCGTCGCCGTAGGGGTCGGAATTGAGTAACTGCGGCTCGGCGTTGAGCTTTTGGTTGACCTTCACGATTTTTCCCGAGAGAGGAGAATAGATGTCGGAGGCTGCTTTGACCGATTCCACGACGGCACATTCGCCTCCGGCTTTGACCTCCTTTGCAGGCTCCGGCAGCTCGACATAGACCACATCGCTCAACTTCTGCTGAGCGAAATCGGTTATTCCAACGACGGCCCTGCCGCCGCGAATCATGACCCACTCATGGGTTTTGGTGTATTTCAACTCCTTCGGGATTTCCATTTTGCTCCTCCACATACCGGCGATGGTTCATTGGGTTTCCTCTGCCTCTCGCGACAGTCTCAGCCATCCTGTGGCGGTGGCGAGGGGGGCGTTTCGGATTCTTTAGCGGTCACGCGAGAGCGCACGTACACACTGGGCGTCCAAAACGGCGTCTTGACAACTATGGCGGAGCGGTCGCAGCCCCTTATTTCCACATCAAGAACAGTTCCCACCTCGGACAACTCCTTCTGCACAAAGGCCATCGCGATCCCACGCCGGAGGGAGGGGGACATCGTGCCGCTGGCGACCCGCCCGACAACTGTCGCGCTCGACTTCACCGGGAAATGGGGCCTGGGGATGCCTTTCTCGAGCATCTCCAGTCCGACGAGGGTCCTGCGAGACTCCTTCCCTATGCGGATGATTGCATCCCTCCCTATGAAATCGCCTTTGTCGAGAGATACCGCTTTGTGCAAGTCAGCCTCGAAGGGCGAAACGCTTTCGGAAATCTCCATCCCGTAGAGAGAATAGGCCATCTCAAGGCGAAGCGTATCCCTCGCTCCCAGACCCGCCAGCTTCATCCCGAATGAGTCGCCCGCTTCGAGGAGAGAGTTCCATAGGCCAACGGCATGCCCGTGCTCGACGGAGATCTCAAACCCATCCTCGCCTGTGTACCCGGTCCTGGCCACGATGACCGGAAAGCCGGACAGCACATCATCTCGAAATCGAAAATAGTACAGGTCACTGAGCGATTGGCTGGTGAGCTGCCCGAGGATTTTCGCTGAATCGGGCCCCTGGACCGCGAAAAGCGCCCGACTCCTGCTGAGGTCTGCAACGGCGGTGGCTTCGCCGGAATGCTCCTTCAACCAATCGAAATCTTTTGTGGAATTCGCCGCGTTAACAATGATGAGAAAACTGTTCTCTCCTCTCCTGTAAACGATAATATCGTCGAGAATTCCGCCCTCGTGATTGCAGAGGAGACAATAGACCGCTCTGCCGACACTAATGGGGGCGAGGTTCTTGGTGGCGATTCTCTGGAGGTCGCGGAGGGCGGTTTTGCCGGAGACTTCTATTTGCCCCATGTGGGAGATGTCGAAAAGCCCCGCCGCACGCCGGACGGCGAGATGCTCGGCGATGATGCCGGTGAATTGGAGAGGCATCTCCCATCCGGCGAATTGGGTCATCCGCGCGCCGTGGGCGCGATGGAAAGCATCGAGCGGGCTGCGAAGAACGGGTGTTTTTGGGCTCATGTGCGCAAATCTCCCGGTGTGAGTTTTGGCGGTAGATTACTGCGCGTAGGGCCGGTTGTCAAGGAACACGGTAGGAGGATCGGGTTTTCGAATGTTTGCGTGAAGGGTGTAGCCGTGCTACTCTAATAGAATCAAGGGAAGGAACACACGCTCCGGGAAAGGCGGTTTGACTTCGGAGAAGGGAGGACAATGATGACAAGATTCATTATCTCATGTGCGTTGTTGTGCGTGGCGACGCTGTTTGTCGGTGAAGTCGGTTCGGAGAAAAGGAGTGAAGCGCTGCCGGTGCGGGGGATACATTTCTCCGCTCCCTCGAAAAGGGACCTTCCGGCTTGCATTGAGTTCATCAGGGAAGCGCTTCCGAAGGAGGGTGTGAACACGCTGATTCTGGAGTTCAATTACGGGTACGATTACAAGTCGCGGCCCGAGTTTGCGAATCCGTCTGCGCTCGGGAAAAAGGAGGTGCGGCAGATTGTGAAGGCGTGCCGAGAGGCGGGCATCGAGCTTATCCCGCAGATAAACTGTTTGGGGCACCAGTCCGGGGGGAGACATACGGGAGCCCTTTTAACCAAGCATCCCGAGTTCGATGAGACCCCCGGAAAGTATCCGGAGAATGAGGGCATCTACTGTCGAAGTTACTGTCCTCTGCACCCGGAGGTTCACAAGGTTCTCTTCGACCTGATTGACGAGCTGACGGAGGCGTGCGAGGCGAAATCGTTTCACGTCGGGATGGACGAGGTGTTCATCATAGGCGACAAGGACTGCCCGCGATGCCGAGGAAAGAGCCCGTCGGAGCTGTTCGCGGGCGAGGTGAAAGTTCTTCACGACCATTTGAAGAAGATAGGATGTCGCATGTGGATGTGGGGCGACCGATTCATTGACGGCAAGAAGACAGGCATAGGAAAATGGGACGCCAGCGAGAATGGCACGTACCCCGCCGTTGATAAGGCGTCGAAGGACATCGTTATATGCGACTGGCATTATGGGAAGGCGTATGAGACGCCTCGCTTTTTCGCGGAGAAGGGGTTTCGAGTTGTCGCCTGCCCGTGGAAGAGCTCATCGGTGGCGCTGGCGCAACTCGAGCGCATCCGGGCCATCCGCAGCGACAAGGACAAGGCGGTTGGCGGCCGGGGTCTCGGAATGGTGCAGACGACGTGGTGCGGGTTCGGTTCGTTCGTCAAGGCGTACAAGGCCCTGGAAAAGGGCGAGAAGGAAGCTCGGAGCAGCGCTTCCGGGAGCGCGCGGTGCTTCCGGTCGCTTTTTGAAGCAATCCGGCGGGGGAAATAGGCCGGGGAAGCAAGAAGGGAAAAAGAGATTAACGCAGAGGCGCAAAGGGGCAGGGATAAACAGGATTCCAAGAATCCCGTTCATCCTGTTATCTTGTCAAGAAAGATAGGTCACCGAGTTTATGAATTGCAGCACTAAGTGAGATGAAGTCATGCGCGGCAGCAAGGGAAGGAAGCTGTTTTTCGCATTCAGCGAACAGCGGAGGGCAATGGTGCGCGGGTTATTGAGAGCGGCTTTTTTGATGACAGCGGTTGCTATCTTCACGCTATTGCCTGGCAGCGGGGAGGCGACGCTTCTGCGGTTTCTCGAAATGGAGGAGATGACGAAGATTTCGGACCTGATAGTTTTGGCAAAAGTGGGGTCTGTGGAATCGGGGTGGGACGAGGCTCACAGGAGGCTCCGTACGCGAGTGACGCTGGAGGTGCAAAGGGTTTTTCTCGGCTCTTTCGATGGTGAGAAGCTCAGCATCGCTCTGCCCGGAGGCTTCGTAGCGGAGGAGGATTTGAGGCAGGTCATCCCCGGAGTCCCAATGTTCGCGGTTGGAGAGGAGGCGGTGCTCTTCCTGCGAAACGATCCGGGTCTGTTCTGCCCTATTGCGGGATGGATTCAGGGGAAGTTCAAGGTTGTCACTGAGGCGGTTTCCGGGCGAAAGATGGTTTTGGACAGGTTCGGGAAATGCCGCAGATACGTCGCGCGAAGGAACGGGGCCGCCAAAGGGGAAGCCCTCGCCGGAGGGGAAAAAGTGAGCGTCGAGCAATTCGCGACGATGATTGGCGAGATTCGAGGCGGGAAAGGCTTGGGGAAATGAGGGTTGCAGTGAAAGGAGTGGCGGCCGGGCTGGCTTTGATTGTTACGGGATGTCTGGCGTCGTCTGCCGGGGGCTCGGCGGGCTACGGGTACTCAGGGGAAAAATGGCAGGATGAGGATATACCGATGCGCTATTACGTGTACATCGGTCTGGCTCCGCCAAGTGGGATTTCGGTCAACACTTATGTGAATGCGGTGAGGGGGGCGTTTCAGAAATGGCAGGACGTGCCAAGCAGTTACATGGCTTTCTTCTACCGGGGGGAGACAGCGAGTTATCCGCCCGATTCTCTTGATGGGCGGAACGTCGTGGGATGGACGAACGAGTCTCTGGGCTCCGCTATCGCCGTTAATCAATACTGGGTTTTGGGCAGCTACATGCTCGAATCGGACATCGTGCTGAACAAAACGCTGAACTGGTCGGCGGCGAGCCCTACGCCGTTCACAGCTTATGACCTGCACACTACGTTGCTTCACGAGACGGGGCACAGCCTTTCGCTCGATGATGTTTACGACAAGGCTTACTCCGACCAGGTTATGTACGGCTACATCCATAACGGAGAGATGAGGAGAACGCTCGGCGAGGGGGACATTGCGGGGATAACGTTCATTTATCCGAAAAAGGGTGATCTGGCGGTGTCGGAGGTTCGCGGGCCATCCTCGGCGATGGAGCATGAGAGGATAGAGCTGTCGGTGACGATTCGTAACGCGGGAACGCGGGCGACGAGTTCCTGTCAGGTGGAGTTCTATCTTTCTTTGAACCCCGGGATTGACGTCACCGATACGCTTCTCGGAGAGGATGTCATTCCGTCGCTGGGGGGCGAGGAGGAGTACGAGGCGAAGGTCTCAATATCGCTGCCGGCGGTGATTGCGGAGCGAGATTATCACGTTTGCGCGGTTGCGGACGCCGAAGGAGAGATTCAGGAAGCCTCCGAAACGAACAATGTGAAGTGTTATTTCCCGCTGAAGGTTTGGTGGGATAGCGACGCGGACGGCCTGCCGAACTGGTGGGAGATAGAGATGTCGCTTGACGCTTACGACGCGACAGGGCAGAGCGGCGCCGGGGGCGACGCGGACGCAGACGGGCTTGACAACAGCGAAGAGTACCACAGCCAGACCAACCCGCGCCTTGCAGATACCGACGGCGATGGTCAGAGCGACGGGGTGGAGGTGGTCGCGGGGACCGACCCGACGGATGACAAGTCACTTTTCAAGGTGGCGTACGTCTCGCTTCTCGGCGAGGGGTACGAGCGGTGGGTGAGGATCGGCTGGCGAACGATTCTCGGCAAGAAGTATCGCGTTTACTACCAAGACCGTCCGGGGACGGGGTGGCTACCGCTCGGGCAGCTTCAGACGGGGACCGGCGGTGTGCTTGCGGAGGATGACTGGGACGGACTCTCGCAGCCAGCGAGGTATTACGCCGTCGGGGTTCAATGAAGGATGACGGACCCGGCACGGGGGAAAGAATGTAAGCCGTGGGAGAATCGGCAGAGAACGAGGAGGCATACTTAGTTTGGGTGACCGGGGAATTAGGGAGGAACTCGACAGCCCGTGGCGGTCCAGTGGAATCCGCGCGAGTGGCATGGGCATACTCCGCAGGCGAGCGGCGAGCGAAGTAGAACTGCTTAGAGCACAGGTTGAGGTCTATGAAAATGCTCTGGAAGGAAGGAGGATATGCCGAGTCCCCTCGGACATAGTTTGGTGGGGGTGATTGTTTACACTCTCTCGACGAACGGCAGGGACCTCCTGAAATCGTGGAAGTGGCTGGTTGTCTGCGTGCTTTTCGCGACTCTGGCTGATGTGGATTTTGTTCCGGCGCTCTTCGGAAGGCTGAACATCGCTAAGCGCCTCCACCGACACCTAACGCACACGCTCTTGTTCGTCGCAGGAACGTGGGCGGTGGCTTACGGTGTGTTGAGGCTCCTTCGGAACCCGTGCGCGGGGCGATATTCCGTAGTGCTTTTCTTTTGCTGGCTGTCGCACCTTTTTCTTGACATGTCGGGGAAGGACACTCGCTCGCCAGCGGGCGTTCCTTTGCTGTGGCCTTTCGTGCCGCAAAGGTTCACACTTCCGATCAAGTTCTTCCCGGGTTTGCACAGCGACACGTATGCAGAGATGCTCAGCCTCCACAATTTTGGGGTGCTGGCTTACGAGGCCATCGTGTTTGGCGCTCTTTTTTTGGTTTTCATTGTCCTTAAACTGGCGTAGCAGTCCAAGAAGCGGCAGGTTCAGAAATACGGGCAGGTGGAGGGTGTGCCGCCGGAGGAACAGTCGTAGTCTGGCCCGTCTGCGGCGATTTGAGTCTCGTCTCCGCCTCAGAGAAGAAAAAGCTGAAGCGGCGTCTCCCGGACCATGATAACTCTGAGGAAATAGCCATGACATTCGTTGACCGATTGATTTTGAACAGGACGGAGGAATCGGTGCGTATCAGGTGTCCGGCGAAGGTCAACCTCTTTTTGAAGGTGGTGGGGAAACGGAGCGATGGCTACCATGAAGTTGAAAACGTGATGCAGACCGTCACGTTGTTTGATGACTTGGAGGTTGAGAAGCGATGGTCCGGCCTGCGTCTGAGTTGTTCGGAGCGGGAGCTTGCGAGGAATCCTGAGGAGAATCTGGCGTTCAAAGCGGCGGACCTCTTTTTCAAAGGGGGATACGGACGCGGCGGCGTAAATCTGGAGCTCAAGAAAAGGGTTCCTGTGGCGGCGGGCCTCGGGGGCGGGAGCAGCGATGGCGCATGCTGTCTCCTCGCGTTGAACGAGCTTTTTCGGTCCGGTCTTTCTGTCGAAGCTATGAGGTCTCTGGCAGCGGAGCTGGGCAGCGACGCCCCGTTCTTTGTCGAGGGTGGGACGGCGCTCTGCACGGGAAGGGGCGAGATTGTCAAGCGGCTGGCCGAAGCTCCTCGCTTCGCCGGGATTCTGGCGGCGCCGGATTCCGGTTTGAAAACCGGGGAAATGTACGGGTCACTGGCGCCGGAAGACTTCCGGGGTCCGCAGCCGGATGCCATCCTTCGCTCAATCGAGGACGGAGACCTGAAAGGCGTATGCTCGGGGCTGTTCAATAGTTTTGAAAGGGCTGCTCTGCGGGCGGCGCCGGAGCTGGGCGAACTGAGAAGAACGTTGCAGGAGCTCGGCAGCGTCGGGACCGTTCTCTGCGGGAGCGGGCCAACCCTTCTCGGCATCTTCCGTCGGCTTGAGGAGGCGGAAGCGGCGCTTGCGCGGCTCAGGGAGCGGCAAGAGAATAAAACGCGGTTTCTGGTTGCGATAACGGCGTTTTGAGGCACCTCGGGAAGCGGTCTTTGGCAAAAGCGGCTCGCCCGCCCCGCCCCTGGCGGGGGACCCGTGAACACTGATGGGTAAGAAGGGAACAGCAGATTAACGCAAAGGCGCAAAGTCGCAGAGAATAAGGTGAGAAGGATACCCCGCCATGGCGGGGCGGCAGTCCCGAGGGCGTCTCGCCCTCGGCGGGACAGCGGAGCCCCTCGACACGGCCGGCAGGATGCAGGCGATATGTAAACCTCTCTATGTGCTCTGCGCACTCTGCGGTTCGACCCTCAACCGCCCGTAACTGAGGCATTACCACCCGAAAACAAAGAGGGTTGACCGGGACCTCGACTTCGGCTACACTCGCATTTCCCCGGCTGGAGGCTGGATCAATGGGTTTTGGGGTCGGCACTTTTCCTGCCGAGGGTCTTCGATGCCGATAGCCTTCCGGCTGGAAAAAAAATGACGTGACTGTGACGGGTCCGAGGAAAACGAATGCGTTCTGGCAGGGCAAACGTGAACCATGACATGGCGCGGGAGAAGCGACGCGGCTTTTTCGGGAGAATCTTTGCGGAGGGCGGAGGCTTGAGGCTTCGAGCAGTTTCCCCGAGTCCCTACAGAGTTCCGGCACTGGTTTTCGGCCCGGGGCGATTTCTTGCGCTGACTCTTTTTGCCGTTGGAATGGCTTACGTTGAAGCCGCCTGCGTCGTTTACCTGTGGGAGATTCTTTATCCGGAAGGCTTCAAATTTCCCCTTCTACTTCTGGTAGAAAAGCGGTATGAGGGGCTGGTAGGCGTGGAGTTTGGTAGAGAACTGGCGACAATGGTGATGCTGGCGGGGTGCGCGCTCGCGGCGGGTCGAACGAGGGTTCAGAGGGCCGCCTCTTTTCTCTTCTTGTTCGGGACATGGGACGTTTTTTACTACTTCTGGCTGAGGGTGATAACGGAACTGACGCACTTTCCGGTTTTCCCAGCTTCCCTCGGGACATGGGACATCCTTTTTCTCATACCCCTCCCCTGGACCGGCCCGATTTACGCTCCCATGCTCGTCGCGGCGACAATGGTATTGTTCGCGGTGACGCTCACTCTCGCGGAGCGCCGAGGTGCTCGCATAAAGCCGGACCTGAGGTTCTGGGTCATCGAAGCCGTCGCGACGCTGATGATTTTCGGGTCCTTCGCATGGAACTGCACGCGAGTGTTGGCCGGAAGCGTGCCTTCCTCCTATCCCTGGTGGCTGCTGCTACCGGCAGAAATCATCGCCATAACTGCTTTTATCTACCTGATAAGGGATTGCTTTTACAGTGAAGCATAGGGAAGTTCCCGCCAGCAGGTGCGAACGGTGCACTGCTGACATGTCGGGCTTGCAGGAAAAATCGCAACGGGCGGCTATTGCCACGGCACAACTCACCGCGGGAGGCTATTCTATTTCGGTGTCCTCGTCGAACTTACACTGCACATGGTCGCCTTCATTCGAGACGAACCATTTGCATGAGGCAAGACACCTGAGTTCCCCGATGATTCCGTACTTCGGACAATCGAGAAAACCGTCCTCGATTTCTATTTCGAGCATAAGTCTGGCCTTATATGTACTGGGTCACAGATGAAAACCGCCTGCTTTGAAAAAACGGGGAGAATAAAAGCTCACCCACGTGCGTCCATTATAAGAGCAGTTTTGCGAATTGACAATATCATTTTTTGTTCGGGGCTTGGGACGTTTTTGCTACTTCTGGCTGAGGGTGATAACGGAACTGACGCACTTTCCGGTTTTCCCTGCTTCCCTCGGGACATGGGACATCCTTATCGCTTGCGTTGTAATGGCTCCGTGTCGGGCGGATACCGGATTGAGATAGGTAAGAAGGGAGGAGGAGGAGGAGGAGGAGGAGGAGGGTAACGCAAAGGCGCAGAGTCGGAGAGAGAAGGATGAGAAGGACCCCGTCCACGCCTGCCGTGGCATGGACATTTCGCCCAAGATTGCCCCACGGGTCCCCCGCCAGAGGCGGAGGGGGATGCCACGAGGGGGAGGCCTGTTCTTTTCGCACTCAAGGGCACAGCGCGACCCGGGGTCCCGCGTCTCGCGGGATGTGGGGGCTTTCGCATTGCTCTTGCAACGAAGTCCGTCTATCTCACGAGTAACTAAGTACATGGATTCGCAAATACGGTGACGTATAATGGTGTCGTGAAGGGAGGTATTTTGACGGGATAAGAGGATAAACTGGATTGTCCCAAAGGCGTGAAGCATCCAGTAAATCACAGGCCGGCAGGCCGGCGGGTGAAAGATCACGAACCGCAAACGATTGACGGAGGAGTTGTCCGAGACCTTGCAGCCCGGTCATGGCGAGGTCGAAAGAGATACGGTCATCGTCGAGCCCCGCATGCCGCGGGGTCAAGGGGGTTGTTGTGGGGGCTCAGGAGATACAACTGGTCCATTGCGGATTGCGGATTGCAGATTGCAGATTGCGGAATCCGAAATCTAAAATAGCAGAGGCGGAATCCGCAGTCCGAAATCTCAAATGCGAAATCCCAGGCATCCTGTTATCCTGTCAGAGGAAGAATACGTCGCCGAATTTATGAATTGGAACACTAAGGGATTACCTTGCGTCGCGGACTTCATGCGGGGAACTCGGCGGTCGCTCTGTACGTTACTTCAACCAGAAAGGGAAGGATGGGAAATATGACGATGCGTTTGTTGATGGGGCTGATGGTCCTGGTTGCTTCGCCGGGGACTATGAGCTCTGTGGAGGCGAGCTCCGACGAGAGGGAAGGCGGCCAGCCCATTGCCTACGAACGGGTTTTGGACCTGATACTGAAAAACTCCTTTAGAATTGCCCTCGCGGATGAACGCGTTGATTTCGCGGCGAGGGCCCTGCGCAATGCCAAGCGCCGTCGTCTCCCACGGCTGAGTGTGCAGACCTGGTTGAGCGGGGACGTGTTCAGGATTGACCAATGGAGCGACAATAACATAGGGACCTACCTCACACTCGATTGGGATTTCTACCAGAACGGCGCCATGATGCAGCAAGTGGCGCAGAGTTGGGCGAATCTGGCGTCCGCCCTCTTCACGCGGCAGCGGGCGGTCTCGGAGGAGATAACCGCTACCACAAACCTTTTTTATGACACGCTCAAGGCCAAGCGCCAGATCGAGTTTGCCGAGGGGACTCTCAAGTTGGACGAACTGCAATTGGACATAGTGCGGTCCTGGTTTTCGGAGGGGAGAAGAACGCGGTCCGAGCTCGGAGACGCGGAGGCGAAAGTGTTTGAATCGCGACTGACGTTAACTCGCGCCAGGCAGGACTTCCAGAAAGCCATCCTCACGTTGCGGCAGCGCACTGGCGACGAGAGCATTGTCAGCGTTGAGGACTTGCCACGGGGAATTACCTGGGCGGTGGACTTTGCCCTCGAGGACGCCATCCGAACGGCCCTTGACCATCAGCCAGATGTTTTGATTCCCAAGGCCAATGTCGAATTGGCCAAGCTCGGGGTGAAATATGCTAAACTGAGACGATGGCCGAGCGTTCGATTCCTGACGGGGACAGACTACGCCTTCGCTCCCTCCGGAACCACGAGAGACTTCGGGTTCCGGGTCGGGGTTATTCTCAGCTATCCTCTTTACGATGCGGGAGATAGAAAATCGCGGATCGAAACCGCGAGATCGGGGCTGCGCCAGGCGCGGATGGAACAGTTGCAGGCCCAGGACCAGATGGAGCAAAAGGTAACCGATAGCTATTCCGCGGTGTCAAATCAGCTTGACCTTTTGCACCTCGCAGAAAAGAGACATCAGAAGGTTGAGACTGATTTTGCCATAGCTCAGGAGGATTTCAAGGAGGAAACGATAGGCAATCTGGAGATGGCGCGCATCCGCTTGCAGCACCTTCAGTCGGTGCGGCAAATCGAGGGCCTTCGACTGGACGCGCTCCTGGCCCGGGCCAAGTTGCTCCAGAGCATCGGTGTCAGTTTCACCGAAGAGATAAAAGCTTACGCCGATAAGGGGGTCGAAGAGGAAAAATGAATCTTCCATTCAAAATAGTGGTGCTCCTCGCTTTGATAGCGGTGATAGTCCTTGCGGCGAGCTCGCTTCTGAAGAAGGAAAAGCCACAGAGTGTGCCGCCGAGCTACTATAAAGTCAAAAGAATGGACATCGAACAATCGGTTTACGGTTCCGCCACGCTCCGGTGCTCGAGGAGAGCGGAGATTGCTTCCCGGGTCGCGGGCAAGATTCGCCTGGAGAACGTGCTCGTGAAGGAGGGGGACGCGGTCAAATCCTCACAGGTTCTCTGCAAAATCACCAATGAGGACCTCCAGAAAGAGCTTAACGAAGCTCAAACAAAACTCGAAATAGCACAGTTTCACTACGACGATTCCGAGGAAGAATACCAGAACAAGAGAAAGCATTACGAGCAATTCGGCGAGTCAAGCGAAAAACAACTGAACCGGCTCAAGGTGGAGCTCCGGAACAAGGAACTCGACCTCCAAAAGGCGAAGGAAGCTGTGGATACGCTCAAGGAGAAGGTCGGTTATCTGACCGTCACGTCTCCTCTGTCCGGAAGGGTTCTGAAGAGCCATTTGAAGCCGGCCGATATGGACATTGACCCCGACAAAGAATATCCCGAGGGAACGCCTCTTTTCGTCGTCGGAGACCTGAATAGCCTTGCCGTTTACGGAACGATTCTCGAGAGCGACAGGACCAAGGTTCAGCGAGGAGATGCGGTTATGGTTCAGTGCGGGAGGAAGGAATTCCTCGCGAAAGTAACGCGTCTTTCCCTCATCCCCAGCATGAGCTCTGATGGGGGGAGGTACGAGACCCAACTCGATTTTGAGAATCCCCCCTCCGGCGTAAACGAGGGCAGAGCCGTCAATTTCAGGATTATCGTTGAGAAAAAGAGCAACGTGCTTGCTGTCCCGATCCAATACGTTGAGGTCGAAGGCGAGCGCCACCGGGTCAAGCTGGTAGCGGGCAAAAAGGTGACGCGGGTTCCCATTGAGGTCGGAATCTCCAGCGAGAGCTTCTATGAGGTGACAGCAGGGTTGAAGGAAGGAGATACAATCCGATGGGACGCAGGGGAACAATAAGGACCCGCCGCGCGAGCGGCTCTTCCGGCAGGATGTGACACTTGGAAAACGCGCGGGGCCCCGCAGATGCTATGAAAGAGAATCAACCGGCAATCCAGATCGAGAACGTCTCCAAGGTCTTCAACATCAGCCGAAGCGCCGGTTCGTACCAGCATGGTGCTGTTCGCAAACGGAAAGTTGTCCCTGTCAAGGCGCTCAACGGTGTAAACCTCTGCGTTAGCGAGGGAGAGCTTCTCGCCATCAGCGGCCCCTCAGGCTCGGGGAAAAGCACCCTTCTGCACATCATCGGTTGCCTCCTGAAGCCGACCAGCGGCCGTTACCTGTTCATGGCTCGACCTGTCGAGACCTTGAACGAATTCCAGCTTGCGGCCCTCCGCAACAGGAACTTGGGCTTCGTGTTTCAGGCTTTCAATCTTTTGCCGAGAATGTCTGCCCTTGAGAACGTGTTGTTGCCTCTCATCTACAACAGCACTTCCTCGCGGCGGCGCCGGGAGATGGCGCGGCAGGCGCTCGACCAGGTGGGGCTGTCGAATCGCTCGCATCACAGGCCGGGAGAGCTCTCCGGGGGGGAGCAGCAAAGAGTTGCCATAGCAAGGGCGCTCGTGACGAATCCTTCGGTAATCCTCGCCGATGAGCCGACCGGAAACCTCGACTCCGAATCCGGGGCAAGCGTCCTGAACACTCTAACGGACTTGAATCGCACCGGGAAAACCGTGATTATCGTGACTCACGAGCAATCCATCGTCGAGAGAATGCCCAGAATCGTCAAACTGCGGGACGGCGTCGTTGTACCATGAGAATTCTCGATGGAGTAAGAACCGGAATCAAAAGTCTTGTTTCGAGCTGGCTGCGATCCTTGCTCAGCATTCTGGGCGTCGTCATAGGCGTCGGCACGCTCGTGGTCATGATCTCCATCGGGGAGGGAACGAAGCAGCAAATTGTCCGCAGCGTGCAGGCGATGGGATCGAACCTTATCGTCATCGAGAACCGCCCCCGCAAGGCCTCGATAAGGAGGGAAACCGTCGGACTGAACCTCCGTGATGTCGAGCTGCTCAGGAAACATTGTCACCTCGCGAAGGCAACTGCTCCATTGAAAATGCTCCTTATGAAGTTCTCCTACGGCGGAGAAACTTTATCTTTCATCGGTCAGGGGACTACTGCGGAACTTCCTCAAATCGCCAACCTCGACATCGCGAGGGGCAGGTTCCTTTCCCCGAGGGACGTTCAGGAATCCGCGAAGGTGTGCGTTCTGGGAGCGGATGTTCCCAAACGGTTGGGGGTTAAGGAGGACCTTGTCAACAAGCTCGTCACGCTGAATGGGCAGGGATTCCTCGTCGTCGGAATCGTCAAGAGAAAAGGGCTAACCAGAATCATCAATCCGGACGTCTGCATCTTCGCCCCGATCTCGGTCACCCGAGAAATGTCTGACAACCGTGGAAGCCTATCCAGGATTCTCGTTCAGGGATGGAACTCCGACCTTGTCCACAGGGCAAAGGAGGAGGTGTCACGCCTTTTGACAGTTTTTCACGGAGGGAACAAGGATTTCGTTCTCTGGGCTCAGGATGAGCTCCTCGAGAGGCAAAGAAAGGTTGCGGAGACCCTCCAGAAGGCTCTCGGGGCGATCGCTATCATTGCGCTGGTCATTGCCGGAATCGGTATCATGAACGTGTTACTGGCTTCCGTCAGCGAGCGCATCAGGGAGGTCGGAATAAGAAAAGCGGTAGGCGCAAGCCCCCTCGACGTCTTGATGCAGTTTGTATGGGAGTCGCTGCTGTTGACGGTCAGCGGCGGCCTTATCGGGATAGCTGTGGGCATCGCCGCCGGCAACTCAATATGCGGGCTGCTGAATGTACATCTTCGGCAGGCGCAGTACAAGTGGCAAGCTCCCATCTCCCTCCAGTCTGTCCTCGTATCCTTCGGGTTCGCCTTGTTGACGGGACTTTTCTTCGGGCTTTATCCTGCAGTGAAGGCCGCGAGGCTCGACCCCTGCGAAGCACTTACCTATGAGTAGATGTCCTCAAAATAAGTCCCGCCCGCAGGTGCGCCCGTGTTTCGGGGTCATGTGCGAGACCTTCCTTCATTGTTTCTGAGCGAGCGCTGGCTGAACAAAGAACAGCCCCGCCGGGAGGGCGGGGCCGTTTGTCTTTACGCTCGCTGCGAGATCATTCCGCGCGGACGCGATAGAATCCGGCAGGGTCAGGTAACGGGACCGGCAGGGTCGAGACGGTCCCTGTGAGCGGACCCGCTACTTCATCCCACACGCCGCTTGTCAGGTCTGTAGTGTAGTCAATGTAGTAGGTCTCGGTGCCGAACACGCTCCACGTGACACTCAGCTTGCCCGCAGCGATACCGACCGACAGGATAACTGGCTTCGGAGGCGGTGGCTCCTCCTTCTTCTCGCCGGAGACCATGACGTTATCAATGGCCCACCACCAGTCCCATGTGGCGTCGTAGAAGTGCCACCTGAGCTGGAATGTCTTTCCGTCGTAAGCCGACAGGTCCAGCTTCTCCGGGGTACTGTCAACCGCCGGGTCGAGGCTGGGGTCAATCGAGTTGACATTGTAGGACAGCAGGTTGACCCAGTCGCCGCCGATCTCCCGGATGTCCACCTCCGCAATCTGGGTGTGGTCATAGTCGTCCGGATATACCCTGAAGTTCTTGCTGAAGTCGAGCTTCAGCCTTATGTACTCGGTGCAGTCTATATCCGGGGTGACGAGTTCCTCGTTGAGGTTTGCCGTCCCGACGAGGTCGCTGTCGGAAATCACGTAGTTGCCGGTCATGCCTGCAATGGCGGGATGTCGGTCCTCCGTCTCATCGCCCAGATAGTTGCCAGCGGTGTTCCACAGACGCCACCCGACATCCGGCTCGCCGGAGCCGTTGGTCACGTCCCAATTGCCGACAGTCTCAAGGTCGTTCCAGTCGTAGAGATTCGTATAGCCCTCGAAGTCGTCCTCGAAGATGGCCTCGCGGCTTATTGCCAGGTTGAAGCCCACGCCGATGGTGTCAATGTTCAGGCCTCCGGACGCCAGCTTCACCCTGAGCGTATGCTCTCCCGGAGTTGTCCGGAAGTGGTCCTCGAGGGCGTACCAGCCGAACACTGCCCAATCGCCCGTGTTGAGGCTGACAGTCCCGAGGAGGCCTTCATCCCAGTACAGCTCAGCCGTCCCGCCGCTCGGCGAGGCTGCCTTAATTCCTATCATGGCCCAGCCGTCCGTGGGCTCCCCGGCTCCCGGCGCAGGAACATCAAAGGTGTACCGCAGCCAGTCGCCCACGGTCATCCCTCCAATGTTCGGGGTAGCCTCTCGAAGCTCCGTGAATACATCATCCTCCGGTCGGTAGGCGCGCGCCGGGTCGCCCACGGGCCAGGTGTTGTTGAAATAGAAGTCGTATTCTTGCGGTGTGCCAACTGTGTCGGAGTCCGGCGCCTCATTGGCGGCGGGGCAGTTTTCGGATCCGGGATATTGCCCTCCGCCGTAGTTGTAGTTCTCCGCCTCCACGGCTGTCGGCACGATTACCGTCGCGGCTTCCGTCGCGTCGGAGAAGGGGCCTTCCACGCCGTTCTTGTTGACCGCCATGACCTTGTAGCTGTACGTGCTCCCCTCGACGACGCCTTCCGAGTAAGAGGTCTGCCTCGTAAACGCTACCTCCTCCCAGTCGCCACCGTTCACGCTGCGATAGACCCGGTAGGCATCAGCGCCTTCTTCCACCGGCGTACACCAGGTCAGCCTTATCCCAAGCGTGGTATCCAGAGTCACGTACAGCGGGGCCGTGGGAGCCGCGTACACCACCTTGTCTCCTAAAATGTGCACTCCGTCAACATCGCCTGAAAACTCCAACCTTGCCGTAGTGTCGCCCGGGACGTTGAGCGTATAGCTTAACGTCTTCATTCCTACCTCTGCTCCGCTGAGGTTCCAGATGATGTTTCTGCCGGACACAAGGCCCTCTCCGGCGTCTGCCACGGTGAGACCCGCGGGAATGGTCTCCGTCACCACGACGGTCGGCGGCGGATTGTCGGGATTGGCCCTGAGCGATAACGATATGTCAGCGGTGCGCCCCGCCTCATAACCTGCGGGCAGAGTCCTGGAGGCGTAGGCATCGGCTATGACAAAGGGTACCGAGTCGTTGACCTTGAAATGGGTGAACTCAACTGTAGTGAGGACGCCTGACTCGTGGCTCGTGAGGCACAACCCTATCAGGACCGGATCGGTCATCATCGGCGTTCGCACCGCGTCGGGGTCGTTCAACCAGGTTTCACCATCGAGGGAGTAATCGGCGTAAAAGGTCTGGCCTTCACGCCTGATTCTGAGCCAGAAGGGGCCCGAATACGGGGCGGCGGGTCCCCCGAGGGTCCAACCGCAGTCAATACCCTGGAAGTCTCTCCACTGCCAGGCGCAAAAGTGGTCCTGGCTTGGATTCCGCGTGGCCACCTGAAAGACGTCGGAGGAGCCGGCGGTATCGTTATCCCGCACCATGATGCCGGCCTTGGACCACTCGTTACTTCCTCCCTGGAAACGATCCTCCTTGACGCACGCGGACATGGAGAAATCGCCTTCGGCTTCAATGTACACGAATCGGAACTGGTCCGCCGTGCCCCAGATATCGGCCCCGGCGGCGGTTATGGTGTAAGTCTCGGTGGCAGCATCATAGGTAGCGCTGCCCGCCGTTATGGTATCGGGGATGTCCCTGGTGGTGAAGGCCCAGGGGTCATCAGGGAGATCCCCCTCCCCTACCCGAGCAGCAATAAAGAACAGGCTGTTTTGCACAGTGACCGTCACTTCATCGCTGCTCTGGCCGCCCACTCCGTCATGCACCTCGAGGCTGAACACCAGATCGTCGCTGTCACCCCATAACGCCGGCGCGGTGAAGGAGGGCGTCGCCGTGTCGGCGCCCGTGAGGGTTGCAGGCGTCCCCTCCGTCTGAGTCCACGTGTACAGGGTCTGCTCGGAGGTGCTGAGGGAGCCGGTTCCATCCAGGGTCACATCGGCTCCGTCGTAAAGCCATTGATCGGGACCGGCAACCGCGGTGGTGACCTGATTCTTGATGGTGATGGAAACTTCATCGGTATCCGTCTCCGTCCCATCTCCGGCCGTGAGCTCGAAAGTCAAAACGATATCGGCGTCCACGCCGGGAGCTGTGAAGGTCGCAAGGGCTTGGTCGGCTCCGCTGATGGCCACGGTTGGTCCTCCCGTCTGAACCCAGGCGAATCCGGACAGCGGTCCTCTCGTTGACAAGGAGCACCTCCCGTCCAGAGCGGCGGTGCTATACTCCGGCGCATCAGCATCCACGCCCTGAACGATGAGAGGGCCCTGTGTCTGGTCGCCATAAACCTGCAACTCGGCTATGGAGGTAAATGCGGCCCAGCCACCGGGGGCGCCGTAAATCCTTATTCCTGTGCCCCTGACGGTCATGAATGAGATCTCGTACCTGAGGAACCCGTCGCGGTCCTCCGAAGAATCCGTGAAGTCGTAGGCAGGGTTGATCTCCACGTTGGCAACTTTGACCCAAGTGGCGCCGTCCTCCGTGTACTCAACCGTCAGGTCAGTGAACCAGCCGCCATTCCAGAAGACATCGCCCGTGAAATAGGCTATCTCGTCGAAGAACAGCGGTTCATCCCAGGTATAGCCCCAGAAATCCTCGGTCTCGGCTGCTGTGCCGTAGCTGTCGGTGCTGGAATCGAGGATGCCGTCATTCAACGCCGTGACAGGATTGCCATCGTAGTCAAAACACGCGGAGGGAGGCGTATCTCCCGCTGGCGCCGGCAGCGCCACATTCCGCATAATAGTCATGGACACCGGCTCGGACACGGCGCCGGACCCGTGGCTGTTCTTGGATACGACCCGCACGGGAACTATGGCCCCTGGATTCTGGTCCTTGATTTGATATTCAGGGGGGATCACGTTGGGCGCGACAGGTATCCAGACGTCCGGCAGATATTCTATCTCTATCGCATAAGCCTCCGCGTCGAAAACGGGATCCCAGTAGAGCCAGAAGCCACTGTCCGTCCGTACCGTTCGCAAGTTGCCGGGGGCGACCTTGGGGGCGTTGGGAGCACGCGCCATGACCAGACATTCGTCGGTAGTTGTGCCCGTCTCCGTGGACTCCACTGTCAGGCGGAAAGTCAGGGCGTAACCGATGTCACGGACCGGGGAGTCGAAGGTGCACGTAGCGTCGCCCGGATTGACGAGTGTTACAGCCGGCTCGTCCGCAATAATGACCTGTTCCCAGGCAAAGCTGGTGGCATCCGCGGGGCCGGAGCCCTCCAGGGTAATGGTCTCACCGGCCTCGACCCACTGGTCGGGCCCGGCGTACGCCCCGCCACTCCAACGGTACAACTCCTCGACCTCCTCGTCGCTCAAGATCCGGTCGTAGATGCGCAGATCGTCTATGAGCCCTTCAAACCACCCCATTGCGTGGCCTGAGTTAGAACCAACGACGAAACGATCGCCATCGACCCACATCGTCCCAAAGGTTGTGGCCGTGCCCTCCTCCTGACCGTTCACGTATAACCGCATTTCCCCGTTGTTAGTCGCAACCCCCGCCACGAAATACCACGTATCAGCTTCAACGGTAGTTGTTCCCGCCACTCTACGCTCGGCGCCGTCATAGACGTAATGCTCGAACACGCCAGAGTCAAGGACCCTTAACTGATGTGACCAGTGGGTGGTTGGCCCTTGATCGCTCGTGCGTGCCACAATGTTAAACAAATTCGTCACTTCAGGCTTGACCCATACAGCGATCGTATAGGTTGTGGGGTCGGTTGCGTAGAGAATATCCACGTAGTCATCGGCGCCGTCAAACTCCAGCGCGCCCTTTATCTTGCCATCCACCCACTGCGGATCACCATTCAGGGTGCCATGATTATTGCTGACGGAGCTATCTTGAGCGGTAGTGCCCTCGCCCTCGTCAAACGTCCAGCGCCCCACCAGACCTTCCTCGATGTCCGCATTGGCGGTGCCCACAGCCAATGCCAAGCTCAGACATACAGCCCAAAAGATGTAATTCATGATTGCTTTTCCCATTTTTAGACCCTCCGATTTTTTGTTACATATTGTTCGGACAATAAGAAGTTGAGTTACTTAAAAAGAGGTTATTGCCGATTTTCGCGATGCCTTTGGGTATCCTTGACCATTTCTCCTCTTGAGGAGCCCTTTTCGGCTGACAGAACTTCTACTGCGGCGGCAATGGGGCTGCTCTCAGGCGAAACGAGCGGCGGTGACGAGCTCGGCGTGGGCACAACCATCGCCTCCCAGTAGCGGTTTCAGAAGCAAAGGATATGAGGAAAATGATAACAGCCGGAGCCACGCCAAAGGCTGGCACCGCGCCCCCCCGTTAAGGAGCTTCGCGTGAAAAGAAATGTCGGCGTTGAGAAAGAGCAGGTCGTCCGAAATAAAGTTCGCAGCCGGACGATTCTATTTCTTTACCACCACTACCGCGCCGCAGGCGGCGTTGTCAATCGTTTCCCATCAGAAAGATGGGCGGGAAAAGAAGGGAAATTTCCGGACAGGAGTATAAGGAAAAACTTGCCGTATTGGGGCGAGCGGCTGGTCAGGAGGATGGCTGCCGATGATGGCGGAAGATCGCGTGCGGCGCGCGGGTGGCTGTATCTTGTCCTCCCGCGCTGTGCTCGAAATCGGAGCGGCATAGAGGACCTCAGCCTGTGACTCGCTCGTACCTTATTTCTACCTCCTTGCTCTCGCCCATGGCGGCTTCGAGCAGGGAGGCCAGGTTTTCGGTCATGCCCTTTTGTTTCAACGATTCGAGCATCGTCTCATTGATGTAATAATCCACGTCCGTCAAACTTTCCTCTTCGAGATTGTCAATCAAGAACTGCAATTCCTCGTCGCTAATTGTCCCGAGATACCGATTGGTGCTTTTATCGTATAGCTTTATCATGGGATTCTCCTTGTTCTTTTCTTGCAGGTAGTTTCGGATAGCATGTTAACAGAGGAAAGCTGTGCTGCCACCGTCTGTGGTCACTATAGCAACTAACGTACCGAGCGTCAACGCGACCGCTTCTTCGGGTGTGGCTGCGTTTCAGTGGCACGGAGGTCGGCCCTCATGCCCTGGGACCAACCATATATTGGAGATGAACTTGTCACGTCCGTTCAGGGCTTTTGCGCTTCATCACATTCTATTCCCACTATTCCCAGGGCGGTGCCGTGGGCTGGAATATTGCGCCCCTTCGGGGCTGAAACTTGCTTTCCCGTCGCCCTGTAAGGGCAGACTTAATAAAGCTCAGGACACCACCCTAAGAAAAAGCCGCGGTAGGAGGATGATGAGCCCTGAAAGGGCGGCATAAGCGCCTCACGACTCTAAAGACTCCTCAAGGCGGGTTCGAAAAGCCCGGCGCACGAGCCGTATGCGTCAATCATGCGTGTGAGAAATTGCCTGTTCCTCTCGAATTGCTGTTCTGACAGAGCGGGCTCGCTGGAAAGCATCTCCTCGATGTTCGCGGGACTGAACGGCCCGCAATGTATGCACCTCGCCAGAACAGAATCCTTATCCATGAAACTGATTGTCATTCGACTGTCTCCCTGTGAAAGACGCACGCGTCGGTTCTCTTCTATTTGGTCTCGGTTCCTGCGCCGTTGTTCGCCGGCAGCAGCGTAGAGATCACGCAGCATGAGGTTTCTCAGAACGGGCTGCCTTTTGAGACATCGTGGCGACGTTCAGCTGAGGAACACGCTAAAGGCTGGCAAAACCGCAACAAACCGAGGCCCCGGGTGTGTCGGGGGTTCCTCAGCAGGCGTGCCATGCCGTGGTAACCCGGAGAGACACCGGATTCACTGCTCTTCAGCGAAAATCGTCATCGGTGTTATTCATGCTGCCTGTGTTGTCGCGAGGCATTTCGATGATATCGATGTCCGGGCGTATGCCTAGTGCGGCGTAAATGCGGACCGCCTTCTGCATGAGCCGCTCGGCTTTGTCGTGGTCACCCCGGTCAGCCTGGATGAGGGCCAGGTCAGCATAACAACGGGCTATGCCCTCCGGCTGCTGTAACCCCTGCTCAATGTCAAAAGCTCTGGACAACATGGCCTCGGCACCATCCAGGTCGCCGCCGGCCCGTAGGACGCCAGCGAGGTTGACGAGGCAGAGCGCCACCCCGGCCGGGCGCGCCAGCTTCTCATTGAGTTCGAGGGCGTCAGTATGCATTTGTTCGGCCTTGCCCAGCTGCCCGAGGGCCTGGTAAATGAGCCCAAGGTTGCTTAGGTCGCCAGCGATGCAGTCTGATCGCCGCAATGTCCTGTTGATCCTCAGCGAACTCTGTATCAGGGACTCCGCTTCCTCAAAGCGCTTCGCGCCCAGGTGGACAAGGCCGAGGCTTCCGTAGGCATCGGCCATCCCCGGAAGCCATTGCACCTGCTCGCTGATTTTAAGGGCGTTTCGATGGGCCTCCTCGGCCTTCTGCAGATCGCCCTTCATACGATAGATCGCTCCAAGGCCACCGTAGCTGGTGGCTACGCCTATGTCCCATCCGATGTTTACGCTAACAGACAGAGCCTTCCTGTGCTCCCGCTCAGCACCTTGCAGATCACCTCGGGACCGTAATATGACTCCCAGATTGCCCCTCACGGCGGCCTCCTCCCTCGACTCCGGGGAGATCATCTTCAGAGCAACACTGGACAGGGCGAGAGCAGCGCCGTGCAGGCCTAGATGGAGGAGCAGCGCCGTGCACTCATCGACGAACGCGTGGACGAACCCGCGCGGTCCCTCGGACTCCAAAACATGGAGGGGTAGCCTCATGGCGGCGACCGCAGCGGCCTCTGGAGAGACCTTGAAGCGCTGTCGGTACGCCTCGGCAGCGAGCGTGTGGCAGTGCTTGGCTTCTCCTTTGGATAGCTGGGAGCGGATGTGGTCGGCGAGGAGGCAATGGTAGATGCGGCGGCCCTGGGCTTCTTGGCGGAGCAGGCCGGCGAGGTAGGGATGAGAAAGAAGGTGTTGGGATTTGTCGCGATCAAGTTCGCTGACCGCTTCAACTACTTCGTTGGGGACAGCGACTTCCAGGATGGCGTAGGCCTTGAACAGACGAATGGCTTCCGGGCTGTTGGCGCAGACCTGCTTCCACTGCACTTTCGCTATCGCTTGGGGGGTCGGATCGGCGGGCAGACCCTCGATGGCGAGGCCGTTCTCGATCAGGTCAAGGGCCGCTGTGACAGCATAGGGATGACCTTGATAGGGGGCGACGGCGGCGCGTAGCACTTCGGAGGCAAGCTTCAGTTGTGGAGACCGTAGCTGAATGAGATCTTCGACATCCGCTTGATCGAGCACGTCGAGGTCTGGGCCGGGGATACGCCGGACATTGTGGAGGGCACAGAGGTCATGGCTGCTTGCCAGAGCATCTTCCGGGCGCTGGGCGAAGACGAATTGGATCTTTGGAGGAAGTCGGCGGATAACGATGCGCCAGGACTGGTCACTCTGCTCCTGCACGTACTTTTCGGGATCAATGATGAAGATCGCGCGACCGTTTTGTGGCATGCGGTCAGAGATCAGTTGGAGGCGTTCAAGGAACTGGTCCCGGGTGTTCCTCTTCGGATCACGGACGAGGCTCATCCACAAGTCTCCGACTTTGATCAAGTTCAAGAGGGCTCGCCACTGCTGCAGACGGCGAGGAGTGGCGTCCAAGGACTTCTCTGTGACTCGCGCAGCCTCGTAAGCGTGGTCGAGCATAAGCTCCATGACGGAGTCAACGGAGTCGGTAGGCGTGACTTCGTAGCGAACGCGACCGCATTTCAAGTCGGGGTGGTTCTCAGCGTGTTCGGCCATTTTGTTGAGGAGCATGGTCTTACCCATGCCCTGCTGGCCGACCACGAGCACCGCCTGGGCTTCCGTTGCGCGGAGCGCCTCGTCGAATTGTTTTAGCTCGGCTTTGCGGCCGACGAAAATCGGTTTCCTCGTCATGTCACGGTCCCCCGAGTCTTGTTGGGCAGCATTATACACGAGTGCGGGGACCACAGCGGCAATTTTTCACAATCGGCGTTTTGGGGGAGTGCGGCGACCAAGGGCTTCTCGCTCGGCCGAGAGGTCCGGTTGCGGCCACCCTGTTCTCGCCAGACGGATCAAATCTTGCTCACCGACCCGTGCGCGCTATAATGTCCATATCGTTCCGAAGCAAGCCGGGCACTCACATCGCTATGGAGGATAGTGCAGTGACACGTTCGCGCAATGTCCATGGGAAAGAACTCAGTCGAAGGAAGTTTCTCGGAACAATCGGGAAAGGCATGGCGGGGGGTGTGCTGGCGCGGTTTGCGATTGGGAGGCAGGGGGCGTTTGCGGGGAAGCCGCTGTCGGAGGTGAAGAGGCGGAGGTTGGGGCGAACGGGGCTTATGGTTTCGGAAATTGGGTTTGGGGGGCACAGTTGGTCCTATGCGAAGGTTCCCGACGGAGGAAAGATGCGGGTTGTCTCCGAGAAGGAAGCCCTGGAGATGGTCCGCGCCGGTTTGGAGATGGGGGTGAACTTCTTCGATTCGGTCACGCCACATCTCGAGCACATTGTTCCCGGCAAGGCTGTCAAGAAGCTCAACGTAAGAAAAGAGGTCGTCGTCTGCGCCCGCCTCGTGCACAAGATGAAGGGGCAAGCCTCCGACAAGGAGGAGGTGTACAAGTTTGTGGATGAAAGACTGAAGATGTGGCAGACCGATTATTTCGATATTCTCTTGACCGGCATGGCCACGGAAGATTACTGGGACATGTCCTACTGCATCGAGGCGCTGGAGAAAGTCAAGAAGGAGGGGAAGGCTCGGTTCACGGGCTTTGGCAGCCACTTCAGCCGCGCCAAGTACCTCCAAGCGATCGAGAAGTACGGCAGGGCGTTCGACATCTGCTCCATGCCCTACAACGTTTATCATCGAGGCGCCGAGGACGTTTTTCCCGCTGCGGAGAGATGTGGCCTCGGCATCGTCACCATCAAGCCTTTCGCCCGCGGTTCCCTTTTGAAGAAGAAGGACCTCGAAGGAAAGGACAAGGGCTTGCCCCGCCGGATGGTCGCGTACGTCCTCGAGAACAGGTTCGTGGATTGCTGTATCTGCGGCGTTCACACCCTCGCGCACGTCAAGGAGAACTTCGGCGCGTCGTCGAGTCCGTTGACGCAGGAGGAGCGAAGGCAACTGGAGAGTTCCTTCGGGTCCGTGGAGGAGATTCCCCTCGGCTGGCTCGATAGAGGATGGCGGTACGCGTGAAAGCGTGCGGCGTGTTGCCCCGTTTTTCCTTATTCTGATCCTTTTTCTCGCGGGTGTGTCCTGCTTGCCCGTTCGCAGAGACGAGGGCGCGGATGTAACGCGCGAGGCAAATCCCGCTCCGTCAGGCGCCATGAGCGGATGCTCGATATGCCACGTTGACGTCGAAATCGAAAGCAAAAGCTCAAGGCACGTCGCAGAGGGCATCGGCTGCGTGGATTGCCACGGTGCCAGCGAAGGCCATATCCTCGACGAGAACAACGACGTCAAGCCCGACCGCGTTTTCAGTCGAGCGGACAGTGTCTCCCTCTGCAATCGGTGCCATGGCTGCTCGCTGCCCGCGAAAAACCGACCACCTCCGAAAGTCAGCACGGATTGCCACGACGCGCACGCGGCGGGCATTCCCGCGAAGTAGGGGCGCGGTCGAGCATTTCGTGGTGGAACCAGATGTCCGATTTCTTGCCGAGGCATTGCGACGTCGGGCGATATGGTGTTGACGGGGCCGCGGATATTTTCCTACGATGCTGCAAGAACAGCATGTCAGAAAAAAGCGGCGGCCTGCCGAGACAAACCCGAGAGGAACATTTGCACCATGAACAGAAAACGCCTCCTAAACACTTTTATGGACCTCCTCCAGATAGAATCGCCATCGGGGCGGGAAGGGAAAATCTCAAAATATGTCGCGTCTGTGATGCGGGATTGCGGCTTTTCCGTCAAAAAGGATAGGGCCGGGCAGGGTTTCGGGGGAAGGTGCGGAAACATGCTCGCGCGAGTGCCGGGCGAGGACGAGTCGCTTCCAACGCTGACGTTCGTTTCGCATCTGGACACGGTCGTGCCGAATCGTGAGCTCCGGATAGTCTTCGACGGGAAGACGATAAAGACGGACGGGAGGACGATTCTCGGCGCGGACGACAAGGCGGGCGTGGCGGTGATGTGCGAGCTGGCAAGGGAACTTTCCGGGAAAGCGTCGCCTCGCTGCCCGGTGGAACTTCTCTTCTCGGTCGCGGAGGAGCCGGGGCTTCTGGGGTCGAAGAATCTCGATTTCTCGATGCTCGACGGGAGACTTGCCTTCGTCCTTGACAGCCATACTTACGTCGGCAGCATTGTGACCGCGGCGCCCTCAGCGATAGGAATCACGGCAACTGTTCGCGGAAAAGCAGCTCATGCCGGCGTCGAGCCAGAGAAAGGAATAAACTCTATCGCAATCGCCTCGGCGGCAATCACCTCCATGAGGATTGGCAGAATAGACGAGGAGACCACCGCCAACATCGGCATCATCAAGGGTGGGAGAGCGACGAACATCGTGCCGCAGGAAACCGTTGTCAAAGGGGAGGCCCGCAGTTTTTCGGAGAAGAAGCTCGACCGGCAGGTCGCCCACATGAAGCAGCAGTTTGTCAAGCACGCCCAAAGCCTCGGCGGAAAGGTGAAGGTCGAAATCACACGGGAGTTTACAACCTTCGTAGTTGCCAAGGAGGACCCGATTGTCCGGTTGGGGCTCGCCGCAGCGAGGCGGGTCGGGCGGAGGGCTTCGATTCTAAAATCGCGAGGCGGCAGCGACGCAAATGTCCTCAACGAAAAAGGTATCCGCTCGGTCATCCTCGGAATGGGATACAAGAATCCCCATACCGAAAGGGAATCCATCCCCGTTGCGAGCCTGTATGCGGCGGCGGAATGGGCTATCGAGATCGTCCGGCAGGCGCCGAGATTTTTGGCTGAGACAAAGTAGTTACGCGTGGCGGGGCGTATTGAGGTCAGAGGGAGTTAATCGCCGAAGGGCCGGTTTTACAGTGCGCGTCAGCGAATTTCACGCCACAACTTTGGACATGGAGGAACAACGACTATGAGAACTAAGGCGATGAGCATAGGTTTGGCGACGGTGTGTCTGTCGCTTTGGATTGAGACGCGAGGCGGGGGTCAGGAGCAGAGAGACGAAAGCGGCGTTCGGCAAGCCAAAGGGGTCGAGAGAGTTGTCGCCGTGCGGGGGGAGGGCTATTTCCCCGTTATCGTGAAGCTCAAGGGCGGTTGCGTCGGGGCCGTCATACGCGGCGGGGCGCCGCATATCGGCGTGAAAGGGAGGCTGGATTGGATTCGGTCCGAGGATGGCGGGATGAGCTGGTCGAAGCCAACTGTCATCGTGGATAGCAAATGGGATGACCGCAATCCGTCCCTCGGCCAGATGGCTGACGGCACGATCGTCGTCGGTTATGCCGAAGCCAGCACGTACGACGAACGGGGAAAGTGGGACACTTCCGCGGGCAGTTACGACCTTTTCTACGTGACCTCGCGGGATGGCGGAAGGACCTGGTCTGAAAAGAAAAAGCTCTTTCCGGGACCCATCATCAACGGCTCGCCTTTCGGTCGCATCATCCGCGACCGGCACGGCACGGCGCTCATGGCGATTTACGGCGGTCGAAATCCATCCTAC
>Ga0315541_1000345_pt1 | contig 49314 bp, 37 predicted proteins | sample SalMarSW160190MG_FD_203095 | JGI IMG/M metagenome (GOLD analysis project Ga0315541, IMG submission 203095) | Salt marsh sediment microbial communities from the Plum Island Ecosystem LTER, Massachusetts, United States - Salt Marsh Sediment SW1601-190 ...
TGGGGATCCTGATCGGGCTCGCGGCCAACCTGGGTAGCGTGACGCTGCCGGGATGGCTGGACCGCCTCGCCGGACTGCTGGCGACGGCGGCCATGCCGTGCGCCCTCTTCGCCATGGGGGCCTCCCTGGCCGGGAACCCATCGGGCACCGACGGCGCGGCGCCCTGGACCCTGGCCGCCCTGAAGCTCATGGTGCACCCCTTGCTGGTCTGGGTCGTGGCGGTGCCGGTTCTGGGGCTGGGGGGGGTCTGGGCCGATGCCGCCGTCCTCATGGCGGCCATGCCCACCGGGGTGAACGTCTACCTGTTCGGGGCGCGACACGCCGTCGCGGCTCCGGTGGCGGCACGGACCGTCCTGGTGGCGTCTGTGGCGTCTGTGGTGACGATCTCGGCGTTCCTGGCTGTCATGGGGAGGTGACATGGAGCAGTGTGCGGCCCCCACTCTCGGGTCTAAATTGACTATCCTGCCCGCGACACCCTGTCACCCCAAGCAGCGGATCGGAGCGTAGATGAGCGGCTTTTTCGGCGTGGCCTCCCGGGAGGATTGCGTCAACGACCTGTTCTTCGGAACGGACTACCAGTCCCACCTGGGCACCCAGCGTGGCGGCCTCGCGGTGGCGCGCAACGGCGCCTTCAAGCGGTTCATCCACGACATCCGCAACACCCAGTTCCGCTCCAAGTTCGAGGACGACGTGAAGCGCCTGTCGGGAACGGCGGGCGTCGGGGTCATCAGCGACTACGACGACCAGCCCATCCTGGTCAGCTCTCACCTGGGGACCTTCGCCGTGGTCACGGTGGGGGTGGTCCACAACGCCGATGCGTTGGCCCGGACGGCTCTCAAGCGCCGGGGGACCCATCTCGCCGAGATCGCCCACGGGTACATCAACCCCACCGAGCTGGTGGCCACCCTCATCAACGCCGAGGGAACCTTCGCCGACGGCATCCGGAGCGCGCAGGAGCAGATCGAGGGATCGTGCTCCATCCTCGTCCTCACGGACGACGGCCTGTGGGCGGCCCGGGACCGGATGGGGCGCACGCCGGTGGTCGTCGGGCGCAAGGAAGGTGCTTTCTGCGCCACGTCGGAGTCGTGCGCGCTCCCCAACCTGGGGTACGAGCCCGAACGCGATCTGGGGCCGGGCGAGATCGTGCACATCACCGCCGACGGCGTGGAGCGGGTGCGGCCCCCGGGCGACACCATGAAGGTGTGCGCGTTCCTCTGGGTGTACTACGGCTACCCGTCGTCGTCCTACGAGGGGATCAACGTCGAGGAATCACGCTACCGGTGCGGGCAGGCGCTGGCCCGCCGTGACGACGTGGAGGCCGACGTGGTGGCGGGGATCCCGGACTCGGGAACCTCCCACGCCATCGGATACGCCGTGGAGTCGGGCCTCCCCTTCAGCCGTCCCTTCGTGAAGTACACGCCCACCTGGCCCCGCAGCTTCATGCCCCAGGACCAGAGCATTCGGGACCTGGTGGCGCGCATGAAGCTCATCCCCATCCGGGAGCTCATCGACGGGCAGCGCATGGTGTTCTGCGAGGACTCCATCGTACGCGGCACGCAGCTGCAGGACATCGTACAGCGGGTGTTCGACTACGGCGGGAAGGAGGTGCACATGCGCCCGGCGTGCCCGCCCCTGGTGTTCGGGTGCAAGTACCTCAACTTCTCCCGCTCGCGCTCTTCGCTGGACCTGGCGGCGCGAAAGGCCATCCGGGAGATCGAAGGCAACGAGAACACGCCCCATCCCGAGCGCTACGCCGACCACACCACTCCGGAGTACGCCGAGATGGTGGAGCGCATCCGCGCGCGCCTGAAGCTCACCACGCTCCGCTACCAGACGCTCCCCGACCTGGTGGAGGCCATCGGCCTCCCCAAGGAGAAGCTCTGCACCTACTGCTGGGACGGGTGCGAAGATTGCGGGTGAGGAGGCGTCAGATCACGAAGTCCTCCCATTTCCACGCTCCGGCGGTGGGCTGGTGGGGGTGGGGCTCGGGTGCCAGCCGTCCCTCCAGCCTCTTCTCCAGGGCGTCCACCCGGTCCATCACCGACACCAGGGCCTGACCCAGCACGTCGGGGAGCTCGCCGTGCTCCAGGTCGGCGCCGGGGGCGGGGTGCGCCGTCGCGCTCCGCCGGACCACCTCGCCGGGGACGCCCACCACCACCGAGTCCGGGGGGACGGGCCTCACCACCACGGCATTGGCCCCGACGCGGCTTCCCGCTCCCACGACGATGTCACCGAGGATCTTGGCCCCGGCACCCACCACCACGCCGTCCTCGAGCGTCGGGTGCCGCTTTCCCCGGGCGAGGCTCGTGCCACCCAGGGTCACGCCGTGATAAAGCGTTACGTCCGAGCCCACCAACGCCGTCTCGCCGATGACGACCCCCAGGCCGTGGTCGATGAAGATCCTCCGCCCCAGGACGGCGCCGGGATGGATCTCGATCCCCGTGAGGGCCCGGATCAGGTGGGAGAGCCAGCGCGCCGGGAGCCAGAGCCCGCGGCGCCAGAGGGCGTGGGCGACGCGGTGTCCCCACACGGCGTGGAGGCCCGGGTAGCACAGGAAGACCTCCAGATGGCTCCGGGCGGCGGGATCACGTTGGAAGACGGCGCGCACGTCCTCGCGGAGGGTGGAGAGCATGGGATCGTCCTCTCCTTCAGTCCGACAGGCCAGCGTAGAGCGCGGTGCTCAGGTACCGCTCGCCGAACGACGGCACCACGGTGACGATGAGCTTGCCCCGGCTCTCGTCGCGCCGGGCCACCTCCAGGGCCGCCCACACCGCCGCTCCCGAGGAGATCCCCACCAGGAGCCCCTCCTCCCGGGCCAGGGCGCGGGCGGTCTCGAAGGCGCGCTCCGCCTCCACGGCGACGACCTCGTCGTAGATGCGGATGTTGAGGATCGACGGGATGAACCCGGCCCCGATCCCCTGGATGGGGTGGGGGCCCTTGGCTCCCCCGGACAGCACGGGGGAGGCGGCCGGCTCCACGGCGACGACCCGCACCGAGGGTCGCCGTTCCTTGAGGATCTCGCCCACCCCGGTGATGGTCCCGCCGGTGCCCACGCCCGCGACGAGGACGTCCACCTGCCCGTCGGTATCCCGCCAGATCTCCTCGGCGGTCGTGCGGCGGTGGATCTCCGGGTTGGACGGGTTGTCGAACTGGCGGGGCACGAAGCTCCGGGGCTCGGCGGCGGCCAGCTCCTCGGCCTTGCGGATGGCGCCGGCCATCCCGTCGGCACCCGGCGTGAGGACCAGCTCCGCCCCGTAGGCGCGGAGCAGCGTGCGGCGCTCGCGGCTCATGGTGTCGGGCATCACGAGGATGCAGCGGTACCCCCGGGAGGCGGCGACGAACGCCACGCCGATCCCCGTGTTGCCGCTGGTCGCCTCGATGATGACCGAGTCGGGGTGGAGGAGCCCGGCCTTCTCCGCGTCGTCGATCATGGCGACGGCGATGCGGTCCTTCACGCTGTGTGCCGGGTTGAAGTACTCGAGCTTCAGCACCACGTCGGCCTGGGCGCCCTCGGCGAGGCGGCGCAGGCGGACGAGGGGCGTGTTTCCGATGAGCTGGGTGACGTCGTCGAAGATCCTCATGGCAGTGCCTTCCGGCCCGGGGGACGGGCCGTGGAGGGTGGAAAAGGGAAGGGGCGCCGCCGGGCTCGGCCCGGTGGCGCCCCTTTGCCTCGCCGGACTGTCCGATGCGCCCGGAGGTCGGCAGAGGTGGTTCCGGATCAGGTCACGTGGAATGCCCCGCGCCGCCGGTGCCCCGTACCGCCTCCTCCGGGGAGCGACGACAACAACACGACTTGGAGTCCCACACCCGAACCGTCATTTCTCGGCCTTGCGAAGGTCGAAACAAATTGAAGTTAGAACTATATACCTGTCGTGGAGTCCCGGGAAGGCCCCGCCAAGAGCGTGTGGCGCACGATCATGCGGAAGTCCAGGCGGTCGCAGAGCGCCCGGTATTCGTTCCACATCCTGGCGCGGATGGCCCGTGCTCCCCGGGGGGTGAGGGAGTAGCGCAGCATCGCCTCGAAGAGGAGGACGTCGAAGACCGCGGAGGTGAGCCAGTCCACCTCGCTCTTGAACCCCGCGGCCGCGACGAGTCCGGTGCGGTTCAGGAAGCGCCGGATGTGGCGCTTGTCCACGCCCATGGTCTCGCAGGACCCGAAGTGCACGATCCTCCCGGTGAGTCCCGTCCCGAGCATGTCCGCCAGGTCGTCCAGCGTCACCCTGGCGCCCTTGCGGCGGCGGTCACCGACGAGGATGGCCCCCTCGTCGCCGTGGAAGGCCAGGTAGAGGATGGCGTACTGGCCGGCACCCTTCTGCCGCCAGCGCTTCAGGTAGTACACCAACTCCTCCCGGGTGCCCACGTCCCGGTGCACGTGGGGCACGTCCCTGGCCACTCCCTGGGAGATGAGCGCGAGGACGGGCCGGACCGTCGAGGTGCGATTGAAGTCGTGCCACCAATCGTCCTCGAGGCAGAAGATGCCGTGGGGCTTTCGTTTCATGGCGTGTCTCCCTGCACCACGATGGCCCTGCCCGGACCGGGCCGCCATCCCCGCCCTTGCCACGCCCACGACCGGGCGGCACGTTCTCCCCCCCGCCCCCCGGCCTCCGGCAACCTCCGTTACACACCATGGCCCGCCGACCCCCTCTCCCGACGCTGGCGCTCCTGGCGCTCGCCGCTGCCTCCTGCGCCCCGGAGGTCGTCCCCGACCCGAACGCCAAGCTCCCCTTCGACATCCTCATCACCCACGCCCGGGTGCTGGACGGGGCGGGAAACCCCTGGTACCGGGCGGACATCGGGATCACCGGGGACCGCATTGCGGCCATCGGGGACCTCGAGGGATATCACGCCCAGCGGGTCATCGACGCCGCCGGCCGTGTGGTGGCGCCCGGGTTCGTGGATATGATGGGGCAGTCCAGCCTGGTCCTCATCACCGATCCGCCCAGCGCGGAGAGCAAGCTCCGCCAGGGGATCACCACGTATCTGTCCGGAGAAGGTAGCTCCCCGGCCCCCCAGCGCGCCGACAGCACGCGGCGGCCCAGGGTCATCGGCAGCGATACGCTCCGCTGGGAGACGCTGGACGAGTACTGCCAGATCATGGAGCGCTACGGGATCTCGCTGAACGTGATCCACAACGTGGGTGCCACCCAGGTTCGCCGGGTGGTTCTGGGCGACACCGACGCCCAGCCTACAGCGGAGCAGCTCGACGAGATGCGGGAGCACGTGCGCCGGGCCATGGAGGACGGCGCGGTGGGGGTGTCCACGGCGCTCATCTACCCTCCGGCGACGTACGCCTCCACCGAGGAGCTCGTCGAGTTGGCCGAGGTGGCCGGAGAGTACGGTGGGGTCTACTTCACCCACATGCGGAACGAGAGCTACGCGCTCCTGGAGGCCATCCGCGAGGCGCTTACGGTCGGCTCGCGCGCGGGCGTGCCCGTCCACATCTACCACATCAAAGCGGCGGGCCGGGAGAACTGGCCCCTCATGGAGAGGGCGCTGGCGCTGATCGACTCGGCCCGTGCCGCGGGGATGGACGTCACCTCGGACGTCTACCCCTACCTGCGCAGCGGACTCGGCATCGGCTCCCTGGTCCACCCACGGCACCTCACCGAGGGATCCCGCGCCTTCCGCGACAGGCTCTCCGACCCGGAGGTGCGCCGGGAGGTGCGCCGGGAGATGGAGACCACGTCGGACTGGGAGAACTGGTACCGGCACGCGGGCATGAACTGGGACAACATCCGGCTCAGCAGTGCCCCCGGATCGGTGAACAGGCGCGTGGTGGGCCAGTCGGTGGCGGGCGCCGCGCGCATCCTCGGGACCGACCCCTGGACCCTGTTCTTCGACCTGGTGCAGGCCGGCGGCGTGAGCGTGAACCCTCTCTCCATGGACGAAGGTCAGAAGCTCGCCGCCTTCGGCCGGAGCTGGGTGATGGTGGACACGGATGCCTCCCCGTCCAATCCGGCCACGGCGGAAAGCGCCCATCCCCGGGCGTACGGCACCTTCCCCCGGATCATCGCCAAGTACGTCCGCGAGGACCGGGCGCTCACGCTGGAGGACGCGGTACGCCGCATGTCGTCCATGCCGGCCCACCGCCTCGGGCTGTTCGACCGCGGGATCGTGGCGCCGGGGATGGTGGCGGACCTCCTCGTGTTCGATCCCGACTCCATCCAGGACCGGGCCACGTACGAGAACCCCCTCCAGTACGCCACCGGGGTGGACTGGGTGCTCGTCAACGGCGTGCCGGTCATCGCCGAGGGCGAGCTCCAGCCCGCGAAGCCGGGCCGGCTCCTGAGGCGATAGGCCCACCTCCGTGACCGATTCGCGCCTGCGGCGCCAGCTCGACTTCCTCGTGGAGCTGGACAAGCTGAAGCTCGTGCTGCGCCGCACCATGGTCATCGGCGAGTCACGCCTGGAGAACAGCGCGGAGCACTCCTGGCACCTCGGGGTGATGGCGGCGCTTCTGGCCGAGTACGCTCCCGGAGAGCTGGACCGGGAGCGTGCGCTCACCATGCTCCTCGTCCACGACGTTGTGGAGATCGACGCAGGCGACACCTTCGCCTTCGACGTGGCGGCGAACGCGGACAAGGAGGAGCGCGAGCAGCGGGCTGCCGAGCGCCTCTTCGGGCTCCTGCCGCCGGATCAGGCGGAGCGGCTCCGCGGCCTCTGGGACGAGTTCGAGGCCGGCGCCACCCCCGAGGCGCGCTTCGCCAACGCGCTGGACCGCTTCCACGCGCTCCTGCAGAACGTGCACAACCAGGGCGGCACCTGGAAACGGCACGGCATCACCCGGGCCCAGGTGCTTGCCCGCATGGAGCCCATCCGGGAGGGGGCGCCGGCGCTCTGGCCCTACGTGTTGGCGTCCCTGGACGAGGTGATGGGGGAGGCCTCGCCCACCACCCGCACCCGCACCCGCAGCGCATCGCCGGGGAGGTAGGGCAGGGGGATGTCCTCGGCCTCCACGAGCGTGAGCGTCGCCGCGGAAGCGCCGGCCTCCACCGCTCGCTTGCGGGCGATCCCCTCGGCCTCCTGCAGGGCGCGTTCCCGGCCGACCCCGCTGAACACCTGGTCCACCTCTCCGCTCACCTGGGCGATAGCGGCACCCACGGCGTTGGCCACGTCGGCGTGCTCCACGTGGATCACCTCGCTGATCCCGAAAAGCTCCGGGGGCACGAGGAAGGCGCCGCCGCCGACGGCCAGGAGGGGGATGGGGAGGGCGTCCATCTTCATGCGGTCCACGCCCTCCTCGATGAGGATGGCGCAGCGGAGGAACGCCGCACCGACCATCTTGTCGTTCAAGTTCGCCACCCGCGAGCGATCGCCGATGTCGGCGAGACCGAGCGCCACCGCGAGGTCCGTGGCGGTGAGGGTGCTCCCCCCGAACACGCGCGCTTCTTCGGTGAGGCGATAGCCCACGCTCAGGGGCCCTACGGTGCGGTGCTCGGGGTCCACGATGGAGCCGCCGCCCAGGCCCATGGAGAGGAGGTCGGGCATGCGGAAGAGGGTGCGCACCCCGCCCACCTCGACGGCCCGGGCGGCCTCCCGGGGGAAGCCGGCCTTCAGGTGACCGACGTCGGTGGTGGTGCCGCCCACGTTCACCACCATGGCGTCGGCCAGCCCCGAGATGTACGCCGCGCCCCGCATGCTGTTCGCGAACCCCGAGGAGAACGACCAGACGGGGAACGCCTCCGCGAACTCGGCGCGCATGACGGTGCCGTCGTTCTGGGTCAGGTACAAGGGCGCCTGGATGCCGCTTTCCCGGAGCGCGGCAACGAACGCCCGCACGGTACGCCGGGCCAGGGGGACGAGGGCCGCGTTGAGGAGGGCGGCGTTCTCCCGCCCCAGCAGCCCGATACGCCCCAGCTCGTGGGAGCAGGTCACCAAGATGCCGGGGATGACGTCGCCGAGAATGGCGGCGGCGCGTTCCTCACACTCCGGGGTGAGGGGCGAAAACACCGCGCTCACCGCCACCGCGCCGAACCCCAGGTCGCGGATGCGCTCTGCTGCCTCCCGGGTCGCCCTCTCGTCGAAAGGGGCCAGGGGCCTCCCGTCCACCTCGTGCCCGCCCTGCACCATGAACACGGCCCCGCGCGCGATGGCGGCCAGATCCTCGGGCCAGTCCACGAAGGGAGGGAGCGAGCGCCCGCTGGGGAGTCCGATGCGCAGCGCTGCCACGGGCTCCAGGTCCCGGCGCTGCACCACGGCGTCGGTGAAGTGGGTGGTCCCCACCACGACCGCGTCCACGGGCCCGGCGACGGCGCCCAGCCGCGAGAGGAGTTCGGCGAGGGCGGTGAGGATGCCGGTGGTGACGTCCTCGGTGGTTGGGGTCTTCACCGCCACTACGACGCCGGAGTCGTCGACGAGGACGGCGTCGGTGTTGGTCCCGCCCACGTCGATGCCGATCCGCCTCATGCGCTTTCCTCCGCGAAGACGGAGCGGAAATCCAGGTCGTATCCGAACGCCCTGGGGCCCACGTGCTCCAGCCCTCTGGGGGTGGTCTGGAGGGCCGGTGCGGGAAGCGCCACCACGCAGACGCGCTGTCCGTAGCGGAGAGCCTCGGTTCCGATGGCCTCGCCGGTGAGGGCGTCCATGACGCAGATGATGTCGGGGACGGTCACCCTCACGTGGCCGTCGAGCCACCCGACGGTGAAGTTGTTCTGGAAGTCCACGCGGAACGTCCCTCGGTGGTGCGCGTCCCGGCCGTCGATGCGTGCCGTTCCCCGGAGATATCCCTCGGTGGCGCGCCGGGCCACGTCCACCACCTTGCCGCAGAAGAGGTACTTGCCACCGGAGTGCTTCACGACGGCCACTACGGGATCGGCCTTCCGGTACCGGGCGTCCAGGACGGTCTGGCCCAGCTCGATGGCCTGGGTGACGGTGTGGAGGATCCCCCAGTCCTTCACCTCCCGCCCGGTCCTGGGTGCCTTGACCGTGGCCGCGATGGAGCCCACTTCGGCGCATACCTTCCGGCTGATCCGCTCCATCCACTTCCAGCTCGCGACATGGGACACCACGACCGCGTTTCCTCGCACGTCGGCCAACGTGAGCGGATAGGGGCGGAGATCCGCGATGGCGAAGCTCGAGTGCTGGGCCTCCGGGTAGGCCCGGCCCATGGTGTCGGCATCCACGACCGGGATCCCCATCTCGGCGGCCACCATGAGGGGCTGGAAGGCGTTGGAGCCGCCGATTTCCAGGGCCATGACGGCGTCGAACGCACGGCCCAGGTGCTCCTCCATCTGGCGCACCGCCAGCGCGGCCACGGCCGGGTCGGTGAGGCGCTCCTCGCCCACCAGGGGCGCTCCCATGGTAGACACCACCGCCACCTGCGCATCGTCGCCCAGGTCGAGGGGGTCCACGAGGTGGACCACCCGCCCCGCTCGGTACAGGGTCTGCATGTTGAGCAGGGCCTGGTATGGATCGCCTCCTCCTCCGGCGCCCAGGATCCAGGCTCCGGTTGCCAGAGGCACCAGCTCCTCGGGTAGGATGGGTCTCGTGATCATATGGCGGCGACGATAGCACGGGCCTACTCTGTCCGCCATGCTGAACACGGTGAGGTTCGTGACGATCGGGCAGACGCCGCGCACGGATATGGTGCCCGACCTGGTCGCGCGACTCCCCGAGGGAACCCTCATCCGGGAGGTGGGCGCGCTGGACGGTCTCGATCCCGCCGAGGTGACCGCGCTCGCACCCGGGCCGGGAGAGGCGCGCCTGGTCACCCGGATGGCCGACGGGACCCAGGCGGTGGTCGGGAAGGCGAAGATGCACGCGCGGCTCCAGGGGATCCTGGACGGCGTGGGCCCGGACCCTGCGGTGGTGACCGTGCTCCTCTGCACCGGCGAGTTCCCCGGGCTTCGCGGCCCCGGCGTATTCCTGGACGCCCAGCATTTGGTGGACCACGGCGTGGCGGCGCTCTGCGCCGGAATGAAGCGCGTCGGCCTCCTGCTCCCCGCCGCGGAGCAGGCCGACGAGTTCCATTGGAGGCCCGCTCCCCACCAGGAGCTGCGCGTGACCTGGGCATCCCCCTACGTCGGGGACCGGTTCGACGACGCGGCGCGGGAGCTATCCGGTTGCGATGCCGTGGTGATGCACTGCATGGGGTTCACCGAGGAACAGCGCCGGCGCGTGGCCGGGACATCGGGGCGGCCGGTGTTGCTCGCCCGCCGGTTCGTGGCTGCAGCGGTGGCGCAACTGTTGTGAGCGTTACGACGCCCGATCCGCCTCTGGAACCGGCGATGCCCGTCAGGCGGCATCCGTCGCTTCTCGAGCCTGCCACGCTCTTCGCGGCCGCAGGCCTGGCGGTTCTGGGCGCCATCATCGGGGTCCAACTCCTGACCCGGGTCGGAGTCACGCCGAACAGCTCGGTCATCGGCGCCATCCTCGCCATCACCCTGGCCCGGCTCCCGCTGGCGGCGCTCCGCGTCTTCTCCAGCGTCCACCGCCAGAACCTGCTCCAGACGGCGATTTCCGGTGCCACGTTCGGCGGAGCCAACGCGCTGCTCCTCCCCATCGGGATCCCCTGGCTCATGGGCCGGCCCGACCTGGTCCTGCCCATGCTCCTGGGCTCGTTCCTCGCCATGTCCGCGGCCGCGACTCTCGTGTGGCTGACCTTCGATTCCCACACCTTCCCGGGCGCCGGGCTCTGGCCTGCGGGCGTGGCGACGGCGGAGGTGATCATCGCTGGGGATCGGGGGGGTGGGCGCGCGCGGATCCTGGCCGCAGGAGGCGTTGCCGGGGGTGTGGGGCAGCTCTTCGGGATCCCCATGGACGTGTTCGGCGTGTGCTGGATCGGCAACGTGTGGGCGCTCTCCATGTTCGCCGCCGGGCTGCTGGCGCGGGGCTATGCGCCTGCGGCGCTCGGGATGGATCTGGGCGATGCGTACGTACCGCACGGGATGATGCTCGGCGCGGGCATGGTGGCTCTGGCCCAGATCGCATGGGCGATCCGGGACCGGGGGGAGCGGGGGGCGCCGGGCGATGGGACGGCGGGTCCGGCCCCGGAACGGGCCCCGGGCGCCTCCGCGGGTGCGGCCCCACCTCCACCCACCGTGGGAGGGCGCGCGTTCGGGCGCGCCCTCGGCGGGACCCTGGTGGCGTACGTCGCCATCGCCGCGCTCCTGGCGGTGCTCGCCGGCGTGTGGGCCGAGATGTCCACGCCCAGGCTCCTCGGCTTCGTCGTGTTCACCGCGGTCGCGGCCCTGGTGTCGCAGCTCGTGGTGGGCCTGTCGGCTATGCATGCCGGTTGGTTCCCGGCCTTCGCCATGGCGCTCATCGCGCTGGTCCTGGGGATGCTGGCCGGTTTCCCGCCCGTGCCCCTCGCCCTCATCGCCGGGTTCACGGCGGCCACTGGACCGGCGTTCGCCGACATGGGCTACGATCTGAAGACCGGGTGGATCCTCCGGGGACGGGGGAGCGATCCCGTGTTCGAGCGGGACGGGCGCAAGCAGCAGTTTCTCGCCGAGTTGCTGGGGTTCGTGGTGGCGGGGGTATTCGTGCTCCTGGTCTACCGGAGCTACTTCACCGCCGACCTGCTCCCGCCCGTGGACCGCGTGTTCGCGGCCACCATCGCGGCGGGCACGAGCCCCGAGTTGGCCCGCGCCCTGCTGCTGTGGGCGGTGCCGGGCGCGCTCATCCAGGCGGTGGGCGGGTCCTCGCGGCAGCTCGGGATCCTGCTGGCGACGGGGCTCCTCATCGTGAACCCCGTCGCCGGGTGGACCGCCGCTGCCTCCCTGGTGGCCCGCGGGCTCCTGGTCTGGCGCTGGAGGGAGCGCGCCGAGTCGCCCATGTACGTGGCCGCGGGCGGTTTCATCGCCGGGTCGGCGCTGGTGGGATTCGGCGTGGGGGCGTGGAAGGCCAGGTGAGGCCGGGGCGCCCCCCCGGGGGGGATGGCGACGTTGACGGAGTTCCGTGCTCCCCCCAACTTTCCGTCCTTGTGGCACGCTGCCACATGCCTGGCGTGGGGGGTGGGACCACGCGGGTCCCCGGTCGGTGGTACGGATCATCCAGCACTCCGACGGAAGACCGAGTACGACATTCAGGAGTTCGATGATGCGCACCAGAGGCACAGTGAAGTGGTTCAACGACCAGAAGGGATTCGGGTTCATCACGCCCGAGGACGGCAGCAAGGATTGCTTCGTCCACCACTCCGCCATCCAGGCCCAGGGCTTCAAGTCCCTGAGCGAGGGTGACAAGGTCGAGTTCGACATCACACAGGGCACCAAGGGCCCGGCGGCCGAGAACGTCGTCAAGCTGTAAGGCCCGACGGCATCTCCCGATGCACGGAGCCCCGGAGGCGGTGACGCCTCCGGGGCTCTTCGTCCTGCTCCGGCCCGGCCCGCGAGTCCGGCGCCGCCACCCCTATCGGCACCCCTGACCGAGCTCGCCCTCGCCGCTGTCCTGGAAGGTGGGATCCCCCACCAGCCCCACGAAGAGCAACGTGTCCGAGAGGCGCTCGCGGATGGCGAACACGAAGGGGCGGTCCGCGATGAGCCCGGTGAACGACACCTCCCGCATCCCTACGGCCGTGACCGCCGCCGCCTTCGTGCCGCGCTCGTCCACGTCGATGAACGTCTTCTGGCGCACGTAGTCGATGCAGATCTGGTCGCCCCGGGGCGACATCTTGGTGAAGTCGGCGCCGGGGCTGAACGCGGGGCCCATCCCCATGGCGATGAGGGCGTCGTTCAGGTAGCTGTCGAACGCCAGCTTGAGCTTGGGGAGGGACACCTGGTCCAGCTCGCGCGATGACAGGCCCTGGAGGATGGACCGCCAGCGGACCGCGTCCAGCCCTTCCAGGAATCTCCGCGCCGTGGTGGCGCCATGGGGAACGACCACCACCATGGAGAACGCCTGCCCGCCGTAGGGAAGCTCCACCGCGGTGTAGTCGGAGCCGCCCCCGAAGGGGAAGGTGGCTCCGGACAGGCTCATCATGTCCACCTGCACGGCGGAGCCGTCCTCACGGCTGAAGGTGGCGCGCGTCGTCTTGGCCGGGTCGAACCGTGTGGTCCAGGCCCCGTCGAAATAGATGGCGTTGATGAGGACGGCGGCCATGTTCGGGTCCAGCCGGTCGAGGATCTTCTCGATGAGCCCGCCGGTGTTGGCCTTGACCCAGTCGTTGATGGCGGTGAGCGTGGCCGCGTCGGCGAAGTCGCGGGACTCCACCGTGGCCTCGAAGGCTCCCCGGACGGCCTGGAGGAAGGCTGCGTGGAAGGGCACGTCCTTGTTGGCCCACACCGAGTTGGCGATGTCGAAGCGCACCTGGGGGTCGAGCTCGGTGAGGAGGTCCAGGAGGCTCCGGTACGAGGCGTTGATCTCATCCTGCCCGAGGCCTCCGAAGCCCAGGGTGGAGCTCATGGCGTCGAAGGTGGTGCCGGCGGCGCCGTTCAGGGCCATGCCCAGCGCCATGGAGGCGCTCAGGGGGGAGAGGACGATGTTGGGGCGGGTGTCCCGGGCCGCCACCTGGCGCACCAGGTCGAGGCCGAAGGAGTTGCCGCTCTGGATGACGGCCCTCTCGCTGGATGTGAGGGCACGGGGGAGCTGGGTGATCTCCTCGGAGCCGGGCCCCACGGGATCGCCGCAGGCGGCGAGGAAGAGGGCCGGGAGGAGAGCTCGGAAGAAGCGTCTGCTCGTCATGGTTCTTTGGAGTGGGGGACGCAGGTCCCTGCCTGGTTAACACCTGGTGAACGAGTGGGGTCCCGGGAAGGTGACAGGGGAGGCGTGGGAAGGTCCCGGGGGATGGCGCTGCGAAGGGCCCCGCGCCGGTGCCACGGGCCCGCCCCTGCCTTATCTTGGCGCCATGACCACCGTGACCCTGATCGCTGTGGGCGTCGGCGCCGTGGCCGCCGCCGCCCTGCCCCTCGGCGCGGGCGTGGGCCTGTTGGCCAAGCCGGGCCCCAAAGTCACCTCCGCCCTGCTTGCCTTCGGGGCGGGGGCCCTCCTGTGCGCCCTCTCCGTCGAGATCGTGGCGCACTCCCTCGAGAAATACGGCTTGGCGCCGCTGGCGGTGGGGGGAATCCTGGGCGGCGTGGTCTTCGAGGTCTTCAACCAGGTCCTGAACCAGAAGGGAGCCTTCCTGCGGAAGTTCGCCGTGGCGGTGCGGCAGCTCTCGGCGGAGAAGCGTGAGCAGGAGCGCCTGCTCATCGAGCAGCTCTCCAAGGTGCACCTCCTGCAGGCCCTTCCCCCGGAGGAGATCGCGCCGCTGGTGCATGCGGCCCAGGCGGTACACCTGGCCGAAGGCGAGGAACTCTTCCGGGAGGGCGACGCGGGGTCGTCCCTGTACGTGGTCACAGCCGGGTCGCTGGAGGTGACGCGGGGAGGCGTGAAAGTGGCGGTCATCCAGGCCGGCGATACGGTGGGGGAGATGGCGGTCGTCACCGGGGCGCCCCGGAGCGCCAGCATCCACGCGCTGGAGCCCACGAAGCTCTTCCGCATCCCCAAGCACGCCTTCGACGACCTGGTGCGAAGCGCCGCCCGGGTGCGTGACACGGTGTCGCAGCTCATCACGCTGCGCACCGAGCAGCTCAAGGAGCGGCTCCTGGTGCCGCAGGCGGAGGCGGAGGACTGGAAGACCAGGGCCGCGGCGCAGCTCAGCGAGGAGCGCCACTCCCGCCCCTCGGACCACGAGATCGAGGAGGCCGCGCACGCCCAGAAGCACCCGGTCATGGGGATCTGGCTGGGGAACTTCCTGGACGCCATCCCCGAGTCCTTGGTCCTGGGGACCACGGTGATGGGCGCCGGGACGCTGTCCTGGCCCCTGATGGCCGGGATCTTCCTGGCCAACTTCCCCGAAGCCATGTCCAGCGCCGGGATCATGCGCACGGCGGGGCTCAAGGTGCGCACCATCCTCCTGGTCTGGGCATCCATCGTGATCGTGGGTGGCCTGTGCGCGGGGATGGGCAGCCTCTTCCTCGTGGGCGTGAGCGGCACCACCTTCGGGATCATCGAAGGGACCGCCGCCGGCGCCATGCTCGTGATGATCGCCGAAACCATGCTTCCCGAGGCTTTCGAGCGCGGAGGAGCGGTGGTGGGACTCTCCACCCTGCTCGGCTTCCTGGCCGCGCTCAGCGTGAAAGCACTCGGATAGCGTGATGACGATCTCCAAGGACACGGGCATCCGTTGGACCATCCTCGTCCTCTTCTTCCTGTCGGGGGCGTGCGGCCTGGTCTACGAGGTGGTGTGGATGCGGATGCTGACGCTCGTGTTCGGCGCCACCGCCTTCGCCACCGCCGCCATCCTGGCGTCCTTCTTCGCCGGGCTCGCCCTCGGGAGCCTCGTGTTCGGACGGGTGGCGGACCGGGAACGCAACCCGCTCCGCCTCTATGCGCTCCTGGAGGCGGGGGTCGGCGTCCTGGCGTTCCTCATGCCGGTGGTCTTCGCCGGCCTGACCCACGTGTACGTGGGCGTGGCCCGCGGTCTCGACCTGGGGTACTACCCGCTCAGCCTGGTCCGCTTCGTCCTGTCGTTCCTCGTGCTCCTCGTCCCCACCACGCTCATGGGCGGCACGCTTCCCGTGATCGTGAAGTACTTCGTGAGCCGGAAGGACGCAGTGGGGTGGGACGTGGGGCGGCTCTACGCGGTGAACACGTTCGGTGCTGTGGTGGGCACCCTGGCCGCCGGGTTCTTCTTCATCCTCTTCCTCGGGGTGAAGGAGGCCGCGTACCTGGCGGGAGCGGTGAACCTGCTCATCGCCGCCACCGTGTTCGTGCTTAGCCGGTTGGCGGCGCCCGCGGCGGAGAGCGCTCCCACCGGCGATGCCGCTCCCGCCACCGGACCCGTTCCCACCATCGAGGCGCCCGCCCCGGAGGCGCCCGTCCTCTCCCCGGGCCACGCCCGGCTGGCGCTCTGGGCCGTTGGCCTGTCGGGACTGTGCGCGCTGGCCCTGGAGGTGCTGTGGACGCGGGCGCTGGTCTACTACCTGGACAACTCCACGCACGCGTTCACCACCATGCTGACGGCGTTCCTCCTGGGCATCGGACTGGGGAGCGCTCTCATCGCCCGGTTCATCGACGAGCGGCGGAGCCCGCTGGCGCTCTTCGGGGCCATCGAGGTCCTCGTGGGCGTGACGGCCCTCCTGGCCATCCCCATCCTGGCCCGGTCCACGCCGGTGATGGAGCGGCTCATGGAGGTCACCCCCGGTCCCATGCTCCACTGGAGGTGGGCGGGGCTCCGGTTCCTCACCAGCCTCACGGTGATGCTGGTGCCCACGATCCTCATGGGCATGACCGTCCCCCTGGTGGTGAAGATCTGCGCGCGGAGTCTGGACCGCCTCGGGACCACGCTGGGACAGGTATACTCGGTGAACACCGTCGGAGGAGTGGTGGGCTCCGTGGTCGCCGGCTTCGTCCTGATCCCGCTCGTGGGCGTGCGGGACGGGATCGTGGCCGCCGGCGTCCTGAGCATGGCCATCGGCGTGACGCTCTTCGTCGCCGAACCGTCGCTCCGGGGCAGGACGCTCGCGAAGGGCGGGTTCGGACTCGCGACGGTGGCCTTCGGCGCCGCGGCGTTCTGGGCAGCCCGCGACCCCCTGATCCTCTCGTCCTTCAAGGAGCGGGTGGACAAGGGCGAGGTGCTGTTCTACAAGGAGGGCGTCGGGTCCACGGTGAAGGTCTTCCAGGACCAGATGGGCGACAAATACGTCAGCATCGACGGGTTCCCGGTGGCGGGTACGTCGCTGGGGATGCTGGATGCGCAGCAGACGTTGGGAAACATCCCCATGCTCCTCAGCGACGTACCTGGAGCCAGGGTGAACCTCATCGGGTTCGGGGCAGGCGGAGCGTCGTGGGAGGCGCTCCAGTACGACGTGAGTGCCGTGCACACCGTGGAGCTGGTGCCCGCGGTGCTGGAGGCCGCCAAGTGGTTCCCCGAGATCAACCACGACGTCCTGAACCAGCCGCGTTATCAGGCGATCCTGAACGACGGCCGCAACTACGCGCTGGTCAGCGAGGAGACGTACGACGTCATCTCCATCGACCTCACCTCGCCGAAGATGGCGGGGAACGGGAGCCTCTACACCCTGGAGTTCTACGAGACGCTGAAGGACCGGCTCAGCGAGAAGGGCCTGGTGGCCCAGTGGCTCCCCTTCCACCTCCTGTCGGACTCGGAGATGCGGATGACGACGGCGACGTTCATGGCCGCGTTCCCGCACGCCACGCTGTGGCTCTCCCCCATCCGGCATCACGGGCTCCTGGTGGGCACGAGGGAGACGCTGGAGCTCGACTTCGAGGCCCTGTCCAGGAAGCTGGAGCGCGACGGTGTGCGCAGGGAGCTGGCGCTCCTGGGGATCTTCGAGCCCATGGACGTGCTGGCGTGGTTCGTCATGGGCGAGGAGCGGCTGGCCGAGTACGCGCAGGGGGCGCGGCTGAACACGGACAACCACCCCTATCTCGAGTTCACTCCGGCCATGGCGTACTTCTACACCATGGGATACGTGACCGAGAACCTGTACGAGCTGGTCCGGCGCCGGGAGAGTGTGTGGCCTCTGATCGTGAACACCGGCGCCACCCAGGAGGAGCACATCGCCCTCGCTGATCGGGTGCAGCGGCGCTTCGAGTCCAGCCAGCACACCTTGAGTGGCGACATCCTCTTCTACATGGGCCGCACCGCGGACGCGCAGGCAGAGTACAGCGCCGCCCTGTCCATCGACCCGGGGGACAAGAACTGGGCGCACCCGTTCTGGTCCGAGCAATCCCCCATGGCTCCGCGGTGGTATTGAGTCCGCCCTGCTCCGGGGCGGCGCCGCCGTTCAGCGCACCACCATCGCGGTGAAGGGCCACACGTAGGCTTGCAGCGTCACCAGCAGGCCCACGAGGCATGCCAGCGCGATGGAGTGGAAGAACACGTAGCGCAGGATGTCCCCCTCGTGGTCGAACCAGCGCGTGGCGGTGGAGGCGACCACGATGGACTGGGCGTCGATCATCTTGCCCATGACGCCACCCGAGCTGTTCGCCGCTCCCATGAGGTTGGGGCTGAGCCCCAGTTGGTCGGCGGCCACCTTCTGCATCCCCCCGAACAGCACGTTGCTGGACGTGTCGGACCCGGTGAGGGCCACGCCCAGCCATCCCATGAGCGTACCGAAGAAGGGATAGAGGACGCCGGTGTTGGCGAACGCCAGGCCCAACGTCGTGTCCGTGCCCGAGTACCGCGTCAGCGTGCCCAGGGCGAGCATGAGGACGATGGTCAGGAGCGAGAAGCGCACCAGCCAGAGCGTGCGGCCGTAGGTCGTCACCAGCCTGAGGGGACGGTATCCTGCCACCACGCCACCGACGAGGGCCGCCACCAGGATCCCCGTGCCCGTGGCCGAGAGCAGCGCGAGCGTGTACACGGCGGCCTCGCGGGTAGGCTCCAACACCACCGGGGGCATCTTCTCCACCAGGTTGTGGAGCCCTCCGATCTGGAAGGTCGGGGCGAAGATCCCGTTGAAGAACGCCTTCACCGGAGGCAGGCCCCAGATGAACACGAACACCGAGAGGAACACCCAGGGCGTCCAGGCGCGCACCACGGCGGCCCGGGGGTGCCGCGTGGGCGCCGCCGCCAAGTGTCCCGCGCCGCCGTCCTTCTCGTGCCCCTTCAAGGACACCGAAGTCCAGATGGTCCTGGGCTTCCATACATGCAGGAACGACACCAGGCACGCCATGGAGACGACGGCGGCGATGACGTCCACGAGCTCGGGGCCGATGAAGTTCGAGACCAGGAACTGGGTGGTGGCGAAGCTCGCCCCGGTGACGAGGGTGGCCGGCCAGATCTCCCACATGGCCTTGCGGCCCGCGAAGGCCCAGATGAGCCAGAACGGCACCAGCAGCGAGAAGAAGGGAAGTTGGCGGCCGATCATGGCGGACACCTTCATCACATCGTAGCCGTGCACGCTGGCCAGGGTGATGATGGGCGTTCCCAGTGCCCCGAACGCCACCGGCGCCGTGTTGGCGATGAGGCTGAGACCCGACGCGGCCAAAGGCGAGAAGCCGAGCCCGATGAGGATGGCCGCGGTCACCGCCACCGGCGTGCCGAAGCCCGCCGCGCCCTCGAAGAAAGCGCCGAAGGCGAATGCGATGAGCAGGAGTTGGAGGCGCCGGTCCTCGGTGATCCCCGCGATGGAGTCCTGCAGCACCGCGAAACTGCCGTTCTGCTCGGTGAGCTGGTGCAGGAAGATGATGTTGAGGACGATCCAGCCGATGGGCAGTAGACCGGTGAGCCCCCCGAGGAACGCTGCGCTCCCCGCCATCCCGACGGGCATGCCGTAGACGAGGATGGCGATGGCCAGGGCGGCCGCCAGGCCGGCGCCCGCGGCGATGTGCGCCTTCAGGTGGAAGACGCCCAGCCCCGCCAGCATCACGACCACGGGAAGCGCCGCCAGCACGGTGGACAGGACCATGTTCCCGAGCGGGTCGTATGCCTGTTGCCAGGGCATCCTCGTCTCCGGTGCGAGGGCGGGTCGGGCGAGACGCTAGGGGAGCGCGAAGCGGTGGGCAAGGAGGGGACGCGGCGCCGGTTCAAACCTCTGCGCCCTGCGGCCCGTCTGATTAGTACGACGATGTCGGACTAACGAGGAGTGAGTATGGGCCACACTGGTGAGTTCGAGCTTCTGATCCTATTGGCGATCCTGCGGCTGGGGGAGGACGCCTACGGGGTGACGGTCCTGGAGGAGCTGGAGCGGGAGACGTCGCGGAGGCTCACACTCGGCACGGTCTACAAGACCCTCGGTCGCCTGGAGCTCAAGGGACACGTGCGGACACGGATCGCGCCCCCTACACAGGAGCGGGGAGGACGGCGAAAGAAGATCTACAGCCTGACACCCGTCGGCCTCGAGGCGGCCCGCCGCTCGCTGGCGGACCTGCGCCAGCTCGTCCGCGGGCTCGAGCCCGAGGTGGAGGTCCCATGAGGCCGCGCAGCCCCGAGGGGCGTCCCGCAGGCGGCCCCCCACTCCTCGCGCGAGCGCTCCTCAGGATCCTGCTTCCCGAAGAGCAGCGCGAGTTCTTCCTGGGAGACATGGCGGAGCGGCCGGGCCGCTCATGGATGCGTGAGATCCCGAGTGCGCTGACGCTCCGGTTCTCCCCGCGCCCGCCGCTGGGCGGTCCCGCCCCGCGACGCGGAGACGGCGCTCCGAGGGAGATCGTCTCCGACGTGCGGCACGCGCTCCGCGGCATGCGGCGCAGCCCCGGGTTCACGGTGGTGGCCCTGGTCACGCTGGCGCTGGGGATCGGCGCCAACGCGGCCATGTTCAGCATCGTGAACGGGGTGATCCTGAGGCCCCTGCCGTACCCCGAGGCCGACCGCATCGTCCGGCTCTGGGAGACGAACCTGAGCCGGGGATGGAGCACCTTCAGCATCGCCCCGGGGAACCTGCGGGACTGGAGGGAGCAGAACCGCTCTCTCGAACTCCTGGGCGCGTATCGCAGCGCCACGGCGGTGTTCACGGGAGGAGCGCGGCCCGAGACGCTGCGGGCGTACCGGGTCTCCGAGGACTACCTGAAGATCCTGGGCGGCGAGCCCGTCGCGGGGCGAGGGCTCAGGGGAGAGGACACGGCCGAGGGGGCTCAGCCGGTGGTCGTGCTGACCCACGGCTTCTGGCAGCGAGCCCTGGGCGGCGATCCGGGGGCCCTCGGGCGGACCCTGGTTCTGGATGGAGTGACGCACACCGTCATCGGGATCCTCGCCGAAGGATGGCGTCCGCCGACGGGGAGCGGCATCGACGTGGTGCTCCCTCTGGTGCTGGACGCGTCACAATCCACGAACCGGTCGTCCCACTTCCTGCATGCCCTGGGGCGTCTGAGGCCAGACGTGACCCCCGAGCAGGCAGGCGCCGAGTTCTCGGGTATCGCAGCAGCGCTGGAAGCCGACAACCCCGACACGAACTCGGGCTGGGGAGCGACGGTGCGCCCCCTCGAGGAGGTCGTTCTGGGCTCGACGCGTGCCCCCCTCTACGTCTTCATGGCCAGCGTCGGGCTCGTGCTGCTCATTGCGTGCGCGAACCTGGCCAACATGACGCTGGCCCGGGCCACCGGGCGGGTCCGTGAGTTCGCCATCCGCACGGCGGTGGGCGCGAGCCGAGGGAGGGTGATCCGGCAGCTCCTGGCCGAGAGCGTGCTCCTCGCCACCCTGGGCGGCCTGCTCGGCGTGCTCCTGGGGTACGGCGCCGTCGGCGCCTTCGTGAGCCGATGGCCGAACCTGCTGCCGCGCTCGCACGAGATCGCCCTGGACGGCGACGTGCTCCTGTTCTCCCTGGTGCTCTCGGTCTCCTCGGGCGTCCTGTTCGGATTGATCCCCGCCCTGAGCGCGACCAGGACCAGCCTCGGCGAGACGCTCCGACAGGGAGGCCGCGGCCTCGCCGGGGACCACGGGCGCCGGTGGACGCGGAGCGGGCTCGTGGTGGCGGAGGTCGGTCTCGCCGTGGTGCTCCTCATCGGGACGGCGCTCTTGATCCGCAGCTTCTCCGCGCTCACGGGGGAGGACCCGGGGTTCCGGACGGACGAGGGGCTGGTGTTCTCCACGCCCCTGCCCGACGCCCGGTATCCGGATGCCGCCGCGCGCCGGCTCTTCGCCGAGGGGCTGGTGGACCGGCTCGGAGCGCTGCCCGGAGTGGAGTCGGCGAGCGTCACGAGCCTCGTTCCCCTGGGCGAGCGCGACGAGATCTGGGGTCTGTGGGTGCACGGCTGGGGCTCGCAGGCGCCCGACGGGGACGCCTCGGCCCTGTTCTACCGGGTAGGGCCGGGATACCACGAGACGCTGGGGATCCCGCTCTTGGCGGGGCGGGGGATCCGCCGTGACGACCGTCCGGACGGGCAGCGGGTGGTGGTCGTCAGCGCGTCGCTGGCCGAGCAGCTCTTCGCCGGCCAGGACCCGCTGGGACAGCACCTGCTGTTCGGACGCTCGTCCGACGAGGAGCTGGTGGAGATCGTGGGCGTCGTGGGCGACGTCCACCACTACGACCTGGGCCGCGCCTCCCTGCCGCAGATCTACGTTCCGTTCGCCCAGCGTCCCACCGGGAACGTCCAGATCGTCGTGAAGGCCTCGGTGCCTCCGGCGAGCCTCGTGGAGGCCGTCCGCGGCGCCGTCGCGGAAGTGGATCCGGACCAGCCTCTCCAGGGCCTGCAGACCATGGAGGATCTCGTCTCCGACTCGGTCTCCACGCCCCGGTTCCGCGCCCTGCTCATGAGCGTCTTCGGGTCCATGGCGCTGCTGCTGGCCGTGGTGGGCCTCTACGGGGTCATCGCCTACAGCGTGAGCCAACGCACCAAGGAGATCGGCGTCAGGATGGCGCTGGGCGCCACGCGCACCTCCGTGCTGGGGATGGTGGTCCGGGAGGGTGCGCCCATGCTGGCTGGAGGAGTGGTGTTGGGAATGGTCGGCGCGTTCGTGCTGAGCCGCTTCCTCGAGTCCATGCTGTTCGGCGTGGAGGCTCACGATCCCGTGGTCTTCGCCGGCGTCCCGGCGCTCCTGTCCGCCGTGGCGGTAGCGGCCATGCTGATTCCCGCCCGGCGGGCCGCCGGTGTGGACCCGGTGCGCACGCTGGGAGAGGAGTGACGGGCGTGGCGCGGGGGGCGAGGAGGCGCGTGGAGGCATGGCTGCGCCCGGGGATGGGCTCGAGCTTTTCGTCGGCCACACGCCAGTCCATGTTGCACATGTGCAGCACATGTGCAACTCTCCAACCATGCCCACGATGATCCAGGTGCGAAACGTCCCCGACGCGCTCCACCGGGAGCTGGTGCGCCGCGCCAGGGCCCGCGGTCAGACGCTGACGGCGTACATCCAGGAGGTTCTGGAGCGCGAAGTGGCCCGCGCGGACCGGCGCGATGTGGTGCGGCGGCTCCGCATGCTGCCTTCCGTTCCCCTCTCCCGGCCCGTAGCCGAATACCTCCGCGAGGAGCGCGAGGAACGGGAGGGCCGCCCCCGAAAGAGCCGGCCATGAACGTGCGGGTGGTGGATGCCTCCGCCCTCGCCGGTGCGCTTCTCGATCCATCGGGTTACAGCGAGGTCCTCGACCTTCTGGAGGGCGAGGAGGTGGAGGTGGTCGTGCCGCACCTGGCGGATGTGGAAGTGCTCTCCGTGCTCCGGCGCGTCGCCCGGCGGGGGGAGACCGACTCCGGGCGGGCCCTGCAGGCCCTGGCGCTCCATCGTGCGCTGTCCCTGAGGCGATTCGACCACGTGGACCTCCTGGAGCGGGCCTTCGCGCTGCGCGAGAACTTCTCCGCGTACGATGCCGTGTATGTGGCGCTGGCGGAGGGATTGGGCGCACCCCTCGTGACCGCCGACGCGAGAGTGGCCCGCGCGGTGCGGGCGTGGACCGGGGTGGAGGTGCAGGAGGTCGGCTGAGGCTGCGTCCGGCCGAGGATCCCTACCGGTCGACGAGCCCCAGCGGGTTCGCCTCGATCTCCGCCTCCCACGTGGTCATGGCGGCGTCCAGGCGCTCGTTCACCGGCATGGGCCACACATAGTGGCTGGTGGAGCGGAGGTACTTCCACTTCCCCTGGCGAACCCCCTCCAGCTCCCCCTGGTGGTAGAGGTGGAGGCAGGGGTCCGGGGCGCCATCCGACGAGCCCGTCAGGAGCCCGGTGATGTCCCGCCCGCCCACGACCCAGTCCGCCGGCGGCGACAGGCCTGCCGCGGCGAGGCAGGTGGGGAAGAGGTCGAGGTTGATGGCCGGGATGGCGCAGACGGATCCCGGCGGGATCAGCCAGGGCGCGCGGGCGAGGAGCGAGACCCTGTGGCCGCCCTCGAAGGACTGTCCCCTCCGGTCTCGGAAGGGCCCGGGGCTCCCGTCGTACCAGGGCCCGTTGTCGCTGGTGAAGAGGACGAGGGTGTCTCCCGCGAGCCCCTTCGCGTCGAAGGCGTCGAGGAGCTCGCCCACGTTCGCGTCCATCTCGGCCACCACGTCGCCGTACAGCCCTTCGGCAGCCGACTCGATGAAGCCCAGCGCCTCCCGGGTATGGAGGCCGGTGAGGACGGACGGGTCGGGCACGTCCTCCTCCACCTGCTCCTGGTTCCGGAAGAGAGGCAGCGGGGCCATGTCGTTGCTGTACGGCACGCCGAACTGGAAGTCGAACCCGTAGCGGAGCGGGTTGAAGCGGGGATCGGTGGCGTAGTCCCCCACGGGCCACTTCCCCACCATCCCGGTGCGGTACCCGGCGGAGCGAAGGGCCGCCCCCCGCGCCTGCGACCCGTAGCGGGAAAGGTCCCCCCAGCCCAGGTCGTCGGCGACGACGAGGACGATGTTGGGAGGACGGCCGCTGAAGCCGGCGGGGGGCGCGTTCGGTGGTTTGCCGGGGCCAGGGCCCCATCGAGCTTGCAAAGTGCTGCTGCAACCTGCAAGGTACTGCTATGGGGCGATCGATGACCATTCGAAACGTGCCGGAGGAGACCGCTGACGAGCTGGCGGCCCGCGCGGCGCTCACGGGGCGCTCGTTGCAGGAATACCTGCGAGTCCAACTCATCGCTCTGGCTGCCCGGCCGGATCCGGAGGTCGTGGTCCAGCGCATGCGGGCCAGGAAGGCGCGGACGGGTAGCCGGCTCCCGGCCGAACGCATCCTGTCGCACCGAGACGCGGACCGCCGGTGACGCTGGTCGTGGACGCCAGCGTCGTCGTCGCGGCCTTGGTCGACGGCGGCGACATCGGCCTGTGGGCGGAGGCCGCAGTGCGCTCGGGTCCCCTGGCTGCCCCGCATCTCATGCCGGTCGAGGTCGCGAACATCCTCCGCCGGACCGCGCTCGCCGGCGAGATCTCGTCCGACACCGCGGCACTCGCCCACGCCGACCTGCTGGACCTGCGCGTGGATCTCATCGCGTACGAGGTGGTGGCGGAACGCGCGTGGGAGTTGCGCGACAACCTCACGCTCTACGACGCATGGTACGCCGCGGTCGCGGAGCTGCTCCGCGCCGAATTGGCCACTCTGGACCTCCGGCTGGCGCGTGCCGCGGGACCGAAGTGCGGGTTTCTGCTGCCGCCGGGGTAGCGTAACCCGACCGCCCGTCCGCGCCCTGACCCCTGCCTTGCCACGGACCGCGTTCGGCCCGAACATATTCAAGAGCAGGGGTCTTCGGGTTTCCAACCGACGCGGACGTCCCGGCACGGGTCCTGAAGGCGACGCGAGTTGCGAGCCTGCTAAAGCAGTCGGTGAATGATGGCCGCGAAACACGTTGGGGCATGGGAGAGCGAGACCCGGAAGAAGGGCCTCCTCCTGCTGCCGGAGTTTCCTCGCGACTCCTTCTGGAGCTACCGGTACGTCATGCGGCTCATCGGCCGCAAGGCCCCCTTCCCCCCTCTGGGCCTCCTCACGTTCGCCGGATACCTGCCCGAGTCCTGGGACCTGCAGCTGGTGGATCTCAACACGCGCACGCCGTCTGCGGCGGCGCTGCGGGCCATGATCTCCGACGCCGACGCCGTCTTCGTCAGCGCCATGTCCATCCAGAAGCGGTCGCTGGTAGAGGTTCTCGACGGCCCGGCCCGCGGCCTGGCGACGCCCTTCGTGCTGGGCGGTCCGCTGGCCTCATCCTACAGGGACCAGATTCTCGATCCGCAGTCGGATTCCGATCGCGTTCTCCACGACGGCCTGGACTTGCTGGTGTGGGGTGAGGCGGGCGGATCCATCGAGGAGCTGCTCGACTGGCTCGACTCGGCGCCGGTCCACGACCCGAGCACGCCACGCCTGCTCATTCCCGCGAAGGTGGCCGCGGCCGAGCCCGGGTCCCGGGAATACGTGAACGACCGCTCCATTTTCCACTCCCTGGACGACGTGCCGCTGCCCCGGTGGGACCTGGCCCGGGTCGCCGACTACCATTCGATGATGGTTCAGACGACGGCCGGATGCCCGTTCCGGTGCGACTTCTGTGACATCATCCAGTTCAACGGGGGCTTCACCCGCCCGAAGTCTCCCGAGAACGTGCGCCGGGAGCTCGAGGCGATCCTGGCCACAGGATATCGGGGAAGCGTGTTCACCGTCGACGACAACTTCGTGGGAATGCCGTCCGCGACCGCGCAGATCCTGGATGCCATCACCGGATTCCAGCGCGAGCACGGCTACCCCTTCACGTTCTACACCCAGGCGAGCGTGAACCTGGGAACGCCCAAGCTGCGCCCGCTCATCCATCAGATGAAGGAGGCGGGGTTCAATGCCGTGTTCCTCGGCATCGAGAACCCGGACGAAGAGGCGCTCCTGCAGATGAACAAGAAGCAGAACCTGAGGGTGGACATCCCCGGCGCCATCGAGGCGATCCAGGCCGAGGGGATCGAGGTCTACGGCGGGTTCATCTTCGGGAGTGACTCGGACAGCACGAGCACCGTGGACCACATCGTGGATTTCGTGAAGCGGACCCGGATCTTCACCGCCATGACCGGGATGCTCACCCCGATTCCCCATACACCCCTCTGGGAGAGGTTGAAGCGCAGCGGGCGGCTGCGGCCCGCCGAGTACTCGGGGAACAACACGGACGACGAGGTGCAGTTCATCCCGTTGAAGATGACCATGGACGAGATGCACCAAGGAATCCACGACATCCTTGCGCGCCTCTTCAACGCGTCCGAGTCGTACCGCCGGGCCATGGATATGCTCCGCTCTGTGCAGCCGCACATCTTCAACGGGCGGCGGTTCCAGCCGCGCTACATGTGGGGCGCCGTACGGTCGTTCTGGAGGCTCGGAATGCGGCGGCTGGACCCGGCGTACTTCCGCCTCCTCTGGCAGGCGAGTTGCCTGGACCTACAGCGGTACCGCGATGCCCGGAGGGAGGCGAGGGATCTCAAGCGGCTGGTGCGAGGGCTGAAGCGGGAGGGAGAGCTCGAGGGAGCCGACCGGAGCTGGATGGAGGAGCTGGCCGGCTATGCGGAGGAATACCTGATTCGCTTCCGTCCCGACAAGGGTCTGGAACAGGTGAGGGCATGGATCACGGACGTGCGCAGCAGGGTCCGGGTGGACGCTCTCCCGGTCGAGGATGCGCGCGCGGTGTGCGAGGATGCCAGACGATACCTGAAGGTGCAGATGCGCCGCTATCGGTTCCCGGGCATCGCCCTCGAGAGAGCCATCGAGGCGGCCATCAAGAGCCTGCACTACCAGATGGTGATGCGGGCCGTGGTAGGGCATGGGCGGGGTAGTTGACGGTGGCACGCGGCTTGCGAGTGTAAGAGGGCCGGAACATGGGTCCGGATACCAGGACCCCTGATCGTCCCGTCGCATGATCCGAAGGAGGATTCCGCCGTGCCTACGAATCCGTCGAAACGGCGCATATCCCTCGCGCTCGCCTGCCTGACGGCCGCGTCCCTGGCCGCCTGTGAGCCCTCCGACGCCGGAGAGGCGTCGGGCACCCGGGTACCCGAGGCCGGGGCGCCTGCGGGCGCGGGCGCAGCCATCGGCACGGCCGTGGCCCTCGCCACGCGCGGAGGCTCGGCCTCCATCAAGCAGGGCTCCAAGATCACTGTGACCCTGGACCAGAGGCTGGAGCTGCCGCCGAGCTGGTGAGGCGAGGAGGTGAGGGGCCGACCGGCTCGCCCCTCATCTCTGAGCTTCCACCTCCTTCACCGCATCGGCGAAGATCTCCGCCCCCTTTCGGGCCTGGGCCTCGGTCAGAACCAGGGGTGGGAGAAAGCGGGCCACGTTGAAGTAGTGCCCCCCCACCTCGATGAGCAGCCCCCGCTGGTGGCAGGCGCTCCGGACCTTCCGGGCCAGCTCCGGCGCCGGTTTCTTGGTGGCTTTGTCCTCGACGAATTCCACTCCCAGCATGAGTCCCTTCCCGCGGGCTTCCCCGACGACCTCCGAGTCGCGCTCCAGCTCCTTGAGGAGACCGAGGAGGATGGCGCCCACCCGCGCGGCGTGGGCCGCAACGTCGTGGGCCAGCATGAAACGGATCCCCGCCGCCCCGGCGGCGTAGGCGATCATGTTTCCGCGGAAGGTCCCGATGTGCTTGCCCGGAGGCCAGGTGTCCAACCTCTCCCGGAAGGCGATGGCCGAGATGGGAAAGCCCCCGCCTCCCAGCGCCTTGCTCATGGTCATGATGTCGGGCACCACGCCGAAGTGCTCGAAAGAGAAGAAGCGCCCCGTGCGGCAGAACCCGGCCTGGATCTCGTCGAAGATCAACAGCACGCCGTAGCGATCGCAGATCTCCCTGACCTTCTGGATGAAGCCATCCTTGGGGACGATGGACCCCCCTTCCCCCTGGATGGCTTCCACCACGACGGCTGCGGGGGGTGCCACGCCCGAGTGGGGATCTTCCATCAGATGCTCGACGAAGGAGGCGCACTCCAGTCCGCAGGTGTCGGGGGTGCGACCGAAGGGGCAGCGGTAGCAGTACGCGTAGGGAGCGAAGTGAACCTCGCCCACGAGGGGGAGGAAGTCCTCCTTGAACGGGGCGCCGCTGCACAGCGAGAGGGCTCCCGAGGTCATCCCGTGGTAGCTCCCCTCGAAGGCCAGCACGGGGGAGCGCTTGGTGTTGTACTTGGCCAACTTGACGGCGGCCTCGATGGCGTCCGAGCCGGTGGGCCCTCCGAAGAAGAGCTTCCCCAGCTCCTTGGGTAGAACCTCCCGGAGCGCCTCCACCAGGGACATGCGCGCGGGGGTGGGGATGTCCAGGGTGTGGGTGACGTCCTCCAACTGGCTCCGGGCCGCGGCCAGGACGTCGGGGTTGGCGTGGCCCAGGTTCAGGACGCCCGCCCCGGCGAAGAAGTCCAGGTAGACGTTGCCGTCCACGTCCTCCACCGTGGCGCCCTTTCCCCGGCGGATGGCCATGGGAAGCCCCCGTGGATAGGAAACCACCTTGCTCTCCAGGCGCGCCTGGAGCTCCAGGATCTCCCGCGACTTCGGGCCGGGAGGAGGGGTGACGATGGAGGGGGCGTCGCGGAAGGAGAGAGCGTCGAACTCCATGGCATACCTCCAGGAGAGCTTCGGGAACAGCCGCGGTTGCCGCGGCTGCGGCCATGCGGAACTGGAGCCCGGGGATCACGCCGGGCCAGCTGACGCAAAGTGGGGATGCCGCGCCGAGGGGGAAAGCAGCGAACGAAGCCGAGTTGTCGAAGATGGTGGACGGAGGCGTGCCCTTCCCCATGCTCTCCGATGCCGGAGGGAAGGTGGGGGCAGTATACGGTGTGTACGACGAGGCCGCGGGGGTGGATACCCGTGGCCGTTTCATCATCGACCCCGATGGGGTGATCCAGGGCTTCGAGGTCCTGACACCCCCGGTGGGGAGGAACGTCGCCGAGACGATCCGGCAGGTGCAGGCGTTCCAGCTCGTGAGGGAGTCCAAGGGCGCCCAGGCCACCCCATCCGGTTGGCGTGGTGGGGTGCCTCACTTCCGCAACACCCAGCCCCCGCGTAACGCCCCCCCTGGACCCCGCTGCAGCCCTGCCGCCGCGCAGACGACCGTCCGCCTGCAACCATCCCGGACTCCACCCCGTCAGACTATACAGCGACACCGCATAGTGGAGGGATCGTGTTCAGTCCGGAGCTGAAGAAGGGGAGCGTGGAGCTGCTGGTGCTCACGCTGCTGGAGGAGGAGCCGAGGCACGGGTACCAGATCGGCAAGCTCATCGAGTCGCGGTCGGGTGGCCGGCTGACGTTCCGGGTGTCGTCGCTGTACCCGGTCCTGGCGCGGATGGAGGAGCGCGGGTGGGTCCAGGGCCGGTGGGTGGAGAAGGGGGAGCAACGGCTTCGTTTCTACCGCCTCACGACGTCGGGCGAAGCGGCGTTGGCGCGCCAGCGACGGACGTGGCGCGCGTTCGTCGGCGCGATGGACCAGGTGACGGGGCAGAGCCATGCGTGACTGGACGGAGTGGGTCAGGAAGCGCCTGCCGCTGGGCGACTTGGAGGCACCGGCGGCGAGGACGATGGTAGAGGAGGTAGCGTCGGTGCTGGAGCAGGTGTACCGCACGGCCCTGGCGGCGGGGCGGTCGCCGGAGGAGGCGGACGCCGAGGCGCGCGCCCACATCGAGGACTGGGACGAGATGGCAGCCGAGCTCGGGCGGGCCCGTCCTTCGCGGCGGGAGAGCACGGCGCACCAGGCCGCGGAGTGGACGGACAGGCGGCTCCGGCGCCCGGGGCGCCCGGCTGTATGGCTTGCGGACCTGCTCCTGGACGCGCGGCGGGCGGCGCGGTCGCTGAGGAGGACACCCGTGTTCACCACGGCAGTGGTGCTGCTCCTGGGGCTGGGGGTGGGCGCCAACGCGGCGGTCTTCAGCGTGCTGAAGGCGGTGTTACTGAAGCCCTTGCCGTTCCCGGAGCCGGAGGAGGTGGTCACGCTGTGGTCGACCGACGTGGAGCGGTCGGGCCGAGGCCCGGCTTCGTTCCCAGACTACCTGGATTGGCGGGGGGACAACCGGACCTTCGAGGCCATGGGGGCCACACGCGGCGTCCTGATGAGCGTCACGGAAGAAGGCGTGCCGGTGCAGGTCCGGGGTGCCACGGCCACGGCCAGCGTGTTCGACGTGTTCGGCGTGGAGCCGGAGCTGGGCCGGAGGATCCTCCCGGAGGAGGATGCGACCGACGCTCGTGTGGTGATGCTCAGCCACGACCTCTGGACGCGGCTCTTCAACCGAGACCCGGAGGTACTGGGGCGCACGCTCCGCCTGAGCGGCGAGGCCTACGTGGTGGTCGGCGTCATGCCGAAGGACTTCGTCGTGACGTCGCCGTGGGACGCCAACGACCGGGTTTTGTTCTGGACGCCCTTTCAGTCCGAAGTGCTGGACGCACCCCGGGACAGCTACTCCTACCCGGTCTACGCCCGGCTCGGTGAGGAAGTCCCGCTCCAGGCCGCTCGGGACGACATGGAGCGCGTGGCCGTGAGCTTGGCGGACGCCTATCCGGAGACCAACCGGACCCAGCGCGTGATGGTCACGCCGCTGCACGAAGCGCTGTTCGCCGGTGCCGGCGGTTCTCTGATGATGGTGCTGGGCGCGGCTCTCCTGGTGCTCCTCATCGCGTGCGGCAACGTGGCCGGGCTGCTCCTCGCCCGGGGCACGGTGCGGCGCCGGGAGGTGGCGCTGCGGGTCGCGCTGGGCGCCGGCCGGGGGCGCATCATCCGGGAGCTGCTCACCGAGAGTGGGCTGCTGGCCATGGCAGGCGGCGCCGTCGCGGTGGTCCTCGTCGTGGCTGGGGTCGGAGCGATGCGCGGCTTCCTCCCGTCCACGTTGCCCAGGGTGGCGGAAGTGGCCGTGGACGGATCGGTCCTCGGGGTGGCGTTGCTCCTCTCGCTCCTGACCGCTCTGCTCTTCGGCCTGGCGCCTGCGCTGCAGGCTGCCCGGGTGAGCCACGTGGAGGCGTTGAAGGAGGGGAGCACCGGCAGCTCTCGGGGGTGGCGGGGGCGTACACGGCGAGGGTTCGTCGTGGCCCAGTTGGCGCTCACCCTCATTCTGGTCCACGGAACGGTGCTCCTGGTGGGCAGCTACGTGCTGCTGCGGGAGCGGGACCAGGGCTTCGACCCGCAGAACGTCTTGACCGCGAGTGTGACCCTGGCCGGCGCGCGCTACGAAGACGACGAGGCCTGCGGTGCCTTCCTCCGCGACCTGGTGGCGCGCCTCGATGCGCTACCCGGCGTGCGCCAGGCCGCCGCCGTGAACCGCATGCCCTTCGAGGGCGGCACCAACGCCCGGATCGTCGTGGAGGGTCGGCCGGTGGCGCCGGACCCCAACGAGCGGCCCCTGGTAGAGCGGAAGACCGCGGTGGGGGACTATCTGTCGGTCATGGGGATCCCGCTGCGCGCGGGCAGGACGCTGGAGGAGGCCGATGCCTGGGGCGCGCGCGGCGTGGTCATCAACCAGCGCATGGCTGACCAACTCTGGCCCGGCGAAGACCCCCTGGGGAAGCGCTTCTCCTTCGGCGCCGACGAGCCCGAATGGCTGACCGTGGTAGGCGTGGCCACCGATGTGAGTCAGTGGGGCCCCGAGTGGGGCACGTTGAACGAAGCGTATCGGGCCTACCCGCTCTATCCCCAGCGCACCATGTACCTGGCGCTGAAGACCGAGGGGCCGCCTGCTCGACTGGTTCAGGACGTCCGTCGCGCGGTGCTGGCCATGGACCCGGACCTGCCGCTCACGAAGGTCCGCACCGGCCTGGAGATGGTGAACGACCACATGGACCAGCGGGAGTTCGCGACGGCGCTCGTCAGCTTGTTCGCCGTCCTCGCGCTGGCCCTGACGATGGTCGGGATCTACGGCGTCATCGCGTACTTCGTGGCTCAGCAGCGCCGCGAGCTGGGCGTGCGCATGGCGCTGGGCGCTGGCCGCGGCCGGCTGATCCGGTACGTTCTCGGCAAAGGTCTCACCCTGGCCGGCACCGGCGTGGTGGTGGGTGCGCTGGGCGCCTATTGGGCCACGCAGGTGATACGCAATCTGCTTTTCGGCATCAGTCCCACGAACGTGTGGGCAGTGGTCGGCGTGGTGGGATTGATGCTGGTCGCCGCCACCCTTGCCACCTGGGCTCCGGCCCGCCGCGCGGCACGGCTGGACCCGGCCCGGGCGCTTCAGATGGAATAGGTCTTCGCGCACCGCGCCCTATCGGCGTGCGTCCGCCCCCTTCTTCAGGAACGGGCGCTCCTCGGTGATCCACTTCGGCGCCGGCGCCCCTTTGAGGTAGTGGTCGAAGAACTCGTAGAACCGGATGGTGAAGTCCTTGCGGTTGCCCAACTTGCTCAGGTGGTGCCCTTCGTTGGGATACGCCAGGAGGAACGCGGTCTTCTCATTGAAGCGGAGGGCGTTGTAGAACTTGAGACTCTCGTTGAACGACACCGTGGGGTCGGCGGTGCCGTGCATGATGAGGATGGGCTGCGCCGTCTCGGGGACTTGGGAGAGCGCCGACTGGGCACGGTACACGTCGGGCTTCTCCCAGGGCGAGAAGCCCCATCGGCCCTGCCCGTACAGGTAGTACTGGTTGCCGTTCTGGCCGGAGCCGCTATTCACCTGGTAGGACCAGCCCCACTGCTGGCTGAAGTCGGTATACAGGTCGGTGACGCCGGCGCCCGCCCCCACGGCCGCGAACAGCCGTGACCGCGTGGCGATGTAGGCCGCGCCCTCGCCGCCGTAGCTGTGGCCGTGTACGCCGATGTGCCCCGGCTCGGCGTATCCCATCTCGATGACCTTGCGTGTCGCGGCCTCCACGCCGTCGAGCTGGTCGGAGTGGGACGAGCCCGTGTTGTAATGGATGTCCGGGATCATGACGATATAGCCGCGGCTCACCGACTCGATGGCCGCGCGGCCCATGCTGACGAGGAGCTCGGGCATGGGATAGCGGTTCAGGTTCTGCGAGTTCTTCTCGTAGAACGTGACCAGCGTCGGCCGTCGCTGGCCCGTCTGCCACTCGTCGGGGAGCCAGAGCATCCCCTGGAGCGGGTGCCCGTGGCGGTCCGTGAAGTCGAACAGGACGGAGCGGCCCCAGCGGAACTCCGCCTGGTGCGGATTGGCGTGGGTGATGCGCTTCGCGTTGCCGAAGTCGGGACCCGACGCGCGGAGGTCCGGCGACTCGGTGAACGTCTGCCGGGTGAAGAGGAACCGGTCGGCGCGCGCGGCCTTGGCCGGGGTGGCGTACATGGCGTCGTCAAAGACGACCTCGTCGAGGCGGCCCCTGGCGAGGCGGTAGTACCCGGCCTTCTTCGTCAACTCGCCGAACCCGGACAGCGTCAGAGGCCGGGAGAGGTCCCACTCCTCGCCCGTGCGCACGCGCCGGCTCGCTGTCGAGTCGATGGGCTCCGGGCGCACCAGCCGCAGGATGGTCCGGTCCTCGGCGCCGAAGCCGTCGGTGATGTTCCTGGCGGCTGTGGTGCCGTCGAGGGGAAGCGTCCACAGGTCGTAGCGGTCGGCCACGATGACGCTCCTGCCGTCGCTGGTCCAGCCGGTGAAGCCCCACGGGGGCTTGGGCCCCGGACGGTCGTACGTCGTGTCCACGAGAGCGGGAGCGCCGGCCCCCAGGGAGACCGATGTGCCCCGGGCGAGGTCGTACGCGTGGAACACGTCGTCCTTCCAGTACACGTAGGTCCGACTGTCGGGGGAGATGCCGAAACGGGCCCCCTGGACGAGCTGTCCCTGGAGCATGAGCGTGCGCTCGCCGGTGGCCGTGTTCACCCGGTAGAAGTCGGCGGCGGCGGGCTTCCAGTCGGAGATGTAGGCACGCGCGTCCCGTCCCACCGCCCACCGTCCGTCGGGCGAGATCTCCAGGTCGCGGAGCGTCGAGTCGCTGAGGGCGACGTACGCGCCGCGCGCGACGTCGAACGCCTCGGTGTAGGTGAAGTCGCGGTCGCTCCGCGCCTGGATCATCTGACGCGACTGGATGTAGCGGTCGGCGGTCCGCCACACGTCCACGTCGGTGGTGGTGTCGGACGACTCCACCTTCAGCGTGTCCTTGGCGGGCGTCTGCGGCATAACCCCCAGGAACACCCGGGCGCCGTCCTCGCTCCAGCTCAGGGGCGACCGCTCGCTGATGACCCAGCCGTCGGGGAAGCCCGCCGCCGTCGTGTCCAAGGTGGCCGGCGCGCGCTTGGGGTCGGCCAACGCCACACGCACGTCCGGGACCACCAGGAGCACGTTCTCGCGCTCCCGCATCTGGGGGACCTCCTTCCCCTTGAGGACCGCCACGCCCGTGCCGGCCTCGTTCCATGCCAGCCGGGCGTAGGTGCGCGGGTCGTTGTCGAGGGCGCGGATGGCGCCGTTGGCCAGATCCACGACGAACAGGCCGTTGCCGTCCTTCACCGTGGCATCCACGGTGTAGGCGAGCATGTCGCCCGGGCGGTTGAACGCCGCGTCGCCCGCGCTCCCGAGGAGCTGGGCCCGCTCCGTGGTGAGGTCGAAGAGGATGGCGTCGGAGCCGCCGGCAGGAGTCTCGGCGGCGCTCCCGCTACCGCCTCCGGGTCCACCGCGCCCGGAGCCCCGGCCTCCCGCCGCCGGGCGGCTGCGCACCAGCAGGCGGGTCGAGGTCCGGTTGAAGGTCGCCGAGCGCATGTCGCGCCAGACATACGTATTTCCGGTCGCCAACTCACGCAGCTCCACACGATGGAGCGCCTCCGGCGCCGCGCCACCCGCTCGCCCTCCCGCTTGCGGCTCTTGTGCCTCCTCCCCGCCCTGGGCACCCCCCGCCCCACGACCGGTGCGCGGCGGCAGCGAATCCACCTGGTAGACGATCCACCGGGCGTCGGGCGAGAACACACCGTGCGACGCGTTGGCGATGGTGACGTCCTCGTTCGTGTCGAGGTTCAGGACGTGCAGCTCGGGCTTGGCATCCCGCTCAACGACGTTGGTGAAGCGGTACACCCAGGCCACCCAGCGGCCGTCGCTGGAGATGCTTTGGTCGCCGATGGTCCGCCAGCGCCCGTAGTCGGCCGGCCCCAGCACCTTCTTCGCCGAGTCGGCGTGCGCACCCGCGGCTCCAGGGGCCGGCGCCGGGTTCTGTGCCGCCACGGCTGGGGACGTGGTCGTCAGCGCGAGGAAGGCCCCCGCGAGGATGGCGGGGAGAACGGCGACGCACGGGCGCGCATGGCGGGCGCGGCAGGGAGCATGGGCGATGGTGGGCACGGCTCGGACCTCGACGTTGAGGGAGAGCCGTCAACATAGGGGCGGGGTGGGTGGGTGGCGACGGGACGAGCGCATTGCCCGCGCCGATGAGGTGACCTACCGTCGGGAGTCCTCGACCGTCCCTCGCACACCACAGGCCTCACGGAGGCCAGGCGCCATGTCGCTTCGTCGATCACTCGTCCACCGCTTCGCCACGGTACTCGGCCTGGGAGCTTCCCTGTGCCTCGCGGGCCGCGTCTCCGGAGTCGTCGGCCAGGCCCTCGCGGTGGCGGACTCGGACGCGGTGCCGGCCAAGAGCATCGCCATCTACGTCGGGCGGGAGTTGACCGCGGATGGGTCCGTCCTGCTCGGCGGCTTCGGGCACGAGCCGTCGAGCCATTGGTACGAGGTCACACCCCGGCACACGTTCCCGGCGGGAACCCGTGTCCAGGTGGGAGTGACCGCCGACGCCCGCATCCCCGGGGAGCGCATGTGGATTCCGCAGGTGCGGCAGACGGCGCGCTTCCTGACCACGAACTACTCGGAGTTCGCAGGCTTCCCACCCCCGCTCACGAACGGGGGGCTCAACGAGCACGGCGTCGCGGCCCGCGACGTATGGTCGCCCTCGCGGGTGGAGTTGGTGGCGATGACGCCCGTCCCGCAGCGCGGGCTCAGCTACAGCGACCTGTCCCGGATGGTGATGGAACGCGCCACGAGCGCTCGGCATGCGGTCGAGATCGTCGGGGCCCTCATCGAAGAGCACGGCTACGCGACGTACGGTGGGAACTCCCACTTGTTCGCCGACGCGAACGAGGGGTGGGTTCTCATCGACTACGCCGGAGGGCAGGGGCTGTGGGCCGCCGAACGCCTGAGACCGGACGAGGTGCGCGTCCTCTATCCGGGCTACATCGGCGACTTCCCCACCGACTTCGAGGACGACCCCGACCACGTGGGGTCGGCCAACCTGGTGCGCTTCGCGGTGGAGCAGGGGTGGTGGGACCCCGAGGGAGACGAACCGTTCAACCTGCACCGCGTGTATGGGCGGACCTTCCCGAGCGATCCTTCCCAGGAGGATCCGCACAACCTGTTCCGCTATCCCCCGAAGCTCGAGGCGGAGATCGCCGCGATGGCGCCCGTGAGCGTCGCAGACATGATGTCGCTGGTGCGCGATCCGCGTTGGTCCAACGACGGATCGGGGTACGGTCAGGTCGCACACCTGCGGGCCGGCGTGCCATCGGACCTGGGCGTGCTGTGGATGTCCATCACGGGGGCCGTGGCGACCCCCTTCGTTCCCCTGCGCATCGGCGTCACGGACGTCCCGCCCGAGTACAAGCAACACCGGTACATGACGAAGGATGCCGACGACGGTTTCCTGGACACGCGTTATGCACCCCTGGAAGGGACGCGTTCGGCATTCCGGGTGCACAAGCGCCTCCTCTACCACATGTGCGCGCACCCGGACGCCTTCCTCGAGCCGGTGACCGCGGATCTCGAGGCGTTCGAGGCGCGACTCCTCGACGAACAGGCCGCGGTCGAGCGCGAAGCGGCCGCCCTGCTCGGGGCGGGCTCCGCGGACGAGGCCCGCGCCACGCTCACCCGCTACACCGAGGCGCGCCTGCTGGCCGCACTCTCCCTGGGCGAGAGCCTCGTGTCCCGAGTGGAGCGCGAGACCCGGGAGCGCTTCGGCGTCCCCATGCCGGACATCGAGGTCCCCGAGGGGGCCTCGTGGCGTCCCGAGAGCGACGTCATGACGCAGCGCTCCGGACAGACCTACCACCGCTGCTTCGTCGAGGGGCTCGGCAGTTACCCCCGACGTCACGGGAGCCTGGCCGCGCAGGCCACACCCGGGCTCCTCGATTCGATCCTCCCCGACCCCTGATCGCGCTCGCGCACACGATCCAAGGCGAGAACCCTCGCGCCCGTTTTCCACGGATGGGCCTTGGATTCCAGCGACTGCAGCTTGCGGCGTTCCTTGCCCAGAAGCTCCAGCGCATCCCGGCGATGATCCGGGAGATCGTCGAGACCCAGGAACAAGTCCGCTTCGACCCCTCCCACTTCAAGGGCTTCGGCGACTCCACGGTCGACCTCTGGACGTCCAGCAAGCCATCGATCTGGAACTCTATCGCCGCTTCGCCGGGGAAGGGATCGAGTTCGCTTTCCCGACGCGGACGGTGCACCTCTTCGGGGCGGCCTGACGACTCGCGACGGAGGTCTCCCGACAGAAGGCGGTCCCGCGGCGATCGAACGTTCAACAAATCCCGACACCCCCTTCCCAGGCCGGTCATGCGCCCCCCCCCCATGCCTTCCGTCCTTTCGTGGTTCTCTGCCTGTCCGTCGCCCTCTTCTTCGCCCCTTCCTGCGGTGGAAAGGACGGCGGCCCGGTGGCTCCTTCGGACCCCCCGTCTCAGCCTGATCCGCCGCCTCCCCCACCCACCCAGCCGGTCAGCCCGGACTCGGCCACGGGCACCGTGGGACCGAGCGGCGGGTCCGTCCTCCTCCCCGACGGTTCGGGCGTTGTCTTCCCGTCGGGAGCCGTGGCGACCTCGATGGCCGTCACGGTGACCAAGACCGATGCGAGCAGGTGGTTCGACTCGGACGGTTCCGGGAATCGGATGGTCCTCACCACCACCGCCCCGGTCTCGCAGTTCAGCACCCAGGTGGAGATCCGCATCCCCCTCCCCGCGGAGGCCACACCGGCCGACACGACCAACGTGAGGGCCGGCGTGGTGGACCCGGAGAGCGGCGCCGTCACGGTGGAGCGATCCACCATCCGGATGATCGACGGCAAACCCTTCATGGTGGTGAACACCAACCACTTCACAAGCCGGATCTTCGAGTGGCTCCTCGGCAAACAGCCGCCCTCCAGCGCCCTCCTGTCGGTGCCCTACTACAACCAGGGTTCGTCCAACTACTGCTGGGCAGCCAGCCTCCACATGGTCACCCAGGCCACCGATTTCGAGCAGCTCCGCCTCGTCACCGACATCATCGGTAAGGCGGGGATCGACGAGGAGGGGATCACCTCGGTGGCCTTCCGCATGTCCGGCCCCGTGGCCGACCTGGTGCAGGAGCGCACGGGCGTGCGTCCAGACCGCAAGATGTGGGACGACGTGAACGCCAACCTCGTGCGGGACTACCTGTGGCAGGAGGTCGGCGTCAACGGGCGCCCCGTGGCCGTCTACGTGGGCACCTGGGAGCACGCCGTCGTCGTGGTGGGCTACGACATGAACACGTTCCGCGTCCACGACCCGAATGCCACGTCCAACGGTGCCATCGGCTACACCACGAAGGAATGGAGTACCTTCGTCGAGGGGATGGGCATCAAGGACAGGATCGTGACGTTGGTCGTCCCGAAGGCCATCAAGGACGGGGATCGGGTGGCCGTCAGCTTCCTCAGCCAGGCTTTTCAATTCACCAAGCCCGGTTACGGGTCCGATGCCCCCTCCGCGGTCTTCGAATACTACTGGGACTACACGCAACCGATCGGCTACTCTTTCCGCCATATGACGAGCCGGGAACTCGCCGCCCCACTCCCCGGCGAGGTCGACCGCCTGAAGACGGTGGCGGAGATCCAACTCAGCAACTCTTCCCGCACCACGGCCCGGGACGTGAGCGTCTATCTGGACATCACGGCCATGGGCGCGCCCACCGGGGTGGGACGGCTCTCCACCCATCGCAACGTTACCGTCGGACCCAACGCGCTGGTGAATCTGAGCGTGCCCGAGATCCTGGTGGACACGTTTCGTTACAACACCCCGGAACCCACCGAGTACGTCCTCACGGTGAGCGCTCTGACCGGGGGGACGACGGTGGACCAGCAGAGTCTCCGGTTCACCCTGGCGCCGGTGACCCCTGAGATCGCCGCCGTTACCCCCAGCGAGGTCACGGTGGGGGCCGAAGTGACCATCACGGGAACACGCTTCGGCCGCCTGGCCCTGAACAACACCGTGACCTTCAATGGCACGAAGGTGGCGAAGATCGTCTCCTGGAAGGACGACGCGATCAAGGTGGTCGTGCCGGAGGGCGCCACCGACGGCCCGGTCCTGGTCACACGAGGGACCGTCGCGTCCAACCCCGTCCCCTTCACCATCGCGAAGACCAGCACGTTGAGCGGGAAGGTGGACAAGGTCTTCGACGGGACGATCCTCGCTGGCGTCAAGATCGATGCCAGCGTCGCCTGGTCACTGCAGGCCGTCGGCCCATCCGTGAAGGAACAAGGTGAAGTCTACACGCGACTGTACGCCAAGGTCGGCGAGGCGGCCGTCTTGACCTTCGACGCGGACGCCACATACACACCCTCACGATACACCTACTCCTCAGGGGCCTATGCGGAACTGAAGGGTATCGTTTGGTCCTTCCGGCCTACGATCCAGGGGTCTTTCACCCCTCAGGAGAGCGGATCCGGAATGCACCGGGCCTTCGGCTTCACGCTCGCGTACGCGTCGGACCGGGTGTGCATCCAGCCATCCTTCCAGATCCTCATGGACATCTACAGCAAGGACGGTGTCCTGGGAACCAAGGACTTCCTTGCAAACGGATCGGGCATCGGCGCCTTCTGCGTGGAGGCCGCACCTTGAAGCCCGTGGGCGGGAGGGGGTGCTACCGCGCCCCCTCCCCCAGCTGCTCCGTCACCTGCCGCTTGAGGCGGGTGAGGATGGCGCCCATCCCCCGCAGGCGCAGCGGCGACACCACCACCTCCAGCCCCATACTCGTGTAGAAGTCGGCGGGCACGTCCAGGACGGACTTCCACGGCTCCCCCTCCAGCCCTTCGCGCAGGATACCCGCGAACCCACGCACCGTGGGGCTCTCCGCGGGAGCGTCGAGGAACAGGTGGACCGCACCCTCTCCGTCCAGACGGGCATGGGCCTGGGGAATCGGTAGAGGAGCCGAGCTTCGGGCGAGGCGAGTGAAGGTGTGCCGCCCATGGCGTGGAAGCGTCCGAGAGCGAACGGAGACGATGGCCTCCCGGTCCTTCTTCTTCACGTTGCGGTACGAGAGGGGGATCTCCAGGTTCTCGTAGACCGTGAGGTCGTCGAGAAGGTGGTGCTGCTGGAAGACGAAGCCGATGTAGCGCTTGTTCAAGTCGATGCGCGCCCGAGGCTTTATAGCGTGGACCGGCTCCCCGTGGAGCCAGTACTCGCCGCGCCAATTGCCGTCCAGCATCCCGAGGATGGAACGGAAGGACTTCTCGACGTTCCTGAGCTTGATCATCCACGCTTCCCGTTTGAGGCGCCCGCGGCGCCGACCGACTCCAAGCTACGACGGACACGCCCACGGGCCAGGGTCGGGCACGTGGTATCCTTCAGGAGGAGCGCAGCGCCTCCACCGGCTCCACGGACGCTGCCTTCCGCGCCGGGACCACCGAGGCCACCAGCACGGTCCCGAGCAAAGCCAGCGCGACGCCCCCCAGGGCCCACGGATCCGTGGGGCTCACCCCGAGCAGGAGGAACCCCAGGGCATGGCCCACCCCGAGCGAGGCGAGCCCGCCCACCACGAGGCCGGGCAGCGCCAGCGCCATGCCCCCCCGGAGGATGAGGGCCAGCACCCGACCCCGCCCCGCCCCGAGGGCCATGCGCACGCCGATCTCCCGGGTGCGCTGGGCGACCGCCATGGCCACCACGCCGTAGATCCCCAGGCCGGAGAGGAGCAGCGCCAGCATCCCCAATGCCCCGGTCAGCGCCGCGGCCACCCGCTGCGGCAGGATCCCCAGCGCGGTATACCGGTCCAGGGCGACCACGGGCGTCAGCGCCAGGCTCCCGTCATGGTCCAGGATCCCCTGCCGCAGGGCCGGCGCCACCGTCCCGATCCCGCCCGACGCCCTCGCCACGATGAGCGTATGGGGGCGGTACGCCTGCCACAGGGGGGCGTACACGAACGGCTTCGCCTCGTCCGTGAGGAGCTGGTTCTTCACGTCCTCCACCACCCCCACCACCGTGCGCCACTCGTCCTGGATCCCACCCATGAGCACCCGCGCGCGTCGGCCGAGCGGGTCCTCTCCGGGCCAGACCCGGTCCGCGAACGTCCGGCTCACCACGAGGACCGGCTCGCTCCCCTCCCCCTCCACCTCGTCGAAGTCCCGCCCCCGGAGGACGGGGATGCCCAGGGCCTCAAAGTACCCCGGCGAGACGTAGTTGAAGTCCACCGACACGCGCTCGTCCCCCTCTCCCGACCACCCCTCGGGGACCGCGACGGTGCCATGGCTTCCCAGGTCCAGGGGAAGGTCGATGGCCAGGGCCGCGGCCTCCATGCCCGGAAGGGACCGGAGCCCCTGGAGGAGCCTTCGCTGGAAGGCGCGCCCGTCCACCTCCTCGTACCCCTCCACGGACAGGTCCACCATGGTCATGTACCGGTCGGCCGGGTCGAAGCCCGTCTCCACCGACGCGGCCTGCTGGAGGGAGCGCAGCAGGAGCGCCCCGGCCACCAGCAGCACCAGGGAGAGCCCGACCTGCCCCGTCACGAAAACCCGGCGCAGGCGCCCGGACCCCGACGGTCCGCCCCCGTCGTCCTTGAGGGCGCCGGCCAGGTCGAGGCGCGTGGCCCGGAGCGCCGGAAGGAGCCCGAAGACCACACCCGTACCCAGCGTCACGGCCAGCGCGAAGGCCAGCACCACGGGGTCGGGGGAGAGGTCCACGTGCACGGGGATGGGCACCGGGAGGCGATCCACGGGCAACAGCCCCAGGAGCCACAGGCCGAGCGTCGTCCCCACCACTCCGCCCAGGAGGAAGACCACCAGGGACTCGGTGAGGAGCTGGCGGACCAGCCGGTTCCGGCCCGACCCCAGCGCCAGCCGCACGGCCATCTCCTTCTCCCGCCCGAGGGCCCGCGCGACGAACATCCCCGCCACGTTGGCGCACGTCACCAGGAGGATGAGCGTGACCATCCCCATGAGCACGCCCAGGAAGGCGGTGACCCCACCCCGGGCTGCGCCGGGGACCAGCCCGAGACCCACCACCCGACCCCCACGGCGGCCGTTGGTGTCGGGGTACGCCTCGGCGAGGCGGGCGAAGACGCCCTGCACCTGGATCTCGGCCTCCTCGACGGTGGCTCCCGGGGCCAGCCGGGCGAGGGCCTGGTGCCAGTTGGCGGCGCGTACGCCGAACTCGTCCAGGCCCCCTTCCAGCACGGGCACGGATCGCATGGGGACGTAAAGGTCGGGCCGGAATCCCACCGTGTGCCCGTGGAAGCCCTCGGGCGTGATCCCGACCACACGGAAGGGGATCCGGTTGATCTCCACCGTGGAGCCCAGGACAGCCGGGTCGCCGCCGAGACGGTCGCGCCAGAATGCGTGGCTGAGCACGGTCACCGCCGGATCGCTCCCGGGCGCGTCCTCGTCGGGCGTGAAGAGCCGCCCCGCGGCGGGACCCACACCCAGGACGTCGAAGTACGAGGGGGACACGTGCATCCCCGTGATCCGCTCCCCCTCCCCGCCCCGGGCCAGGCTGAACATCTCGAAGGTGTAGGCCGCCGCCGCGTCGAGGGCCGGCGCCTCGTCCCTGAGCGCCTCGTAGTCCGGGTAGGCGAACGTATCGAAGCCCCGCCCCTGCTGGGTGCGGCCCAGCTCCACCACACGGTCCGGTCGGGCCACGCCCGGCACCGGGCGCAGGAGAAGCGCGTTGGCGGTGCTGAAGACCGCGGCGCTCGCGCCCACGCCGATGGCCAGAGACAGGGCGGCCACCAACGCGAAGACGGGTCTCCGGCGTATCTGGCGGAAGGTGAACCGAAGGTCCGCGGCGAGCTCTTCCATGAGGCTCCTTCACGGAAACGGAGAGGCGGGCGGGTGTGGCGTCCCCTACGACCGGTGGCCGGAGGGGGTTTCGGGGCCGGCTACTCCTCCCGGAGGACCGCCATGGGATCCGCCTTCCGGGCCCGCCGGGCCGGGAGCCACGTGGCCAGCAACGCCGCGCCGCCCAGGACCACCGCCGTGGCGGCGAAGGTCACGGGGTCGTGGGGCTCCACCTCGTACAGCAGGCTCCCCAGGATCCGCCCCAAGGCCAGCGAACCCAGGACGCCCAGCGCCACGCCCGTGGCGGCCATGGCCGCCGTCCCCCGGAACACCAGGGCCAGGACGTCGCCTCCGTCGGCCCCCAGGGCCCGGCGGATGCCCATCTCCCGCATGCGCCGCGCCACCCCGTACGACACCACGCCGTAGATGCCCACGGCGGCCAGGAGGAGGGCGGTGAGGGCGAAGAGGGTCAGAAGGACCGTCACGAACCGGTCGGGCGCCAACGCCGAGTCCACCAGCTCGCGCAAGGGCTGGATGCCCGCGGCCGCCAGCGCCGGATCCACGCCGGCCACGGCAGCGCGCACATCGGGGACGAGGGCGCCGGGGTCCCTGTCCACTCGGGCCACCAGGGCCATGTTGGAGAAGGACACCTGTCGGTAGGGGAGGTATGCCGCCGGCCGCTCGGCGGCCCGGATCCCGAACTGCCGCACGTCGCGGGCCACGCCCACCACCGTGCGCCAGTTGGGGTTCTCCCCGCTCCCGAAGGTGATCCGTCGCCCCACCGCGTCGCCCCGGGGGAAGTACCGGGCCGCCAGCGTCTCGTTCACGATGACCACCCGGTCGGCCTCGGCGTCGTCGCTGGGCGAGAAGGTCCGGCCCGACACCAGTTGGAGCCTCACCGTCTCGAAGTACCCGTCGGTGACGGGCCGCAGCCAAGCCGCATGGCTCGTCCCCGGCTCCGGCGGCGGCTCTCCCTCCACGACGAAGTCGGCATCCGAGTCGCTCCCCGCCAGGGGGAGCGCACCCACGGCGCCCACGGCGCGCACGCCCGGGAGGGACGCCAGCCGGGCGCTGAGGGCCTGGAAATACGCCTGCCGCGACGGCGCGTCGGGATACCGCGTGCCCGGCAGCGCCATGGAGAGGGTGAGGACGCCGTCGGGATCGAAGCCCAGGTCGGCCTCGTTGAGCCGTTGGAACGAACGCACCATGAGCCCCGAGCCCACCAGCAGGATCAGGGCCAGGGCGATCTGGGTGACCGCCAACGCGCCGCGCAGCCTCTGCCCCCCCGCTCCACCCCGGACGCCCCGGAGGGCGGCCTGGATGCCGTCGCGTCCGGCACGCCACGCGGGCACCATCCCGAAGACCACCCCCGTGAGGAGGGTGAGCACGGCGGTGAAGACCAACGCCCGGCCGTTCACCCCCGCGTCCCCCAGACGGGGAACGCTCCCCGTGGGGGCCATGGCCAGGAGGACCTCCGTCCCCCACGACGCCAGGACCAGGCCCAGGGCCCCGCCGGCCACGGCCAGCACCACGCTCTCGGTGAGGACCTGGCGCACGATGAAGCCCCGACCCGCCCCCAGGGCGACACGCACCGCCAACTCGCCCTCCCGGGCCGTGCCCCGGACCAGGAGGAGGTTGGCCACGTTGGTGCAGGCAATGAGAAGCACGAAGCCCACGGCCCCCAGGAGGATCCAGAGGGGCCGGCCGGCGTTGCGGGTCAGGTCGTCGCGGAGGCCGAACAGGGCCAGGCCCACGTTGGTGTGATCGTCGGGATACGCGGCCTCGAGTCGGGCGGCCAGCGCGTCTCCGTGGGACCGAGCCTGGGCGAGCGCCACCCCCGGGGCCAGGCGGGCCACCGCCCGAATCCCGTAGCACCCCCGGGTGCACCCGTGCACGCCGGTGGCGCCCAGGGCCTGCCAGATCTCGGCGTTCTCCTCGAAGGGCGGGCGGAAGCCCTCGGGCATGACGCCCACCACCGTGTAGGGGACCTCGTCGAGGGAGAGGCTCCGCCCTACCACACCGGGATCGCCACCGAAGCGCGCCTGCCACGCCCCGTGGCTCAGCAGCACGACGCCCGGCGCCCCTTCCACGTCGTCGGCGGGCTGGAACGTGCGACCCAGCTCGGGGCGCACCCGGAGCACCGTGGAGAACATCTCGTGGCTCACCACCGCGCCGTTGAGCACCGCCGGTTCGTCCATCCCGGACAGGGTGGGCCCCCAACCGCCCCAGAGCCCGACCGCCTCGAACAGCCCGGGCTCGTCCCTGAGGTCCTCGTACACCGAGTAGTTCAGCCACTCGCGGATGGGACCGCCCTGCCGGGTGACGTCCTGCCACACCGTGACCAGGCGCTCCGGCTCCGGGTACGGGAGACGCTTCAGGAGGACCGCGTCCACGACGCTGAAGATGGCCGTGTTCGCCCCGATCCCCAGCGCCAGGGTCGCCACCACCACCACGGTGAAGGCCGGTGCCCGCAGCAGGGTGCGGACGGCGTATCTCACGTCACGAACCAGCAAGAGCATCGTGCCTCAATGGCCCACGTCGAAGGCAGACTGCTCCAACTCCTGTGCCTTGCGCACGTCGTCCTCGCGACGGAGAAGGAAGTTCAACCGCACGGAAGGGCGGAAAGGCACGGTAGGATGCGGGGCGTCGCCCTCGACGGCCCGGTGCGAATCTCGACGTCGAGACGAGGCGATGGATCCACGAACGTGCGCGTTCACCTTCCATCCTGCCGGACCACGGTCGTGGCCCGGGCGACCAGCGTTGCGGAAGTCCGGGCCATCCCGTCGAAGTACTCGACGAACCGGGCCGACTCCTCCGACGGGTATTCCACGAGATTCTTGGCCCACCGGTACCCGATGGGTTGGTACCAGAGCTCCGCCTCCACGGTGAAGGGCCCGAGGCGCTCCCCGACGTCCATGGTGTAGCGGAGCCGGTCTCCGCTGCCCTCGAAGTCCGGATCGTCCTCCGCGGCGCCGCGGACCGCCACCTCCGGCGGGGCCGTCGTCTTCTCGAAGCCCACCGGGAGGAGACGGTTGTCCTTGACGTACCGAGCGCCGTACAGGAGCCCGGTGGTCACCTTTCCGGCGTAGTCCACCATGACGTCCTCGTAGATCTGGACCTGGCCGGGCTCGGTGATGTGGTCGTAGTGGGGCTCGAAGCGGGAGCCGTCGTCGTCGTTGTCGTTTCCGGCGATGGAGCCGTCGGGCCGGAAGGCGCCGGACTCGAACACGGACCGTCCATCGGCGTCCCTCACCGCCAGGTGGATCCAGGCCCGCCGGGAGGGATAGCCCGAGGGGAGCTTGTGCCCCACCAGACTCCGGATGGAGACGGTGACGGCCAGCCGACCATCCACCAGCAGAGGCTCCACCCCGAGCGTGGCCGACCGCCCGCCCAGATTCTCCGAAGCGGAGAGGGCCGTCGCCTCGAGTTCCTGGGGGAGGGCCGACACGTCCAGCTCCGCCCGGTACCGGTTCAGGAGGCGGGGCATGAAGAAATTCCCACCCCGGAAGACGTGACGGCTCACCTCGCTCCGGGGGTTCGGCAACACGCCGGTCACCGGAGCCTCACCCTCCACTTCCGGCATGTGACAGTCCTGGCAGGTCTTCTCTCCGGAGTAGTCGCTGTGGAGCCATTCCAGGTAGGGTGTCTGCTCCGGAAGCTCTCCCACCTCGTTCCCCTCCGGGTCGAGCGCGTGGGTGAAGAGCGTGTGGCACGTGGCGCAGAGCTCCGCGGACTGGACGTGGGCCGCCTCTGCCGGGGTGAACTCCGAGGAGGAGTGCATGACCCGCGTCCGACCGGCGTCCACGGTGAAGGGCCCCAGGACCCGTCGCTCCCCCATGGGCGTCTGCAGGTCGATGACGTACCCTCCGGTGAAGCCCTCCCGGGTCCCGAGGCGCTCGTCCTGGATCTGGTGACAGACGGCGCACGAGACGCCGTCCCGGGCCAGGCCCGTGAGATCGTCTCCCTCTCCGGTTCCAGCGAAATGCTGAAAGGCCCGGGGCTTCTCTCCAGCAGCCACGGCCAGTGTCCGGGCGATGGGAAGGTGGCAGACGGTGCACTTGTCCTCGATCGCGTCCACCGCCGCGGGGTGGTCCAGCGCCTCCCGGCGCACGCCGGCCATCCAGTAGGGATCGCGCCCGGAGTTCCCCATCATGGACGACCGCCAGTTGAACCCGATGGAGATATCCTGGCCGCTTTGGGCCGTCAGCTGGTTGTGGCAGGCCAGACAGCGATCCGAGGTGTGGAAGAGATCGGAGAACAGCCCACTCCGGGCGGAAGCCCAACCGATCTGTGTCAACGTCCCGAGCAGGAGGAAGGCGAGAAGGGCATGGAACACCGGGCCATTACCGCGCATCGTGGTCTTCATGGCTCACCACCCCTCGAAGAAGCCGCCGTCGAACCAGTCCCACAGGAGCAGGAACATGACCTGGGGCTTTCTTCCCTCACTCTCGGTCAGAGGGAAGCGCACCCCCACGTTGGCCATCACGTGCTGGCGCTGGTTCAGGGTGAAGTGCAACTCCGGCATGACGTCCCAGACCGCAGGGCCGTCCTCCAGTTCCTTGCTCCCCAGGAGCTCCACCATCGGGGAAAAAGCCCGCCCCCATTCCCCGCCGGTGGTGAAGGTCCGCCCGAAAGCGAAGCGGAAGAGCCCTTCGTTCCCGGCCTTGTCCGTGTCGGTGGGAAGCTCCACTCCCACCTGGGCCTGCAGGAAGGTCTCGAGGGGGAGGAACTGGCCCAGCGTGACGAAGGGCTCGAAGACCGTGAACCCCTTGCCGAAGTCCTCGCTCTCGTCGCCTGTGGGGAGGATGGTCTCGAACGTGAACGAGGCGATCGTTCCCATGTCCAGGTCGTGGAACAGGACACGCTTCAACCCGACGGCCACGTCCCCGAGGCCAGCGCTCCACGCGCTCGGGGAGCCGAGGGCATCGCTGCGCTCCCGCCAGCCGAAGGGAACCGACACCTCGATCTGGGTCTGCGAGCCGAAGCGCTTCTCGTAGACGAGCTTGTTCATGACCGAGCCGCTGACGTCCGTGTCCACGGTGGTCTTCATCACCACCTCGTCCTCCGGGAAGGCCTTTTCGGTGCCCAAGGCCAGGGGGAGGTTGAATTCCCCACGTGGCCAGCTCTTGTCCTCGTAGAAGGTCTGAACGTAGGCCAGGATCAGGTCGATCTCCTCCCGCGTCAGGGCGTCCCCGAAGGCCGGCATCTGGGAATCGAAGCCCCGGAGGGGGCCACCGTGGGTCACCACCCCGGCCCAGTCCGCGGCCGGCTCCCGCGAGGCGAAGCTGCTCTCGGTGAAGTCCGGAGGCTGGACGGAGAGGCCCACGGCGGGCGCTGAGGCCGCGGTGCCGTCGGCACCGTGGCAATTGGCGCAGGCGTGGAGGTAGAGCTCTCGACCGGTGGTGGGGGACCGCTCCTGTCCCGACGTAGGAACAGCGACAGATACGAGCAAAGTGAATACCGTCGGGAGGGCGGTCCTGCCGATGGCGCCGATACGCATGGGGTTCTCCTCCCCCGCCGGGGGATCCGGTCTCGGGATCCGATGGGTCCTGGGCGTTTCCCTCAGTCTACCGCAACGCGTGGGCGATAGCCAAAGGCCGTTCTCCATTTGCCATCCTGGGAGGCCGAGAGGTACTGGACTCCGGCCGCAGGAGTATCGGACCACCCCAAATCAACAGTACACTCCCGCAAGACTGAGGGTTTTGCAGGAATCGCCTTGCAGATGTCGGGGCGGTGGAGCCCCACCCTTGTCGGGACGGCCGTATGCAGCCGCGGATGCCTTCGGCGTCCTTGCTGGTCTCGTGGAGGGGCCTCGGGATCTTCAACCATCGGGTGGACCGCTCGACTCGAACCGGGACCCCCTGAACCCCATGGAACTGACGGCAGAAGTCGGGATGTCGAAACTCGTGATCCGAGTCCCGCTCCAGGAGGAACGCCGACCCGCGCGCGTGCCTTCGATGTCCTCTGAACACCGGCGTGGCCCCACGGGCCGGGAAGGTGCGGTGTGCCCTCACGTTCAGTCGGCGAAGAGCTGCACGAGGTTCAGGATCGTACACGCCGACTGGGCCAGCACGCGGGTGGAGATCCACTCCGAGGGTCCGTGAAAGTTGACTCCCCCCGCGAAGATGTTGGGGGTGGGCATCCCCAGCTCGGTGAGCCGGGAGC